>ODAJ012154932.1_pt1 | contig 153774 bp, 162 predicted proteins | sample 1539241 | NCBI WGS metagenome assembly ODAJ01 (sample SAMN02144231, study PRJEB22623) | gut metagenome | biome: sheep rumen | host: Ovis aries | place: New Zealand | reverse complement strand
TCCTACTCGGGGAGTTATGGCTCCTTGGTCAAGTGGTTAAGACACCGCCCTTTCACGGCGGTAACATGGGTTCAAATCCCGTAGGAGTCACTCATTATTTGCCGATGTGGCTCAATTGGCAGAGCAGCTGATTTGTAATCAGCAGGTTAACGGTTCGAGTCCGTTCATCGGCTTGTCATACAATTTCCTGATTGTATAAGGACCTTTAGCTCAGCTGGTTAGAGCAGTCGGCTCATAACCGATCGGTCCGGGGTTCGAGTCCCTGAAGGTCCATTCATAATATCTGGCCTGGTGGCTCAGCTGGTTAGAGCGCCGCCCTGTCACGGCGGAGGTCGTGGGTTCGAATCCCATCCGGGTCGTTTATTCCGCAAGGAATAATTAAATATGGGATCTTAGCTCAGCTGGGAGAGCATCTGCCTTACAAGCAGAGGGTCATAGGTTCGAGCCCTATAGGTCCCACTATATGCCGGTGTGGCGGAACTGGCAGACGCACAGGACTTAAAATCCTGCGGGACTAATCTCCCGTATCGGTTCGATTCCGATCACCGGCATCATTTAAATATTTGTGGGCATAGCTCAGCTGGATAGAGCGTCTGGCTACGGACCAGAAGGTCGGGGGTTCGAATCCTCTTGCCCACGTTCCCTGAACATATTTCAGGTATAGCGCTATCGCCAAATGGTAAGGCACCGGATTCTGATTCCGGCATTTCCAGGTTCGAATCCTGGTAGCGCTGTAAGAAAGGTCGTTTCCATTTATCGTGAAAACGACCTTTTTCTTTGCCCGGAAACCGGAGATTTCCGGATTCAGATGGAGAAGTTCCGGATTATGACAGAGACATTCCGAATCCAGACGGAGGCTTCCAGGCCGGGTCCGGCAGTTATTGCCACTGCTTTTTGAGCCCGCTGGCCGGGCTTTAAGAAAAAAGCTCTAGTGACCAATAAAGTACATTGAAAAACTGATTCTTATATGCTATCATTTTTATAAATAATTTTTTGACAACAAGAATTTACAAGGATGATAAATATATGATTTAAGGGGACCTAAGGTTTCCGGTTTAATGTAGAAGGGGTTTGAATTATGGCTGAAGCACGTATTATTTATAATCCGGGAAAGCTTTCTTTACAGATGTTTTACCGTAAGATGAATGCCGAGAGCAGGAAAGAGCTGGAAGAGAGAAAGTTTAATGCGATTGGATTGTTCCAGACAACTGTGGCAAGTATTCTCTATTATGCGGACCGCGTTGCCAAGACCAGCAACGTTTATCCGGTAGAGATTAACGGAAGCTGTCCTCAGCACATTACTACACTTGCTTTCTTCGGAGAGACCTCCGCTGTTGAGACTTCCATGAAGATGGTGATCCAGGAGGAACAGGAGAGGAAAAACCGTTTTATTTAAAGGTTTTATGCTTAATTTTATAGTTGAACTATTTAAAGGATTCTGTTACAGTTATAAACATTGCGGGGTCCTTTTTTATTTGTGGAAAATCAGGGAATTACCAAAAGGGGAAGTAGCATAAATGAAATACCATCCGGGAAGTTCCCTCTGGTGCATAGGTATTATGGCATTGGCGTGACCGCGCAGGAGGCGAAAGTCCGCAAGAGTACTTTTTCTTGTTGTTCTGAAGGCTGCCCGGTTAAAAAAATATGAGTGAAGGAGAAAAAGATGAGATTTGAGATGCCTATCAAGGTCAGATACAGTGAAGTTAACAGGCACGGAATTGTTCCGCCCCACCAGATTCTGGACTATTTCCAGGATTGCAGTACCCTGCAGTCAGACTTGCTGGGGGATGGGGTTTATGAGGAGTTCAAGATGAACAGGGCCTGGTACCTGATAAGCTACGATATTCGTTTTTCCAGGACAGCCCGGCTGCATGAGGATCTTGTCATCACAACCGAGGCAATTCGTATGCGCCGCTACTATGGCTACCGGCGGTTTACTCTCCAGGACAAAGAAGGGACCTGCATAGCCGATGGGGAGTCACTCTGGATCTACATGAATACGGAGAATATGCTCCCCTGTAAGATTCCCATGGACCTGGAGAAAAGATATATCCCTGAACCGGTTGACTATGAGTGCAGTATCTCCCGGAAAATCGACGCCAAAGGGGACTGGCAGGAAGAAGATATTATAGAAGTGACAAAGTATTATCTGGATACCAACAACCATGTCAATAATAATTTCTATATGCTCTGGGCCGAGAGCCTGCTCTCTGACCGGGAGTTTCCTGACCGGGTCCGGATCGATTACAGGAAGGCTGCCCAATACAGGGACCAGCTCAGGGTCTATCGCTGCCAGGAAGAGGATAAGACAAGGATTAAGTTCCACAATCAGGACGGAGAACTGCTCTGCCTTGTGGAGTTTTATAAGAAGGACCAGTCAGAAAAGCAGGGATAGGGAAATAGGGTAAAGATAATAATTCAGAAAGAAATTGGTGATAGAATATGATAGAACTTGGAAGAAAGCAGACCCTCTATATGGATCATAAGACGGATTTTGGTGTATACCTGTCTGACCGTCTGCCGGACGCAGACCAGGCAGACGCAGGACGGGTTTCCTACAGAAAAGAGACCGGCAGGGACCGGGACAGGAGGGGAAGAAGAGCCGGGGACAGGGACCCCAGGACGGGACAGGAGTTCAGGAACAAGGGAAGAAGACCAGACCAGAGTAGACCGGGAAAGCAGGACAAAAAGGATAACTGCGTGCTGCTTCCGGCCAGACAGGTTCCTCAAGGTCTGGCTGTCGGGGACCAGATAGAAGTCTTCGTCTACAGGGATTCTGAGGACAGGTTGATTGCCACCGTCAGAATGCCCATGCTGGAGCTGGGAGGCTTGGCAGTCCTGGAGGTTAGAGAGGTTACGGGAATCGGGGCTTTTCTGGACTGGGGTCTGGAGAAAGACCTGCTGCTGCCCTTCAGTGAGCAGACGAAAAAGGTACAGAAGGGAGACAAGTATCTAGTGTCTCTCTATGTGGATAAAAGTGACAGGCTCTGTGCGACCATGAAGGTTTATGATTTCCTCAGGACAGATTCCCCCTACAAGGCGGATGACCAGGTGCAGGGGATTGTCTTTGGCATGAATCCGGAATATGGCTGCTTTGTGGCAGTCGACCGGCTTTATGTGGGTATGATTCCCCAGAAGGAGCTGGTCCGCAGGACCTATATCGGCCAGGAAGTGGACTGCCGTGTCATGGATGTGCGGGAGGATGGCAAGCTCAACCTCAGCCTCAGGAAAAAAGCCTATCTGCAGATTGATGAGGATTCCCGGAAGATTATGGAGAAGCTGCAGGAATACGGCGGCAGCCTTCCCTACCATGACAAGTCCTCCCCGGAAGAGATCCGCGGGGAATTTGCCATGAGCAAGAATGAATTTAAAAGGGCCATAGGCCGGCTTTACAAGATGAAGAAAATACTGATTACGGATGAGGGAATTAAGTTAGTATAATGGTTTCTATAAAAGATGTTAACAGAATATGGCTGCTGGCGGTCCTGATCCATATCGGCGGGTCTTTGCTGGCGGCTTATGCCCAGATTATCTCGGGGGGCAGCCTTTTGGTCTGCCTTGGCATCGGCCTTGGGGCCGGCTGGCTGGCCGGAGGGGGAAAATGGTACCAGGCGGCAGCCGGTGGGATAGCGGTACCGCTTTTCTTTTACCTGGTTACCTGGGGACTGCCTTCAGGCTACAGGGCCAGCATGCTCTTGCTGATGGTGGAGATGGACCTGATTCTCTGGCTTCGGGCAAAGAATTACATTTCCCTGGGAAAATATTGCCGGATCAGACCAGTGGGGCCCCTGCAGCTTATGGCCATGCTGCTTTCAGGCTGCCTCATGTATTTTTTCTGTGCCTATTTTAATGCCTGGTCTGAGGTGGTTTTCAGAAACTATGTAGGCGAATCACTGACGGCAGTCGGTCAGAATATTCCGGGATCTCTGCTGATCTTTGCGCTCATGCCTGCCCTGATGGAAGAGACTCTCTTCAGAGGAATTCTTTTCCAGGGCATGGGGGCCGGCCGGAAGGCGGCCCTGGTGACAGCCCTGCTTTTTGCTCTCATGCATATGAATTTTAACCAGATGATCTATGCCTTTGCGGCGGGGATGCTGCTCAGTACCGTAATCCTGGTCACTGGCAACCTGACCCTGACTATGGGCATGCATTTTGTCTTTAACGGGCTGTCCGTCCTGGTGACAAGCCTGCTGGAAAGCAGTCTGGTCCAGGGACTCCTGTCCGTCCATATAGGCTCCTATTATCCCTTGACACCGGTTCTTTATGAAAAGGGGCACCTGCTCCCTGCCTCCATAGGGACAGGTTTTCTTGTGGCAGTCCTCTGTTTCCTTGCCATCCTTTTTTTGATGAAGACCCTGGGGAAGACTCCGACGGGCAAGGAGGGCCAAGCGGCAGGGGAGGATCCTTCTGTCCCTGGCTGGACCGGGCCTGACTGGCATATGGTCACCGGCTGTCTCATATGTCTGGCCTTTGCCCTTTCAAGAGAACTGATGTAATTGTTTGCCTGTGGGGATTCATCAGGATAGGAAGCTGCCGGCAAGGATGCTTTTAATAATGCTGGTTTTTAAGGGTGCCGCTTTTAAAAAGTGCTGATTATAAAATAAATAGAAAGAATAAACTGACCCCCAAAAGCTAGATGAGTTTCTAACTTTTGGGAGTCAGTTCAAGTGAGGCGGGGATTTATGGTTTAAAACCCCGCTGCTTCTTGTTAAGCCGGACCGGTCAAACCGCCATTTTACAGGAGCCGGGTAGACCGGCGGTACTCATTAGGTGTCATATAAGTATTTTTCTTAAAGGACTGGGAGAAGTAAGATTGGGAAGAAAAACCAATCTGGTCTGCAATCTCCGCAATGGAGTAATTGGTGGTCTCTAAAAGCCTTTTGCTCTCTTCAATTCTTTTTTCATTCAGGTAATTGATGGGTGAACATCCGAAATTCTTTGTAAAGGAATGAACGAGATAATACTTATTCATGCTGCTCTTTTCAGAGAGAAGATCAAGAGTGATATTTTCCCGGAAATGTTTGTCCAGATAATCCCTGACAAAACGGCAATCCCTGGCCTTCTTTTCCTTGGTGGATATATTGCAGAAAATGTTGGTATGGCGGTGCAGTTCAATCAGAATAACATTCAGATAATAGTTACATATAGCCTCATACTCTTTTTTCTGTTCCTGGATCTCCTGAATCAGATAAGTCATCAGAGCATCGGCAACAGGACTGTCGAGACTTACTCCCCGGATGGCCTCTCTCATAGGTTCGTCATCAATAATAAAATTCAGGTTTTCAATACCCAGGATGACAAAGTCAAGAGAGTCATGGTCAACTTCTATGGAAAAACGGTGTTTGTGGGGGTTGGTGATGATAAAATCTTTTTCTTTTACAGGAACACAGGTACCATCACAGATAAACTGTCCGGACCCGTTAAGAACATAGAGAAGCTTAGAATATGGGTATCCTGGGAAAATGTCGTAATTATTGTCTTCGCAGTGATAGAGGTTGGCATGAGACAACTTAATCTGCGTCTTAGAAAATAAATTATATTGCTGAATGGTATATCGAAGTTGTTTCATATGCTTTTCCCCTCTCCACATTTCTCCTTCTATTATAAAGGTATTTTTACTTTTAGACAACAAAATAATAATAAAAATTTGGATTTATCCTAAGAAAAAAATAAATAATCTATAAATATTTATAAATAAATAATGAATTATTAAAAAATTTATGTCAGACCAGGACCCAACAGTCCCTTGATGTTTTGTCCGTGATATGGGAAAATACATTTATGAATGTGATAAGGCCTCTTAGGAGGAAAAGAAAGTGAGTGACAAGATATGAATAAAAATGGAAAAGAACCGGCCCTGCTGGTGCTGGCAGCGGGAATGGGGAGTCGTTATGGCGGTTTAAAGCAGCTGGACCCGGTGGATGAGCAGGGGCACGTTATTCTGGATTTCAGCGTTTACGACGCTAAGAGGGCGGGCTTTAAAAAAGTGGTTTTTATTATCAAGCATGCCATTGAGAAGGAATTTGTGGAGAAAATCGGCAGGGAGATGGCAGGCAGCATGGAGGTAGCTTACGCCTTTCAGGAGCTTGACTGTCTGCCGGAAGGCTTTGAGATTCCTGAAGGCCGGCAGAAACCTTACGGGACAGGTCATGCGGTTCTGTGCTGTAAAGATCTGGTTGACGGCCCCTTTGCGGTCATCAATGCCGATGATTATTATGGAGTGGAGGCATTTTCCCTTCTTTATGATTATCTGACCAGCCACCAGGACGATGAGAAATACCGCTACTGCATGGTTGGTTTTCATATTGAAAATACGGTCACAGAGAACGGATATGTGTCCCGGGGTGTCTGCCAGACTGATGAAGAGTCCCGGCTGACAGAGATTGTGGAGCGTACCCGGATTGAAAAGGTCAATGGGGAAGCCGCCTATACCCTGGATGACGGGGCCAGCTGGACTGTCATTCCTGACGGTACCCCGGTTTCCATGAACTGCTGGGGCTTTTCCCGGAGTTTTTTAGACGCCCTGGAAGAAAAGTTTCCCGCTTTTCTTGAAAAAGGTTTTGCCGAAAACCCTGTCAAATGTGAGTATTTTCTGCCCAGTGTGGTAGAAGATCTCCTCAATGAAGACCGGGCAGTGGTAGAGGTTCTTGAGACCGATGATAAGTGGTTTGGTGTGACCTATCCGGAGGATAAGGCCTCCGTGACGGAAGCCATTACGGCTATGAAGGGAAGCATTTACCCTGACTACCTGTGGCGGCAGGACCGCTAGGCCTGCGGAAAAGTCGGATAAAGTGAGAATTTGACACCCGGGACCGGGACCAGTAGTATCATAAGCATAAGCACAGGGGCCTGTATGACCGGTGGTCCCAGTCTGTAAGACATAAGGCCGGAATGCCGGGAAGGTAAAGCCGGAATGCCGGGAAGCAGCGAAGCTGAAAGCAGAGGAGTATTCTGATGGGATGGATGATTATGACACAGGTCAGCCTGGCGGCAGCCAGCCTGCTGACCTTATATGGATATATTTATTATGTGATCAGTCAGTCCCGCGGGATGAGGTCCAGCCACCTGTACGGCCAGGCCCTCCAGCTTGCCGGTGAGGAGCGCAGGGAGCGGGAGAGAGTCCATCGCCAGAAGATGGAGGAAGAAAGGATTCAGAGCCGGAGGGTTTTCAGGATGGATCTTCTGATCACCCACGGGGCGGCCTTCGGCGGCTGCTCGGCTGTTCTCAATGATGGCAGGTTCAGAAAGGGCAGTCTTCCTCTGGACCGGATACTCATGTTTGGAAGACATCCCTCCGGCAAGGACTTCACTTATTTTATAGAAGACCAGGACATTCTTTTCTGTGCCACAGACTATCCGGATGAGATTCTGATCCGGTCGGCCAAGGCCCCCTTTGAAATCAGGGAGGCCGGCCTGGGCAGGGACCAGGGTGCCATCCTTTATGAGGCAGTGCTGCGGAAGGATATTCTTTACTATATTATCCTGGAATCCAAGCATGAGATTTCAGTGAGGGCATTTATGGGGATGTGACGGAGGCTTTGATGCAGGAGACAAAAATTCGTAATATTAAAAGAAAATGTCCATATTGCTTCCGGGAAGTCTCCAACAGCCAGGTAGGATTTCTACTGAAGACTGAGGGGGCCCGTTTCCAGTCGCCGGCCCTCAATGAGTTCGCTGCGGTCAGGCCCGACCTTCCCTACATCTATTTCTGGAATGCCATGGGGGTGCCGGAGGACCGCATAGACGGGCGGAGGTGTATTATTGACAACCAGGCCCTGACAGTCCTCAACCAGGAGCTCAGTTCCTCTGGGGCTGATCTGGCCAGAAAGCAGTATGACGAGGCCAGCTGCGGCTATACCTTCCTTGTCGAGGAGGGAGCCGTCACCCTCTTTTCCAACACCATGGTCTGCCCCTATTGTCACAATGAACTGCCCCAGAATTTTTTCCGCTATGAGATGCTCATGGTGGGACTGGCAGGCAGTGTGGCCTCCGGGAAGACCGTTTATCTGTGCTCTCTCATGATGAATGATTACGATGTCATGCAGCGGGATAATCTGACCGTGAGGAGCGCCGCCGGCAATCCATCCGACCCGGAGCGGCTGGAGATGGAAAAAAATGCGGACAGGCTTTTTGTGGATGGTATATGTCCGGCAGGCACAAGCAAGATTTTCCGTAAACCGGTTTTTATGGAATTGAATTACCGGCTGCCTGACTCATCCATATTCCTGCTGGTCGCCGTCTATGATGTGGCCGGCGAGTTGATCAGGGAGAGTACGGGCATGGGCCGGACGGGTTTTGTCCGTCATATGGATGGCTTTATCTGTCTGGTGGACCCGGCCCAGATGCATCTCAATCATGCCCTGTTCAGCAGGCAGATGCCTGATGAAGACCAGGTGCTCCGCCGGCTCCATCTGATGACCCTCGAGGAGCAGATGTCCATCCAGAGGCTGAGCAATGAGAACGAAAAACAGGTTTTTGGAGGATCGGATTATCTGCTGGAGCAGACGTCCAGGGATGAATTTTTTTATGAACGTAAGATTGATACAGTTCTCGATGCCCTCAGGTCCACCCTGGGGGAGAAGCTGCTGTCAGAGAAATATATAGCCCTGACCATAGGGAAAAGCGACCTGCTGGAAGGTCTGGGAGAAATCCTGGAATACAAGGGCAGCAGCCTGCTATTTGAAAGAGGCCAGGTGGCCTGCGGTTTCATGGATATGGACAGACATTTCCTGAGACAGCAGGTTTTGCGCAAGATTTTTGACCAGAAAGTATTCCGGCTTCAGAGAAAGCTTAACGATTATAAGGCTGCCAGTCTCTTTGCAGTCTCGGCCCTGGGTTGTGAGACAGAGGAGCAGACTTCCGGAGACCAGCAGCTTATACGGGCCGTAGGCAAAGTGCGGCCGATCCGGGTTGAGGAGCCCTTCATGTGGATCCTCATGAAGTACATGCAGGAAAGAGGGTGGCTTCAATGAGAGAAGCACAGACATACCAGTTCGACTGCCATGAGTATACCTGGTCCGACCAGGGTATAGGAGGCAGTCCGGTAGGCTGGGGGATCAAGGCTTCTTCCAGAACCGGTGACCGGGACCTGCTGAACCGGCTCGAGAAGCTGGCAGCTTCTGCCTGTGTGGACAGCAGGGGAAGGGTCCCCGTTGAGGAGTTAATGTACGAGGGGAGCCTTGGTTTTGTCAAAATGGTTTCAGAGCCGGCCCGGCCGGGGAAAGACCATAGGAAAAATGTCCGGGTAAGACTGTACCATTGCCTGGACAAAGAGTGTGGACCGGAAGTTTACCTGGCACCCCACAGCCAGTGGCCCCATTCTCTGGGAAAGGGTCTGGCTCCCCTGGAAGTAAAGCCTCTGGGACTTGGCCGGGAGGAGCTTCTTGGCAGATACCAGCTGCAGGGCCGGTCCCTGGCTGATTTCCTCGATCTGGTATTTTCCTGTATCGGCCAGAACAAAGCCGGGTGTTTTGCCGTCAGGGGCTGGGAGGAAGACCAATATGGGATCCGGGGAGCGGAGCTTATGCTGGCAGTCCACCTGCTCCTGCCCAGGAAGGCCAGACAGTATGCCGGCTACCTGTCCTTTTCCAGGACAGGCAGGGACAATGTCCCCTTCTACTTCAGGCCGGCGGGAAAGACGGATGAGGGCCTGGAACGGGCCTTTTTCCTGCCTGGCAGCCGGGAAGGCGGAGAAGGAAGGACCGCCCCGGCCGGTGCTGGCCGGTCATTTACTTCCGGAGAGGGGGACTGGGACAGTCCCTGGCGGTACATGTGTTTCCATCTGGCGGAATTGCTTGACCACCATGAGGATGAGGCCTACGATCGTTTTATCAGTCTGGTCGATGAAAAAATGACCGATGACAGGATGGAGTCCTCTGCCGATTTCATGGCTGCCCTGCCATGGATTTTCTATGAGTATTTTTGCAAAGAGGGAGGAGACCGGCTGCCGGATGAGATTCTGATCCATGCGGTACCCCAGCTGTGTTACTGGAAGGCAGGCGGTCTTATTGATGCCTCTCTGCTGCAATTTGTCATGGGCCAGGTGAGGGGGCTGCGGCTGTCCCTGGTGGAATTACGCGGATATTTTAAAGACCTGACCGGCGGGATGACCAGCCGGACCCGGGAGGATATGCTGCCGGAGATGACCAGGGTTATGGACATGATCAAGGCCCTGGATCCCGGTGCAGGCCAACAGGAACTTAAGGAGCTGCAGAAGGGCCATAAGGAGATTTACAGAGCCCTGACAGACCCGGCCGGGGAAGAACAGAGTTCTGCTTCTGTGGAGGACCATCCCTGGATTCTGGCCCTGGAGAGGCCAGGGCGGCCTGACCTGGCTGCAAGTGAAAGGAAGGACCAAAGTCAGACAGGACCGGCCGGAAGGCCTTTGGATGAGGACCGGCGCGGAAGGGAAGATTTGGGGGCCGGGAAAGAAAAGAGTTTTGAAAAAACGGGAGTCAGTGAAATGGACGAAAGGAAAGAAGAGGCCGGGGCCGGCAGGACCATGGCGGAGACCGGAAAAGAGGAGCAGATGACCGGGAGAACAGATCCGGAGGAAAGGCCGGCTATGGAGAAGGCAGGAAAAGGGGCCAGTTTAGTGGCTGTGACCAGGAGTCTCAGCAAAGAGGAGACAGACCAGGAGGCGGAACATTATCTGACCTTTCTGCTGGGCAGCCTGCCCCAGGGCTTTCTGACAGCCTGTATGATGTTTCTCTCCCTCTACTCCATCAAGATCGGTCATTGGAAGATCGCCCTCGGTATGGCGGGAGTATGGACCATCCTTATGGCGAATTACCAGCGGGAACTTCTGGAGAAGAACCAGACCTTCCCTGTCTGGATGGTCCTTGGTCTTAATCTGGTGGAAGGATTTGTCGTCTCCCAGGCGGCCTGGTTGCTGCCCTCCCAGAAAATCCGCCTTTTCTTTTTCCTGTTTATGGGTATAATGACACTGCTGTCACAGCTGATTACGATCTTCCGGATCGTCAGAAAGGATAGATAAGTAATGATTTGGAATAATTCAGAAGATTTTCTCGGACAGATTGAAGAAGCCCTGGCCAGGGGGCAGAAGAACAAGATTCCTTTTGCCCGTTTTCTTGAAGAGAAAATGGATGTATTTGATTACAGTAATACGGCTCTGGCTAAAAAAGTATATCACAGGTCTGAGAAACGGAAAGACCAGGGCAATCCCTACCAGCCTGTGACAAGGCAGGCCATAGGGACCTGGCTGCGGGGGGCCCTGCCCTCCTCCAGGGATATCTATGTCACCCTGGGTCTGGCCTTTCAGATGTCCCTCGAGGAGATCAACCATGTCCTCCTGGAGACCTATATGGGCTATGGGCTCTACTGCAAAAATATCGATGATGCCCTCTGGATTGCCCTCATTAACGGCCTTTTTGACATTTCCCGCATGGACCAGATCCGGGGTCAGGTGGAGCAGATCCTTGCGGAGGAGTCTGAGGATGAGGCCAGAAGTCTGGCCACTACAGACCTCTGGATTCTGCTGTCAGAGGCGGGCAGCCTGGAAGATTTCTTCCAGCTGATCCGGTCCTACCGGGAGGAATTCCGGGCAGGCAACCGCCAGTTCGGCCAGTGCCTGGCTGAGGTGATCGAGGAGGAATATGGTTATTATGACAAGGCATCCTGGTTTCTCCGGGATATCGGACTGGGTCATTATGAGGCCCAGTTCTCCAAGATCAAGGCCGGCAAGGCGGTGGTGACCAGAGACTGGCTGCTACGTTTTATGATAGCCCTCCAGCCCTCCTATGAGTCTATTGAGAAGCTGCTGGCCAAGGCCCAGATGGAGCCTCTTGGCATAACGCCCGCAGAGGTCATCATAGAGATGGTGGCCAAATACAAGTCTGACTCGGCGGCCAACAGCCAGCAGATCTGGCAGATGATCGAGTCAGCTGCCGGCAGCCTGCGGAAAAAGGGCTATGAGATGGATGAGGATATCTGCAGGAAATACCATGCGGCCTATGAGCTTTCCGTCAGTCAGAAACGCTGGTTTTCCCTCTGCCTGGGAGCCCAGCTCCGGGCCTGCCGCAAGGACCATGATTACGGCTATGAAAAACATGGTTACTGCAGGTATACGGTGGTAGACCGGGTGCTCTTTGAGGAAGTGAACCGGTGTAAAAAGAGTATATCCTTCCGCAACAACGCGGTGGCCTGCAGCCAGCAGGTGACCGGCCTGGCAGATATTCCTGCCTTTGATTCCCTGCCCATACTCTGCGTTGATAAAAACAAGGAGGCTGACGCCTTAGAGCTGGAGAAGTTTGAGGATTACTGTTTTGAGAGAAAACCGGGAAGACTATCCAATAATTTCCAGTTCAATGATGTGTATTTTTACAGCACCCTGCTTTTTTCCCTGTGGACGGGCCATTGCTTTATCAGGGATAAATGGGAGGATATGCTGGACCAGATGAAGGAGGAGCTGGACAGACAGGGCCTTACCGGCGACCTGTTTATGGATCAGCTGGTCAAGGTCTGGAACGAGGAAGAGAAAAAACAAGTTACCTTAACAGATCTTATGAATGGGGTGATTTCACTGCATGGCTGTTGAATGGATGACCCTGCTTTCGGCGGCGGCCGTGATTCTTCTGATTGCTTTTATCATCTTTATTCTCTTCCGGGCCAATAATGACCTGGCAAGAGCCCAGGAGGAGGGAGAGCATTTCGTCGATGAATGGGCCGAGCGGGAAGAGAAACTGGAAGAAAAGCGGCGCTTGAGAAAGGCCCGGGAAGAAGAACTTAAGAAAATGGAAGAAGCCCGGCAGGAGCAGGCAGCTTTTGAAGCTGACTACCGGGGCCGGGGGAAGAAAGAAGGGGATGGCAGGCAAAAGCAGCCTGGCCCGGTCCGGGACCAAAAGGCAGATCCCGGCAGCCAGAAGCAGCCCCGCCGGTTCCCGGACCAGAAAGAGTCCCGGCCCGCTTTGCTTTTGCTGGAGCTCGATGAAAACAAGCGGATTCTCAGACGCATCCCCGTAGACCATATTCCCTTCCGCATTGGCAGGAGCAATGATAATGACCTGGTTCTTGATGACCTGTGTGTTTCCAGAAAGCATGTGTCCATAGAAAGATCCGGGGACAGGTATGTGGCTGTGGACCTGGGAACCAAGAATAAGATATTTTCCGGCGGTAAGCTGCATGACCAGCTGCCCCTGGAGGCAGGAGTGCGTTTTTTCATTGGAAACATAGAAATGCTGGTGGAGATGAAAAGATGAGGGAAAAACAAGAACATACTATTAGCATGACCCGGATCCGGTGGGAGATACACAGAGCCTTTTATTCCTTCTGGACCGGACCTCTTATGGCTGTGATCCTGATGCAGATCGCAGCCCTCCTTTTTATGGGGGCAAAGGGAGCTGGCAGGATTTATCTGAATCTGCTGCCCCTGCTTTTGCTCATCAGTCTGGCCGGCTGGCTCTTTACCTCAGTTGCCCACGGCAACAGGAAGGTCCTGGTCTACAGTCTGATTCTGCTGACGGTGGGAACCATGCTCCAGTGTATCTTCATTGAGGAACTGGTAATCAGAACCGGGACCAGGGATCCGGCCCGGACTGGTATAGCCTCCCTGGAACTGCAGTATCTGGTCAGTCTGGCTGCGGCCCTGGCTGCAGGTATTGTTTATTTTTGCACAGACTTCATTGCCAGGAAGAAGACGGCTGTCCTGATGGCAGCCCTTGCCGTGGGCCTGTCTCTCCTGACTCTGGTCTTTTCAGAAGGGGTAGGCGGCGTGAAGAACTGGATCAGCCTGGCAGGGATTTCCCTGCAGACAACGGAAATCAGCAAATTATTATATATACCGGTCTGTGCCTATATCCTTGGCCGGGACCGGGAGACGGACAGGAGGACCCTGGCCTTCTTTTACGGCTATACTTTTCTGTCCCTGCTGCTGCTGGCGGTTCAGGGGGAGTTTGGGACCCTGCTCCTTTTGCTGCTGGTCTTTTTGTCCCTCCACCTCCTGTTTGTGTCAGACCTTTCCTGGCTGCTGGGGGTGGTTCTTGCCCTGACGGCAGGGGGAGGCATACTGGCTGCCATAGGAAGAAAGCTGACCCAGATGCAGCTGGATGGATCCGGAGCCAGGACAGGAGCCCTGGTCCGCTTTTATCTGGATGCCTATTCAAAGATAAGTAACCGTTTTATCTACTGGCTCAATCCGGAAAAGGACCCGGCCGGGCTGGGCTACCAGCTGCTCAAGGCCAAGGAGTCTATTTTGCTGGGTGGTTTTTTCGGCACTTCCTCTGTGACGGACCTGCCTGTAAAAAGCAGTGACCTGGTCTATCCGGCCCTGATTGAGCGCTGCGGTCTGGTTTTTGCCCTCTTGATTTTCATCGTCTTTAATCTCCTCTGGTTAGAGGAGATGAAGGTATTTATCAGAAAAAAGCAGAGATACCATCAGATTATCGCTGCCGGCTTCGGAACCCTGGTCTTCTACCAGGCCCTAATCATCATTGCCGGCAGCACCGGTCTCTGTCCTTTGACCGGAATTACTCTTCCTTTCATATCCAGCGGAGGAAGCTCCCTTCTGGTATGCTTTATCATGACGGCTTTGATTATTGCCGTCTCGGGTAATATCCCCTGGAAAGGCGGGATGGAAGAATGAAGAAAATGTCATTACTTAAAAGGGCCCAGCTGCTGCAGAGCATTTCCCTGGTTTGTGTCATTTTAATGATTGTAAGCCTGGTCCGGATTTCTGCGGTCCTGCCTGGGGTGTCAAAGGAAGCAGACCAGAAAAAGAAAGCTGCCAGGAATGCCTCCTATGAAAAGGAATACGTAAGAGGGAGTATCCTGGACCGGAATGGGAATGTCCTGGCTTTCTCAGATAAAGCAGGAGGGACCAGGACTTATACGGCTCCCCGGTCCTTTGCCGGGGTCATAGGTTACTGGTCCAAAATCTACGGGACTTATGGCCTGGAGGATACTTTTAATGATGAACTGGTTCACAGTTCCTCTCTGACGGAGAATAAGAGGGGGACTGATATCAGTCTGACTCTTGATCTGGACCTTCAGAAAAAGGCTTACAAGGCCATCAGGAAAATGGAAGCCAGCCTGGTGGTCCTGGACGTCAAAACCGGGCAGATCCTTGCCCTGGCTTCATCCCCGTCCTACGATGCCGGCAGGCTGGAAGAGGACTGGGATATAATAAATGCCACGGAAGGAGCCCTCCTGGCCAACGCCTACAAGAATCCGGTTGTGCCGGGATCGGTCTTTAAGCTGGTTACCTCCACAGAGATCCTGGAGGCGGGCATAGAGGATGAGGAGGTGGATGACCAGGGATCCTACAAGGTCAATGGCCAGACCATACGGAATTATAACGGCAAGGCCTACGGCCGGATCTCCTTTGAGGATGCTTTTATCAAGTCCTCCAATGTCTACTTTATGGACCGGGCAGTCAAGCTGGGGGGAGAGAGCCTGGAAGCTACGGCAAAGCGCTTTCTGCTGGGTCAGGATATCCCGCTTGATTTCACGATGCTCCGGTCTTCCTTCAGTCTGGGAAGCGGAGAGGACAATGTTCTGGCTTCCACGGCTTTCGGCCAGGGGGAGACCATGCTTACTCCTCTTCATATGGCCATGATCACCCAGAGTGTGGCTAATGACGGAGAGATGCTTGAGCCTTATATGATTTTGAAAAAAACAAATGGAAAGGGAAAGGATACCTACACAGGCCAGACCCGGCTTCTGGGCCGGACCATGAGCGAGATGATAGCCTACCGGCTGAAAGATGTAATGACAAAGGCCGGGGAGGCCTATGAATTATCGCTGATTGGTGAGAAAGAGTACCGGATTGCGGCCAAGACCGGGACTGCCCAGCGGGGTGACGGGACCAACAATGCCTGGATGGTCAGTTTCGCCCCGGCAGATGACCCCAGATATGTGGTGGTGGCCTGCCGGCTGAAAACGGATAAGATTGGCAAAAGTATGGCACCTGTCATAGAGGAACTCTATTCCTGGCTGTTGAGGCAGTGACCAATCTGGCAGATATAGTCCTGGAGAGACAGGGAGGGAGAAGGATTCTTTCCTGTCTCGTAGAGGGGCAGCACGGAAGAAGGCATCCGGCTGTCCTTTTTTTCGTCCCCCCTGGCCCTGATCATATCCTCAAAGAGACAGGCCAGCTCCTGGACCAGAAGCTGCTGGCCCTTAAGATCAGGAGACAGATCGTAGGAAAAACAAAGAGAGTAGGAGGGATTGGGGTTCCGCAGGAAGTAATAGCTGCAGGTGTAGTCCACCAGATAGAGCCGGCTGCCCTTTTCCTGAGAGTCCAGAAGAAGGTTGGTCAGGTTCAGGTCCGTGTAGACCAGGCCTTCCCCGAGCAGGAAGGAAAGAAGCCGGCCGGTTTCCATTAAGATACGGAGCATAAGCCGGTTGGACATATGGGGGACCAGGTCCTTTAAGGGGAATCCGGGACACTCTTCCATGCAGAGGACAGACCAGAGCTGGTCCGAGTCCCCGATGACACAGTTGTCCCAGTGACCAAAATAAGCCGGGACAGAAGGATGTTCCACCAAAGACATGGTCTCAAACTCGTCCCGGAAGGCTTCCACCATGTCTTTCCGGGACATGGAGCAGCATTTCCATATGCAGTTGTTCTTATGGCCGGGAGCCCGGTAGATCCGCAGGTCTTTCTTGCGGCGCAGCAGGCTTTCTGCCGTCAGTTCTTGTAAAAACATGAAAACCTCGTCAGTAGATTTTTTATGTGAATCAGTGTATCATATGGGTAATTAATTTGCAACCGGGGCGGGAAGCCCCGGGAGCAGGATGATCCTTACCTGGAGGTGCGGAAATTATGACATGTTATATGTTGAGCGATATCAACAGACGATCCGAGAACCAGGACTACTGCCGGCAGATGGAGATCCGGGTCAACTATGATTCCACAGTCAGGGCCATGGCTGTGGCAGACGGTATGGGCGGCATGGCCGGCGGCGCTTTCTTCTCAGAGCTGGCCGTCAGATTATGGTTTGAGAAGCTCTACCGGAGGGTGACAGACCCGGATTTCTGCGGCAAGGCTCTGGATACCCAGATTGAACTTTTAAAGGATTTTTCCGGCCAGGTCTATGAAGAGCTGGAGCCGGAGATTTATAAGGCAGGACTTGACCGGGGCTACCGTGGAGGGACAACCCTGTCCACGGTCATATCTTTCTGGGATATCTTTATCTTCAGTAATTGCGGGGACAGTCCCATCTATGTAGGAGAGGGCAGGAGAATCAGCCTGGTCAGTGAGGTGCAGAATGTGGCTGAGAGCCTGATCCGTTCCGGCAAGACGGAAAAGGGCTCCATCCTTTATTACCAGACTAAAAACAGGATTTTATCCTACCTGGGGGGAAGGAATGGATGCAGCCCTTCCGTTTCCTTTTTACCTGACAAGAAGGTGGACTGGGTTCTGATGGGATCTGACGGGGCTTTTTCTGACCTGGACAGGGAGGAGATCCGTAAGGCGGCCAGTGAGGGAAAAGAATCCCGCAGGCTGCTCCAGCTCTTTCATAAAGCCAGAGAGCGGGGAGAAGAGGATAACCAGACCGCCATCCTCTATGTCCGGGAAAAGAATGACCGGCCGGTCCGGGATGTGTCTGCGGAAAGACTTTACCGCGAGACCAATGAAGAGAATATGATCCGGGAGGCTAAAGACAAGGAGCCGGAAGAACTGCAGGGTCTGGAGGATGACTGTGCCTATGTGAAGCTGGAGCAGGCTTCTGTGCTGAGGCGTTTCCGCTCCAAACTGCAAAGGGGCAGGGGACGGACCAAAGGGGAGTAAACTATGTATCAGTATTTTAAGGAAGGGGATTTTCTCACCTGGAAGGGAGAAGGAGACTTCCCTGGGGAGGGCCTGGTCCTGAAGATGGTCAGGGAGAATTACCGTTCGGGAACCAAGCAGGCCATGGTAGCTGAGGATATCCGGACCGGAAGAAGGTATTTTCTCAAGATTCTCTTCTGCGAGGACATGGACCGGCTTTTCGTGGAAAAGGAGAGTAAGGTTCAGCTTTATTCCCCTTATATCGTCAGGATATACGGAGGTATGCTGGATGTGGAAGGCCGCCGTTTTATTACCCTGGTGGAATATATTGATGTCCCTGATCTCTCGGATCTGATGAGGCGGAGAGAGACCACCGGGGAGACCTGGCAGGAGAAACTGAGGATCTGTGACCGGATCGCCATGAAGTTTCTCTACGGTATCCGTCATTATATGTCCTGCTATGAGAACGATCCCATTATTCACAGGGATTTAAAACCAGAGAATGTTATGGCGGCCCGGGATGGGTCTGTCGTAAAAATCATAGATTTTGACTGGGTTCACCTCCATGATTCCGTGCTGACCTGCAATCTGCGCAGGGAGCAGAAGGGGACGCCGGGCTATGCGGACCCGGGCTACTGGAATTCCTATGTATGCCGGCCGGAGATGGATATCTATTCTGCGGGCCTGGTCCTTTATTTTATTTATACAGGCAAGCACCATTTCTTTGGAGCAGAGGAGATCAACCGCTATATGGAGGACCCGGACTATGCCTACACCCTCAAGGATATGCCGGGTATTGATCCGGCCCTGACAGGAATCCTGGCCAAAATGATTGCCCCTGAGCAGGACCGTTACCACAGTATCGAGCCGGTTATAAGGGACATGGAGACTTACCTGGAACAGGAAGGCCGTCTGCCTGATTTTCCGGAGCAGCTGGAATCAGAGTCCCAGAGGGACACCATCCGTCTGACTTACAGGGTGGGGGATATCAAGTACAGTCCCTATATCCGCAACTATCGTTTTGTCCCTATTTATTACGGAACCAGGCAGGAAAGAAGTAAGAACGGGCCCTACAGCGGCCATATTCTGTCCTTTTACCGGGTGGATGACCAGGTAAGGGTTCTTCTGCTCCATGAAGACTGCAGGGCTGTCAGCCTGCAGAGGGACAGCCAGGTCACGGAAGGGGATAAATTTCTTTATCATGACACAGAGATAGAAGTACTGCAGATCAGGGGGAGGGACAGGAGATAATGAACAGCTATAACAGTCAGGGGACCGATTATAATCCGTCTCTGCCCGGAAGACTGCGGGAGAAGATGGAAAGCGAGAAGAAGCAGGGACTCAAGCTTTACCTGGACTTTGTCATCGATGGCACTGCCTCCATGTACACCATATTCCCTGCCGTCTATTTTGCAATCATGCATTTTATAGAAAGCCTGGCCCGCTATGAGATTCACCCCATGCTGGGCGCTACCGTCATCCGGGACGAGAAGGGAGGAGAGGAGACGGACCAGTTGCTTTTTGCTGACGGGGAGTCCTTTACAGAGGATGTGACCGAGTTCATGCAGCAGGTCAGGGCCATCAAGCTCTACGGTGGTTCCAATGACGGCCGGGAGTCTGTCCACCATGCCATAGCCTTGTCTGTGGCCAAGTTCCCTTCCCCGGGCAGGAATAAGGCAGTCTTTGTATTTTCTGATGCCTACGGCAGCAATGATTACGAAGAGTATCTGGACTTTCCTTTAGGCCAAGCTGTGTTCTTTACTACTGATGAGCTGAGCCAGGAGGATTTCCGCTTTTGTTTCGTCAGGGAAGACGGGGGCTATGACGAAGAAGCGTCCCCCATGTTTATTTCCATTGAAAAACTGCTGCAGCCGGTCAGTACAGACCTTTTGGATAATGTTGTCAAACCTTTGAAGGATCTTCTGAAGGGAGTGTCCATAGGAATATGATGGAGAGAATTGATACACAGGGACAGACACCCGCAAGCAAGGAGGAGCTCTTTGCCTCCTCCCATCCGGTCATAAAGATGCTCCGGGAGCTTCCCCAGGTCATTTTTCCGGGAGATGAGGGCCGGCTGCCAGACCAGGCCTGTTCCCTCAAGTGCCTTTTTGGCAGGGAGATGATGGACCATTACCACGTGGACAGGCGGCGGCTTTATGCCATGGCTCTGTCCGTGGCTACCCTCCTGGAGGGTTTTCGCCAGAGAAATATCTATCCCGGCCTGCTGGACCTGGAGGACCTGATGACCGACCCGGCCAGCCAGGATTCCCCGGTATATCTGGTCCGCCCAAACCGTTTCCAGCTGCTCTTTTTTGAGCAGGATTATGAGTGGTACCCTGAAGATGAGAGGCTTCTGGGAGACGGGCTTTTTTTTGATGAGGCCAGGCAGCTGCTCTCTGATCAGCGACTGATCTACCGGATTCTCATCGGCTCCTGCAGAGGGAATATCAAGGTTCCTCCGGCCAAGGCAGATGTGGATTACGCCCATGTCTTTTACCAGCAGCTGCCGGACCGGTGGAAGGAAAAGCTGGAGCATCATGAGGTCTGGACCCACCTGCAGATCATTGATGAACTGAAAAAACAGCTGATGCTGGACCAGGCGGAGGCTTCAGCCAAAGCCGGCCCCGGGCCGGTGGAGGAAAAGTTAGAGAGCCGGCCTTCTGGTAATAAGGGACCGCTCTACTGCAGCTTTGTTCTTCTGCGCACCCAGCTCCACCGCCCCTTAGGTCTGGAAAAGATATTTTACCAGCAGCTGGAGGAACTGGAAAATGAGGGAGAGATGACTGGCAGAAGCATAGTGTTCTCTTTTGTTTACGGTGACCAGGTTGTGGAGGCCAGAAACTTCAGGGAGTACCCGGCTGGTTTCCGTTTTGAACTGGCTCAGGACATCAGGGATTACTCTTTTGGCGAAGCCCTGGTCATTGCCAGGGATCTTATGGCGGACCATATGGCCAGACAGCAGGACCATAAGGGAGACTACCGGCTCTATATTTTGCTGGATGGAAGATTTAAGAATGATCAGATTTTAAAGAAAATGGTGGACGATTTTCTGAAGATGAAGAAAGAGGGCCTCAGGATCTTCCTGCTGGAGAGCGGGGAGTGCTACTGTGAGGCGAAGGAGCAGTTATGCCGTTTGCTGGATTGAGAAAATTACATGAGAGGACCATGGAGGCCTACCGGCAGAACCAGGAGGAGAATATGGAGCCCTGGAAGAGGAAGGTCATGGATATCCATGAACAGGCGGACTTTTTATTCTATCTGGAGGAAGGGCTGGAGGAGGACCGGCAGGAGAGAAAGCTCTTGCTCCGGGGCCAACTGGTCAAGGGAGACCCGGAGCCGGGGACCAGGATCTATTTCTTTACCGGCCAAGGAGACCTGATGGGCAGCGGTCTTCTGTGCAGCCGGCCCGAAGAGAAGGAAGCCGAAAGAAAAGGCCTGTTTAAACGAAGGAGAAATGAGATGATTATTCAATTAGTCACTTATCTTGATATGGAGGCAGAATCCATGGATAACCTTGAATTATCTAGGTCTTTTAACAATATTCTCCTGGATGCATCCCTGATTACAGACCGTTTATTTTGAAAATATAGCTTGTAATTAATTCAAAAATAACATACAATAGGAGAAATGCAGTGTCTGTGGGAATGATAAGTTCCGGCAGGAGGCAGAGTTAACTGTTGTTTTGTAATGACGGATGAGTAGGAGGCTGTACTTGTGAAAAAATATAGTGACTTAAGCAGAGAAGAATTATTGGCCCTTCAGGCCGAGTTGAATCAGTTATATGAGGAGGAGAAGGTCCGGGGAAGGAAACTGGATATCTCTCGCGGCAAGCCCGGCAGTGAACAGCTTGACCTTTCCATGCCCATGCTGAATACGATTACAGAGGATTCTGACCTCCATGGGGCTGACGGGACAGACCTGAGAAATTATGGGATCCTGGACGGAATCCCTGAGGCGAAAAAGCTTATGGGACAGGTTATGGGAGCCAGGGAGGACCAGGTAATCATCTTTGGTAACTCCAGCCTCAATATCATGTATGACAGCATTGCCAGGGCAGCCCTTTTCGGCATCATGGGCAGCACGCCCTGGATGAAGCTTGACCAGGTTAAATGGCTTTGTCCGGTTCCCGGTTATGACAGACATTTTGCCATCACAGAGCATTTTGGTATGGAGATGATTTCCATCCCCACCGATGAGAACGGTCCGGATATGGACCTGGTAGAGAAGTATGTCAATAATGATCCGGCAGTAAAGGGTATCTGGTGCGTGCCGGCCTACTCCAATCCCGGCGGTATCGTTTATTCCCCGGAGACCATCAAAAGGTTTGCGGCCTTAAAGCCGGCTGCTGGCGACTTCCGCATCTTCTGGGATAACGCCTATGCCATCCATACCCTCTACGAGGATGAAGACCCGGCTCTTTTAAACATTCTCGAAGAGTGTGAGAAGGCTGGAAATCCGGATATGGTATACCAGTTCTGCTCCACCAGCAAGATCACCTTCCCGGGTGCAGGTATCGCGGCCATGTCCGCTTCCCCTGCCAATATCGCGGATATCAAGTCCCAGATGAAGTGGCAGACCATCGGCCATGACAAGATTAACCAGCTGCGTCATGTCCGCTTTTTCAAAGATTTCGACGGCCTTAAGGCCCATATGAGCAAGCATGCCCAGGTAATCCGGCCCAAGTTTGAGGCAGTACTCCGTATTCTCGACCAGGAGCTTGGCGGACTGGGTATCGCGGAGTGGACCAGACCAAGAGGTGGATATTTCATTTCCTTTAATGCCATGCCGGGCTGTGCTAAGAATATCGTGGCCAAGTGCAAGGAGGCCGGCGTGACCATGACCGGCGCGGGAGCAGCCTACCCTTACGGCCAGGATCCCCAGGATTCCAACATCCGGATTGCCCCGACCCTGCCGCCCCTCTCTGAGATTGAGGAAGCCATAGAGCTCTTTACCATCTGTGCCAAACTGGCGGCCGTGGAGAAATTGCTCGCTTGAAATAATCGGCAAGATGATGTAATATTAAAGATTGTAGGAATAAAATAACAGGATAATGACACTAAGGATAAAAGATATTATTTTATTCTTAGTGTTTTTATTTTGCCTGCCGGATAAGATAAGCAGGTGGAGGAAAGGAAGAAGCTATGGAGAATACGACCATTAAGGATATAGTTAAGGCATGTGGAGGCCGCCTCCTTAGCGGCGATGAGAATAAAGTAATCCGCAATTTTTCCATTGATTCCCGGAGTGGGGATGAGGACAGTATTTTTGTGCCCATCATCGGGGAGAGGGTGGATGCCCACCGCTTTATAGAAGGAGCTCTGGCCATTAACGGGGCTACCTTTACTTCAGAGCATGACCAACCCTTAGAAGGGCCGGCAGGACAAAAACCCTGGGTCCGTGTGGATGACACGGTGGATGCCATGCAGAAGGTGGGGACCTGGTACCGGAACCGGATGAACCTGCCGGTAGTGGCAGTCACCGGCAGCGTGGGTAAGACCACGACCAGGGAGATGATCAGCACTGTCCTGGCTTCCCAGAAAAGAGTTTTCCAGACCAGGGGCAACCAGAACAGTCAGATCGGCGTGCCCCTGACCCTGTCCCAGATCAGCAGCCAGGACCAGCTGGCTGTCCTGGAGATCGGTATGAGTGAGCGGGGACAGATCGAGAAGCTGACTACCATGATAAGGCCCAATATTGCCGTGGTGACCTTAATCGGAGTCAGTCATATCGCCCAGCTTAAGACCCAGGAGAATATCTGCCTGGAAAAGATGGATATCGTGAAAGGCCTGCAGGAGGACGGCCAGGTCTTCCTGAATGGAGATGACCATTTCCTGGCCCCTTATAAAGAAAAGCTTTCTTACCCTGTCTGGCTTTATGGCCTGGGTGACCACTGTGACTACAGGGCGGAAAATATCTCTGTGAAAAAGGGAAAGACCTATTTTGACTTTCTTTATGAGGACAAGCGCCTGCCGGTAGAACTTTCTTCCTTAGGTGAGCACAATGTCCGCAATGCCCTGGCCGGTCTTGGCATCGCCCACAGGATGGGCCTGGACCTTGATAAGGCGGCCCTGGCTCTTAAAGACTTTTCCGGCCAGCGTCTGAAGATCCTCTACACAGACCGGTGTACCCTGATCGATGATACCTATAATGCCAGCCCTGATTCCATGAAGGCCAGTGCCAAGGTTCTTTCTGACATGGAAGATGTCAGGGGAAGACGGGTGGCCGGCCTGGCGGATATGCTGGAACTGGGGGACAAGGAGAAAGAGTACCACTACCAGGTGGGCAGCTATCTGGCCGGACTCAGACTGGATGAGGTGGTCCTTTATGGTGACCTGGCCCGGGAGATTGAGAGGGGTATAAAAGACCACAACAAGACCATGGCTGTCAGATGGTTTGAGGACAGGGAGTCTATGAAGGATTATCTGATGGAAAGCATTTGCCCGGAGGATGTCCTGCTCTTAAAGGGGTCCAACGGCATGAAATTAAGTGAGATCGTCAGTGCGCTGACGGCGAAATAGATGGCTGACCAGCCGATAGTTAACGGAGATGACATATGGAAGGACAGACTTACAACGGAAACAGTATAGATATTCTTGAGGGTCTGGAGGCCGTCAGGATGCGGCCCGGCATGTACATAGGCTCGGTGTCGACCAGGGGACTCAACCATCTGATCTATGAGATTGTTGATAACTCTGTCGATGAGCACCTGGCCGGTTTCTGTGACCATATCACAGTGATCCTGGGAGAGGACGGTACGGCCACCATCCGGGATAATGGCCGTGGAATCCCGGTGGGCATCAATGAGAAGACCGGTCTGCCCGGGGTGGAGGTAGTATTTACCATGCTCCATGCAGGAGGCAAGTTCGGCGGGGAGGGCTACAAGATTTCGGGAGGCCTCCACGGTGTGGGTGCCTCTGTGGTCAATGCTCTTTCTGTCTGGCTGGAGGTAAAGGTCCAGTCTGACGGCAAGGTCTATGAGCAGATGTTTGAGAAGGGCCATACCGTGGCTCCTTTAGAAGTGATTGGGACCTGTAAAAAATCAGATACCGGGACCTCGGTGACCTTCCTGCCCGATGGGGAGATCTTTGACAAGACCTATTTTAAGGCCAGCTCCATCAAAAGCCGGCTCCATGAGACGGCCTATCTGAATCCCGGCCTCTATATTCATTTTGAAAACCACCGGCCCGGCGAGGAGGAGGAAGTTCTTTTCCACGAGCCTGACGGCCTGGAAGCCTATGTCAGGGACCTGAATAAGGGCAGGCAGACCGTGGGTGACCTGGTGTATTTTCATAAAAAGGTGGATGAGATTGAGGTGGAAGCCGCCTACCAGTTTGTGGATGAATTCCAGGAGACCATCCTGGGCTTTTGTAATAATATCTGCACCATGGAGGGCGGTACCCATATTACCGGTTTCAAGACCAAGTTTACCCAGGTTATGAACCAGTATGCCCGGGAGATCGGGGTTCTCAAGGAAAAAGATAAGAATTTTACAGGAGCGGACGTCCGTAATGGTATGACGGCTGTCCTCTCCATCAAACATAAAGAGCCCCGTTTTGAGGGGCAGACCAAGACCAAGCTGGATAATCCTGATGCGGGCAAGGCGGTCAGTGAGGTGATGGGAGAGGAACTGGTCCTCTACTATGACCGGAACTTAGAAGACCTGAAAAAGGTCCTGTCCTGCGCGGAGAAATCGGCAAAGATCCGTAAGGCTGAGGAAAAGGCCAGGACCAACCTGATCAGCAAGTCCAAGTTTTCCATCGACACTAATGGCAAGCTGGCCAGCTGTGAGAGCCGCAAGCCGGAGGAGTGCGAGGTATTTATCGTGGAGGGAGACTCGGCCGGCGGCTCGGCCAAGACGGCCAGAAACCGGCGGACCCAGGCCATCCTGCCCATCCGGGGCAAGATCCTCAATGTGGAGAAGGCTTCCATGGACAAGGTCCTGGCCAACGCGGAGATCAAAACCATGATCCATACCTTTGGCTGCGGATTTTCCGAGGGCTACGGCAATGACTTTGATATCTCTAAGTTACGCTACCATAAGATTGTCATCATGACCGACGCGGATGTGGACGGAGCCCATATTGCTACCCTCCTGCTGACCTTTTTCTACCGCTTTATGCCGGACCTGATCTACCAGGGACACATTTACCTGGCTACGCCGCCCCTCTATAAGGCCATACCCAAAAAGGGCAAGGAGGAGTACCTCTACGACGACAGGGCTTTAGAGAAATACAGGAAGACCCACAAGGGCAGCTTTACCCTGCAGCGCTTCAAGGGTCTGGGTGAGATGGATGCCGACCAGCTCTGGGAGACGACCCTGAACCCGGAGACCCGGGTCCTCAAGCAGGTGGAGATCGAGGACGGCCGTCTGGCCTCTGAGGTCACATCCATGCTTATGGGCAGCCAGGTTCCTCCCAGGCGGGAGTTTATCCATAGCCATGCCCAGGATGCGGACATTGACCTTTAAATAGAATTCATATTTGCAAGTGGAGTGATAGATAATATGTCGGAACAGATCATAAAAAGTGAGTTTTCTGAAGTGATGCAGAAATCCTATATTGATTACGCCATGAGCGTCATCTGCCAGCGGGCCCTGCCCGATGTCCGTGACGGTCTCAAGCCGGTGCAAAGAAGGGTTCTTTACGCCATGCAGGAGCTGGGTCTGTCGGCGGACAGGCCTCATAGAAAATGTGCCCGTATCGTGGGAGATACCATGGGTAAATACCATCCCCACGGTGACAGTTCCATCTATGATGCCCTGGTGGTCATGGAGCAGGAATTCAAAAAGGGGATGCCCCTGGTGGATGGCCATGGTAATTTCGGGTCCATTGAAGGAGACGGGGCGGCGGCCATGCGTTATACAGAGGCCAAGCTGCAGAAATTCACCCAGGATGTCTACTTGAAGGATATGGATAAAAATGTGGTGGATTTCCAGCCTAATTTTGATGAGACGGAGAAGGAGCCGGTGGTTCTGCCGGTCCGGATTCCCAACCTCCTTGTCAATGGGGCAGAGGGTATCGCCGTAGGTATGGTGACCAACATTCCTCCCCATAATCTGGGAGAGGTCATTGACGGAACCATAGCCTATGTGGATCATCCGGACATCACTACAGACCAGTTGATGGAATATATTCCGGGGCCGGACTTTCCTACAGGGGGAAGGGTGGTTAATCAGAAGGATATAAAAGAAATCTATGAGACCGGCAGCGGCAAGCTCAAGCTCCGGGGGAGGCTGGAATTTGAGCCGGCTAAGAAAAGGTCCATGAGGGACAAGTTGGTAATCACAGAGATTCCCTATACCATGATTGGAAGCGGCATCGCCAAGTTTATCTCCGATGTGGTAGGCCTTATCGAGAACAAAACTATCAGCGATGTGGTAGACATTTCCAATGAGTCCTCCAAGGAGGGTATCCGGATCGTTCTGGAGCTTAAGAAGAACGCCGATGTGGACAGGCTTAAAAACATCCTTTACCGGAAAACCAAGCTGGAGGATACCTTCGGCGTCAATATGCTGGCCATCGCTGATGGCAAGCCGGAGCTGCTGGGCTTGAAAGACATTCTTCGCCTGCATACGGACTTCCACTATGAGGTTCTCCGCAGGAAATATGAGACCCTGCTGGCCAAGGAACTGGAGCAAAAAGAGATTAAGGAGGGCCTGATTCAGGCTTGTGATATCATCGATCTTATTATTGAGATTCTCCGGGGCAGCAGTAATCTGAAGGAAGCCAGGGCCTGTCTGATCCAGGGAGATACGGGCAAGATAAAGTTTAAGACCAAGAAGTCCCAGAAACAGGCTTCCAAACTCCGGTTTACCGAGAAGCAGGCCACGGCCATCCTGGAGATGCGCCTCTACCGCCTGATCGGTCTTGAAATCCTGGCCCTCCAGGAAGAGTATGCCCAGATTCTGAAAAGAATCAGTGAATATGAAGACATTCTCCATAATCCGGAATCCATGCGCCGGACCCTCAAGCAGGACCTGCTTAAAATCAAAAAGGAATATGGTTTTGAAAGAAGGACTCTCCTGGAAAATGCCAGGGCCGCTGTGGTCAAGGCTGTTCCGGTGGAGGAGAAGGAGGTCGTTCTGGTCATGGACCGGTTTGGCTATGCCAAGATTGTCGACGCCACTACCATAGAAAGAAACCGGGAGGCGGCTGAGAAAGATTACCGCTGGCTGGTTCCCTGCCTGAATGTGGGCAAGATCTGTCTCTTTACAGACATGGGAACCATGCACCAGATCAAGGTCAAGGATATTCCGGCGGGGAGACTCCGGGATAAGGGTATCCCCCTGGACAATGTCAGCAATTTCGACAGCAGGTCAGAACAGCTTCTGCTGATTACGGCGGAGGAAAACCTGGCCGGCAGTCTGATGCTCTTTGTTACGGAGACTGGTATGGTCAAGTTTGTGGAGGGCGATGAATATATTGTCCAGAAAAAGACAGTGGCCGCCACCAAGCTCAATGAGGGTGACCGGCTCGCCTCCATCCGCCTTTTTGCCGGAGTGGCTGATTCCCCTGATTCCGGGAAGGATGTGCCTGAGGGTTATCTGGTCCTGCAGAGCCAGGATGGATACTTCCTGCGTTTCGCTCTTTCAGAGATTTCTAAAAAGAAGAAGGGGGCTCTGGGCATGGCCGGTATGAATCTGGCCGCTGATGATGTGATCCGGGCTGTCTACCTTTACGGGGGAGACTACAGCGATGGGGATTCCATCATGTATAAGGATAAGGAACTGGCCTTTGGGAGGTTGAAGATAAACCACAGGAACGCCAAAGGAAGTAAGGTTCGCCGCTGATTAAGGGGTATGGTTTCTGAAACTAAAAATTGTTTATCTAGTCAGATGTGGTCCCCATGAAAATAGAACCAGCTATACCTGCGAATTTTCTATCGCAGTTTATGGTTCGCACCTCGATCTCAACTCGCCTGCTAAAGCAGGCGGGGGCAGCTGCCCGGCGCGAAAGCAATGGTCAGAAAATCTTAAGTGTTTGTAAAGAGAAGACCCTGGCCGGGTGGTTTGGTTGCCGGTCAGGGTCTTGTTGTATTATTTCTTGTTGTAGTCGGATCTTTTTTAGTAGATGATGACGGGGAAACCGGTTGATACGTATTGGTAGAGGGTTTCCGCTGTGTCGTAGGGGCAGTTGATGCAGCCGTGGGAGCCGTTTCTCAGGTAGATGTTGCCGCCGAAATCGTTTCGCCATGGGGCGTCGTGGAGGCCCTGGTTGCCGTTGAAAGGCATCCAGTAGGTAACATCTGAAGAGTAGGAGCTTCCGTTGGCGTTGGGGCCTGTGAGGGTGGCCGGGCTCTGCTTGTAGGTGATACCGTAGATGCCTGGTGTGGTGCCGGCGTTCTTTTTGGGATTGCCGGTGACGACGGAGGAGTTCATGATGCAGCTTCCGTTGTCGTAAAGCCAAAGTTCCTGGGCTGTGAGGCTTACCTCTACGTAGGAGCCGCCGATGTCATCGTCTTCGGATTCACGGCACATGGCTCTGTATTCGTAGATGGGCTCGCGATTCTCTGTTTTACCTTCCTTGATGTCTTTGAGGAGGGCTTCTTTTTCCTTTTCAAAGTTTATCTTCCAACCGTAGTCGCCGTCTGTGATGCGGATCTGCTGGCCTCCTGAAGTGGTGAATATGTGGGCGTCTCCCATAGTGTTGTAGGTCTTGCAGAGGTTGTCCACATAGGTGCCGAGCTTGTCTTTATCGATGGTTACTTTGAATTTATCGGAAATGTTGATCCAGTCTTTGGTGGTCTGGTAGTCCAGAGTTTCCAGTTTATAGTCAAAGTCGTAGGTGAGGGTCCCTGAAGTGTACTTATTTGCCTTTACGAGTGCTTTCTGGACTACTTCGTCTTTGGAGTAGTAGACAGGGAGTTCATAAAGGTTGAGGTCTTCCAGGTTAATGCTGGTGACGCCGTTGGTCAGGGCTTCACAGATGATCTTGTAAAGTTCGACTTGCTTGACCTTGTTGCCCAGGACTTCGGGAACGATTTCAAACTGGTTCTGGCCTGGGGTGATGTAGGTGTCTGCCGGTGGGGTGACGTTTGCCTCAATAAAGCAGTCAAGGTTCCTGATCGTCTGCCGGAGCAGGCTATCGTCAAAGCTGACGGTGAGGGTTACGTCATCATTTTCTTTGCCGGTCAGATTCATGAACCAGAGCCAGGGATTCTGGGATTCCTGCAGGTCTTTGATCTGGCTTCCCACATCGATGACAGTGCCAACGGCCCTGGCGTCAATATATTCTGTTCGTTCCTTTTCTATAATGGAAATCCTATGGGAGGTAAAATCTTCTGTAAATACTCTCTCTGCCTGTGGGATGGTCATTTCGCCGATGTGGGTCCCATTGACAGTGACATTGTGGAAGAAATGTGTGTTGTAAAAATATACTCCCACAGCGTAGGCTGCTACCGCACTGAGGACTAGGAGGCCTACGATGATTTTCCAGACACGGTTTTTCTTTTTCTTCTTTTTAGGCTTTGGTGGGTCAACTGTTGTCTCTTCATTTGACAGTCTGTCATAGTTTCCTGAGTCAGTGCCTGAGCCGGCAGCAGGACCGGACGTAGAGGCATCCTTCGTTGATGAGCCGGCAGCAGGACCGGACGTAGAGGCATCCTTCGTTGATGAGCCGGCAGCAGGACCGGACGTAGAGGCATCCTTCGTTGCTGAACCGGCAGCAGGACCGGACGTAGAGGCATCTTTCCTTGCTGAGCCAGCAGCCGTATCGGTTGATGATGGGTCCCAGGCCGATGAAGTTGTTGACTGGTCCGCCAAAGTTCCGGCAGCTTCTGATGGTTCTGATGACGTAACAGGATCTATGGATATATTATCCGGAGCGGGACCGCTGGTCTTTGCCCCGGATTCATTTTCTGGAACATTCGTATTATTCTCTAACATATATATGAACCCTTTCTTAGCGTATTTCGCATATTGAATAAGTCATATGTCCTATCTCATGACTTATATTTTTAAATGACTTATATTTAAATCTCATTGTTTAAAATATAAATGACTCATTTTTTAAATGACTTATATGCGGTCTGCTGCAGCTTTCCACTATGAGGACGGTTACAATCTTTCTTGTCCGGGGATTGTTACAACTGTCCTGCATGAGGACCGTCCTAAAAGCCTGATATAATGGACTTTCCGAATCAGTAGCAAATCTACAGACCTAAGATATTATAGGCGATGTATTAGAAGATTCTATTATGTATATTTTAAAATTGTGTTAATTCTATGAACTTTTTACCGGCCGCCGCCCTTCATTTTTTCGGTCAGTTCCAGGAATTCCTGGATTTCTACCGGGTTTCGCTGGCAGAGGGAGGAATTCTGGAAACGGGGGTCCTGGGTGACCTCCGGTCCGAACCAGTCCGGGGCTATGTAGGAGTTGGCTGTCTCCAGGTCGGGAAATTCCACTTCGGCCATCATAAAGCCCTGGTAGGGGCCGGCAAAGATATCCAGTTCTATGGTCAGTCCGGAGGGGCAGGGTATGTTCCAGCGGTTTTTTTCTATGATAATGCCGTCCCTTTTTTCCAGAAGGTGGTAGTAGGCTTCCTGGCTGATGGGAAATTCATATTCCTCTCTGGCCAAAAGCCCTTCTGATTTGATGGTCAGGATAAAGGAAGAGTTTTTCCTGCGTACCCGGATCACTGGTGAGGTGGATATGTAGGCCTGCTCAAGATGGTCTGCGGCTGTCAGTCCGTTTAAGTCCGGCTGCTGGATGATTAGATATTTCCTTTCAATTTCCATATTCACACCCTCCAATTTCCCTGCCGGAAAGATATCCGGAAGTAAATGCATGTTCTTCTGAACTTGCTTTATAGACTAGTTTACATCGTATTGAATCAGTATACCATAAATGGAGGGTGAATGCATGAAAATATTATGTCCGTGCTTGATAATCAAAATTATTTAAGCTACAATACTTATATCTTTGGGCTGGCGCCCATTAAAAGATTTTTTGTGGAACCCGGAGAGATTCTGATTATAATCTGGAGGTAAAATATGAGTTTAGTATATATGTTTATTGCCGATGGTTTTGAGGAAGTGGAAGGCCTGACCAGTGTGGATCTTTTGCGCAGGGCAGGGATTGATGTGAAGATGGTTTCCATTATGGGCAGGAAAAACATTGAGGGAGCCCATGGAATCAGACTGGAGACAGACCTGCTTCTTTCGGATCTTGGCGGGGATACGGCCGGGGCGGACATGCTGGTGCTGCCGGGTGGTATGCCGGGGACCAATTATCTCAGGGAGTCGGCTGAACTGGCCGGGCTTCTTAAGGCCCAGTATGAGGCTGGACGTTATGTAGCTGCCATCTGTGCGGCTCCGTCGGTACTGGCAGGGCTGTCCTTTTTAAAGGGCCGTAAGGCTACCAGCTATCCGGGGTGTCTTGATGGCTATGAACTGGGGGAATATTGCCAGGAGCCTGTGGTTACAGATGGTCATGTGATTACCAGCCGGGGTGTGGGAACAGCGATTCCTTTTGCCCTTACCCTGATTGAGAAGCTGGAAGGACCGCAGATGGCTGACAAAGTGGCTTCGTCGATTCTTTACAGTAAGCAGTATCTGAGTGGAGTGGACTATGAATCAGGAAGATAGAGTGGGCTTTTTCTATCAGTATTTTATCGCCTGTTTCCAGCCTTCCTCCTACGGGAAGCTGCTGGACGGAAAAAGGCGGCTGGTGCCCTATCTTCTTTTTCTGGTTATGGTTCTGGTGATCATCGGTCATGCGATTCCCCTGCTGGCCTGGGATGCCAGTGTGGGAGGACTTAAGAAGCTTTTTACCGAGAGGATTCCGGAATTCCGGGTGGAGGAAGGCGTTCTCAGCTGTGAGAAACCCATGGAGTTCCAGATTGGGAATACCATTCATTTCCGGGTGGATGCCGGTGTGGAAAGTTTTGAACAGGGGGACCTGTCCTCAGATTATGTCCAGGAGGTTCTGATTAGTCAGACATCTATCCTGGTGAAAAACGGGATGGCGGTTCAGAGTGTTGCCCTTGCTGATCTGGGTGACGGGGTTTATGATAATCAGACCCTGGTAAATGCCATACCTCTTTTCCGTTTTTCCATGGTTCTCTACCTGCTTATGGCTTATGTAGAGACGGCTATAGAGTATCTGATTACTTCTTTCTTTTATCTTCTGATTGGCAAGACCATTGTCAGAGGGGCTGATGGCAAGAGTGTGACCTGGTCCCAGGGCTTTCAGATCGCCATCTATGCCAGGACTCTGATGGCTGTATTTACCAGTATCAATCTGGTCCTTGGTCAGCTGATAGGGGAGACAGTCATGTATATGCTTTCGGCAGGTGTCAGTCTCTACTATATGATGAAGGCGGAGAGGGCTGTACTGGGAGTAGATACAGGAGCAGGTGGAAGGTCTTAGTTAAGAATTTTATTATATTTCTTATATTTATATTAGTTTTTTTAATGAATAGGTTTTAGTGAATATAGTGCAGTATCAGCAGGCTTAGGCTTAATGTTGTTAGGAGGCGGTATCTATGTCTAAAGTGATTATGGTTACAGGAGGAAGCCGCAGTGGCAAGAGTGTGATCGCCGAGGAGAAGGCGAAGGAATGCGGCGGCAGAAGTGTACTATATCTGGCGACTGCCATACCGGTGGATGAGGATATGAAGGAGCGTATCCGCAGGCATCAGGAGAGACGGGATGCGGAGTGGGGAACCTATGAGGGCTACCGGGATCTGGGTCAGATCGTCCGGCACACGGAGAAGTCCACGGTCCTCCTTGACTGCGTGACAGTGATGATTACTAATTTTTTGTTTGAGGACCAGGAAAGGAATTTTGATGAGATCAGCAGCAGGGAGATTGAGGACCTGGAGAGTGAGGTTATCATGGAGCTCTCAGATCTGATCAAGGGAATCCGGGATGAGAACAAGAATCTGATTATTGTGACCAATGAGGTTGGAATGAGTCTTGTACCCGCCTACCGGCTGGGAAGGATTTTCAGTGATATTGCCGGCAAGGCCAACCAGGTGCTGGCCTCGCTCAGCGATGAAGTCTACCTGTCGGTCAGCGGTCTGCCCCTCCGCCTGAAATAGGGGGCGGCAGCCTATGGGAAAAAAGAAAAGTGACACCAACAGAAAAAGCGGGGGCCATATTCTGTCAGATATTATGCTGCTGGTTTGTGCCGCCATTTTCTGTTTTGCCGTCTGGAAGCTTTGGGGTATGTACCAGGGTTACCATGGCGGTGAGAAGGAATATGAGAAGTTAAGGCAGCATGTCACTGTCAGGGAAAAGAAGGACGAGGATGGAGGGACCGGGCAAGCCGGTCCGGACGTCTGTCCGCTTCAGGTAGATTTCGATGCCTTGAAAGAGATAAATCCCCAGCTTGTGGCCTGGCTCTATATTCCTGATTCTGAAATCAGCTATCCCATTGTACAGGGAGAGGATAATTATCATTATCTGAATTACACTTTTGAGGGAAAGAAGAATTTTACCGGGGCCATATTTCTCGATGCCCTCTGCCAGCCTGATTTTAAGTCTGACAACAGTATCGTCTATGGCCATAATCTGAAATCCGGGGAAATGTTTGGTTTTCTGAAGACCTACTATGATACCAATTATAATGAAAAAGCGGATTTCAGGAGGAGACAGATCGTCTGGGTCATCAGGCCCGGGGAGGAGCTGGAATACCGGATTTTTTCTGCCAGGGAGATCAGTGCCAGGAAGGACAAGGATGTCTATACAGTCGAGTTTGGGTCAGACCAGAGCTTTGGGGATTACCTGGACCAGGCTGTGGAAGACTCTCTCTATGATACGGGTGTGAAAACGGTGGCAGACAGGATTCTGACCTTGTCTACCTGCACTTCCTCGTCGGAGGACGGGCGGTTTATTCTTCAGGCTACCCTCATACAGGATTAATAATATGACTGAGAAGAACAATTACCGGCAGGGGATATTCAGCAGGGCGCATCTGCGTCTGTTAGCCATGAATCTCGTGCTGACTTTATGCATTAATATATTTCTGGAGTACACGGAGAGGCGGACCTTTGAAGAAGTGGTCCGTTTTATTCAGGACAGGACCTTTGTATTTCTTTTTAACGGTCTGATTATCTTTGCCAGCCTTTCTTTAGTATTTCTTGTCAAACGGCGCATTTTTGCCTATGTGATGATCATCCTGGGCTGGCTGCTCATCGGAGGGGCCAACGCGGCTGTGCTGGCCAACAGGAAGACGCCTTTCACGGCGGTGGACCTGACGATCGTCAAGTCCATTCTGCCCATCGCCAGGTCCTATCTTTCGGTTTGGCAGATTCTGGGAGCTGTCTTCCTGCTTACCATGGTGATTATGGGGGCAGTCATACTCTTTCTCTATGGTCCGGTCAGTTCCAATTGTGACAAGAGAAGTGGCTTTGTGCTGACCGCTGTCATCTGGGCCTGCCTGGCTCTGGCCACCTATGTGGGGGTTGGTAAGGGTCAGCTGATCAACCGCTTTGACAATCTGATTGCCGGCTACAGGGATTACGGGGTTGCCTATGGTTTTGTTGTCACTGCCGTCGATACGGGAATCGACCGGCCCATCGATTATTCCAAGACCAAGGTGGAAAAGTTGTTGAAAAAAGTCAGAAAGAAAGAGAAGAAGCTGCTTGCCCGGGAAAATAAGAAGAATTCCAGGAAGCCTAATATCATTTTCCTGCAGTTGGAATCCTTTTTCGACCCGGAAATTGTAAAGGGGCTGTCCATCTCTGAGGACCCTCTGCCTAATTTTCACAGGATGGCCAAAGAATACAGCTCCGGTTTTCTGAGGGTGCCGGTCTATGGGGCGGGTACCATCAACACGGAATTTGAAGTGATGACCGGTATGTCCATGGACTATTTCGGCACCGGTGAGTATCCCTATAGGAGTATTCTTCACAAGAGAACCTGTGACAGCGTGGCCTACTGGATGAAAAATGAAGATTATGAGGCTTCGGTGATCCACAATAACAATGCTTCCTTCTACGACAGGGATTATGTATTTTCCAATCTGGGTTTTGATAATTTTATTACCCTGGAAAATATGGAAGCCAGGGAATTCAATGAGGCAGGCTGGGCCAAGGATAAGATTCTCACCAGATATATCCTTGATACTATGGAAAGGACTGACAGGAAGGACCTGATTTACGGGATTTCCGTTCAGGGTCATGGGGACTATCCGACAGTGGATAATCCGGATTATCCCATCAAGGTCTCCTCCACCAATATAGAAGAGATTTATGTAAACCAGTTTGCCTATTATGTCAATGAGATCCATGAGATGGATGAATTTTTAGGAGAGCTGACGGCCAAGCTGGAGCTTTACCCGGAGGATGTGATTCTGGTGATCTACGGGGACCACCAGCCGGGAATCAACCTGGAGACCAAAGACCTGGAGACTGGGTCCAAGTATGACACACCCTATGTGATCTGGGATAATTTTGGTTATAATAAAAGCCACCGGAAGAAAGAGTCTGGGTCAGTCAAGGCCTGGCAGCTGGCTGCCAAGGTCCTAAGGCAGGTCAATATCCATGATGGGATTTTGAATATCTTTCATCAGACCATGCACGGGACTAAGAAATATAAGAAAAGACTTAAGCTGCTATCCTATGATATGCTCTATGGCAATGGCTACTGCTGGGAAGGCGGACCCGAGCCCCAGCCTACGGAGATTACCTTCAGTCTGAATCCTCCGGCTATCCGGGGAATCATTAAGAGGGGCAGGGATTATTATGTCTATGGGGAAAGGTTTAATGAATACAGCAGACTTTACGTCAATGGTCTGGAGGTCCATTCCAACCTGACCGACGGAGGAGAGCTGGCCCTTTCTTCAGCCAAGCTGAAGGACGGTGACGTGATGGTGATCCACCAGGTCAGCAAGACCAACAACAAGATTACCCTTAATGAATCCGGTGAATACATTTACTATAAAGATAGTCTGAGAATCCGGGACAAGCTCCCGGGGGAGGATGATCAGGAGGAGGTTGATTTGCCGGAGGAGGGTCAGACAGAAACTGACCCCGCCCAGGAGGACCAGGAAGAAGAAAAGCCAGTCCAGGGGGACCGGCAGGAAGGGAAATCAGTCCAGTGAGAAGATTCCACCAGGACCAATTCATAAGCATGGTCATATTTGCATGTATGGAAAATATATGAAGAAAACATAAGAAGGCTGTCGTCTGCAGGCAGGCCGGGGAGGATCATCAGTCCCGGCCAGCTTCTGTGGGACGGCAGCCTTGTTGGTTCTTGTGGTAGGATGGGGCCAGAGCTAGAGTCTTTTTAAAATGGCTCTGGCGGCCCTGATGCCGGAAGCGCCAGCCTGGGCCAGACCTCTGGTGGTTCCGGCCCCGTCGCCTACGGCGAAGAAGCCCGGTAATTTGGTCTCCAGTTCGGTGGACAGTTCCAGTCTGGCAGAGTAGAACTTGACCTCCGCCCCATAGAGCAGAGTGTCATAGTTGGCCGTGCCGGGGGCCAGCTTGTCCAGGGTATAGATCATTTCTATGATATCGTCAAGCTGTCTTTTGGGCAGGGCCAGGGACAGGTCGCCAGGGACGGCCGCCTTTAAAGTGGGGTGGACGAAGGACTGGCTGAGCCGGTGGTCATTTGTCCTTACACCCTTTACCAGGTCGCCGAAACGCTGGACCAGGATACCGCCTCCAAGCATATTGGAAAGAGAGGCGATGTGCTTGCCATAGCGGTGGGGCTCGTCAAACGGCTCTGTGAAATGGTTGGATACCAGGAGAGCAAAGTTGGTATTTTCACTCCTCAGCGAGGCATCGGAATAGGAGTGACCATTGACCGTGTTGATTCCTTCCACATTCTCAGCAACCACATAGCCGTAAGGGTTCATGCAGAAGGTGCGGACCTTATCTCCGTATTGCTTGGTCCGGAAGAGAAGTTTGGATTCATAGACCACATCCGTGATATGTTCGAAAACTTTTGCCGGAACCTCTACCCGCACTCCGACATCCACCTGGTTGTTGATCAGTTTCAGTCCCAGATGCCTGCACTGACCGGAAAACCATTCTGCCCCGCTCCTGCCGGGAGCGGCAATGAGATAGTGGCAGGAATAGATCTGGCCGGCTTCTGTGGTCAGCCGGTAACCCTCTCCCTCCTGTTCAATGGTCTTTACACTGGTGCTGAAGAAGAAATCCAGCTTATCTCTGAGACCTTCATAGATATTGGTCAGGATCTGCAGATTCTTTTCGGTCCCTAGGTGCTTGCAGCGGGCCTCCAGCAGGTGGAGATCATACTCCAGAGCCCGCTTGGCCAGGGCCCTTGCCTCGGGTGTAGATGTAGAAAAGAAGTCTTTGGTGGCTCCATGGTCCACATTGACGGAATCAACATAGTGGATCAGGTCCATAACCTCTTCCCGGCTCATATAATCTGTGAGCCAGCCGCCAAATTCCGTAGTAAAGTTGAACTTTCCATCGGAGAAGGCACCGGCTCCTCCAAAGCCGCACATGGTGTCGCAGACCTTGCAGTGAATACAGTGGTCTACCTTGCCTGCCACGATGGGGCAGCTTCTTTTATAGATTTCCTGACCTTTTTCAAAGACGGCGATCTTTAGTGAAGGCGCTTTGAGGGATAATTCATAACCTGCGTATATTCCGGCTTCTCCGCAGCCGATAATTGCTACATCATAATCATTATTCATAGGCTTCTCCTGTAGTGAGCCGGGGACTGGGGCGGGACCTGCCCGTAAACCCCTTTGAAGGCGGCAGGTGGACTGGCCGGTCCGGGCTCTGTCTGTAAATATTTCCACCCTGTGAAAGGGTTTTATTCCGTGATTTTATTATAAAAATTGCTATGGGAAGTGTCAATAATAATGTGGGAATTGACAGATGCCACCGGCATAATTTAGAATGGTAGCACTGGGAAAATGAGGAAAAACCCAGCAGGAAAAAAGAAGAATTAAGCCGGGAAAGAACTTAAAAAACGAATAGTAATAAAAACTGGAAAAGAGTAGCGACGGAAATTGGAAAAGAATAGTGACAGAAACTGGAAAAGATACTATGAAAACAATGGAAAACGGATGAAAAAAAGACCGGTTCCACAAGGGGCTGATTAGCAATTATATCTGGTATAAGGAGAGAAAACCATGGAAGATAAAATGGGCAAGAGAATGGAAGATAGGAAAGAAGCATTTACCACTTATGTTTTTGATCTGGACGGGACCCTGCTGGACACCCTGGAGGATCTGACGGACGCGGCCAATTATACCATGGCCCAATTTGGCTGCAGGTCCAGGACTTTGGAGGAGATCCGGTCTTTCGTGGGTAATGGCATAGCCCGGCTGGTGGCCCTCTGCCTTCCCGGAGGGAAGGAGGATCGGGATTTTGAGCCGGCGGTGGCCCTCTTTAAAGAATATTACGGTGCTCATTGTAATGACAAGACCAGGCCCTATCCAGGAGTCATGGACATGCTGGCTGCCCTTAAGGAGAAGGGAAAGGCCATGGCCATCGTGTCCAACAAGGGTGATTTTGCCGTGAAAGAGCTGGCCAGATTATATTTCCAGGACTATATTCCCGTGGCAATCGGGGAGAAGGAGAGTGAGGGGATCCGGAAGAAACCTGCTCCTGATACGGTATTCGAGGCCTTGAGACAGCTGGGCAGGAAGCCGGAGGAAGCTGTCTATGTAGGAGATTCAGAGGTGGACCTGGAAACAGCGAAAAATGCAGGTCTTTGCTGTGTGGCCTGTTCCTGGGGTTTCAGGGACAGGGCTTTCCTGGAAGAGCTGGGGCCGGAATGGCTGATCGATGAGCCGGCAGGTCTCCTGCAGGTCCTGGTGGAATAAATACTGGTGGAATCAGAACTGATGGAATAAATACTGATGGAATAAATACTGTCCCAAATCTCGGAAATAGGATATGGACAGTTGACTTCTTCCGTGTTATAATACCTAAATGTGTTTTCATGCCATAAATGAATACAATCCGGTTCAACCGGTTGACGGATCCCGGACAAGAGGATTCCGGATCACATACTAATATCCTGCCTGAGGCGGGATGAATATGCGATGATAATCAGGAACTTTATCGTACAAGGAGGATTTTTGAGATGAGCGTACAGGTTGAGAAATTAGAGCACAATATGGCCAAGCTTACCGTTACCGTGCCGGCTGCAGAGTTTAACGCAGCTATGAAGAAGGTTTACAACAGGAGGAAGAATTCCTTTAATATTCCGGGATTCCGCAAGGGCAAGACTCCCATGTCTATGGTTGAGAAGGTTTACGGACCGGAAGTATTTTATGAGGATGCTGTGAACGATCTTCTTCCGGACGCCTACGACGAGGCGGTAAAGGAAAGCGGACTTGATATTGTTTCCCGCCCTGATATCGCTGTGACGGATTTCGGAAAGAACAAAGACCTGGTGTTTACGGCAGAGGTTGCCCTGAAGCCGGAGATCACCCTTGGTGAGTACAAGGGACTGGAAGTCCAGAAGGATTCCGTAGAAGTATCTGACGACGAGGTTGAGGCAGAACTGAAGAAGGCCCAGGAGCAGAACGGTGTTGAGGTTGACATCGAGGACAGACCGGTCAAGGAAGGTGACATCATCACTCTCAACTATGCCGGAACTGTTGACGGTGTTCCCTTTGATGGCGGAACAGCAGAGAGCCAGAGACTGGAGATCGGATCCCACTCCTTCATCGACACCTTTGAGGACCAGCTTGTAGGTCTCAACATCGGCGATGAGAAGGATGTGGAAGTGACCTTCCCGGAAGAGTACCACTCCGCAGAGGTTGCCGGAAAGCCGGCTAATTTCCATGTGAAGATTCTCGGCATTAAGGAAAAGCAGCTTCCTGAGATCGATGATGATTTCGCACAGGATACTACAGAGTTTGATTCCCTTGAGGAGTACAAGGAAGATATTAAGGCCAAGCTGATCATGGGTAAGGAAGAGCGGGCCAAGTCCGCTATGGAGAATGAACTCCTGGCCCAGATTGTTGAGTCTTCCGAGATTGATATCCCGGACGCTATGCTGCAGACCCAGATCGACCGTATGGTGGATGAGTTCAAGCAGAGAATCTCCTACCAGGGTCTGACCTTCGAGCAGTACCTGCAGTACTCCGGCCAGAGCATGGACGCCCTCAGAGAGTCCCTTAGACCGGACGCTGAGAAGCGGATCCAGGGCAGTCTTGTTCTGGAGGCCATCGCGGCAGCAGAGGGTATCGAGGTCAGCGATGAGGACCTGCAGGCAGAGCTTGAGCGTATGGCCACCATGTACCAGATGGACGTTGCCCAGCTTTCCACATACATGCAGGAGGAGGAGAAGGAGAATATCCGCGAGAATCTGGCAGTTCAGAAAGCCGTTGATTTCATCCTCGACCAGGCAAAGATCGTGGAGCCTTCTGAGGAGCTTGATTTCGAGGACTAATCCCTCGATTGACACTTTAGATAATGCATATTGATCCGTCGCTGTGTCTTTTACGGCGGCGGATTCTTGACAGGAGGAAATATGAGTTTAGTACCTTATGTCATTGAACAGACCAGTCACGGAGAGAGATCCTATGATATCTACTCCAGACTCCTCAAGGAAAGAATCATCTTTCTTGGGGAAGAAGTGAATGATGTGACAGCCAGCCTGGTTGTATCCCAGCTGCTCTTCCTGGAGTCTGAGGATCCTGACAAGGATATCAGCCTCTATATCATGAGCCCGGGTGGATCTGTTACGGCAGGTATGGCTATCTATGATACCATGCAGTTTGTAAAATGTGACGTGGCCACGATCTGTATGGGTATGGCCGCAAGCATGGGAGCTTTCCTTCTGGCCGGCGGTGCCAAGGGCAAGCGGATGGCTCTCCCCAATGCGGAGATCATGATCCACCAGCCCTCGGGCGGAGCCCAGGGCCAGGCCACGGAGATTGAGATTGCCGCAGAGCATATTATCCAGACCAAAGAAAAACTGAACCGGATTCTTGCTGAGAACACGGGACAGCCCTACGAGAAGGTCGTACAGGATACAGAGCGAGACAACTATATGACCGCAGAGCAGGCGCTCGAGTATGGCCTGATCGACCAGGTAGTCGATAAAAGGCAGTAACCGCGTCTGGTTTGGCACAAATAAAGAATTGAGGTGACCAGATGGCAGGAAGGTATGATAACAGCAAACAGCCCAGGTGCTCTTTCTGTAATAAGTCCCAGGACCAGGTGAGAAAGCTTGTTGCCGGTCCCAAAGGGGTATTCATCTGCGATGAGTGTATTGAGGTCTGCTCAGAGATCATTGAGGATGAGTTCGATGAGTTTGCGGAGGACTCCCAGGAGATTAACCTGATGAAGCCCAAGGAGATGAAGGCCTTTCTTGATGACTATGTCATCGGACAGGAGAAGGCTAAGAAGGTTCTCTCGGTGGCGGTATATAATCATTATAAAAGGATTCTTTTCGGAGATGTCCATGATATTGAACTGCAGAAGTCCAATATCCTCATGCTGGGACCGACCGGGTCCGGCAAGACCCTGCTGGCCCAGACTTTGGCCAAGCTTCTGAATGTTCCTTTCGCCATAGCTGACGCGACGGCTCTCACCGAGGCCGGCTATGTGGGTGAGGACGTGGAGAATATCCTCCTCAAGCTCATTCAGGCGGCTGACTATGATATAGAGCGGGCTCAGACCGGTATCATATATATTGATGAGATTGATAAGATTACCCGCAAGTCGGAGAATACATCCATTACCCGTGATGTTTCCGGTGAGGGAGTTCAGCAGGCCCTGCTGAAGATTCTGGAGGGAACGGTAGCATCCGTGCCGCCCCAGGGTGGGAGAAAGCATCCCCATCAGGAGTTTCTCCAGATTGATACAACCAATATCCTTTTTATCTGTGGTGGTGCCTTTGACGGCCTTGAGAAGATTATCGAGAACCGGATCGGCAAGAAGTCCATCGGTTTCCAGGCAGATATTGTGGAGAAGAGGAAGAAGGATCTCGGTGCCCTGCTGGCCCAGGTACTTCCGGAGGATTTTGTGAAGTTCGGTCTGATTCCCGAGTTTATCGGGCGTGTGCCGGTAAATGTTTCCCTCAATCCTCTCGATGAAGATGCCCTGATCCAGATTCTGACCCAGCCCAAGAGTGCCCTGGTAAAGCAGTATCAGAAGCTTTTTGAGATGGATGGCGTGGAGCTCTTCTTCACGGATGAGGCTCTGGCTGCCATCGCTGAGAAGGCTATAGCCAGGAATACCGGCGCCAGAGGACTCAGGTCTATCATGGAGTCAGTGGTCCTTGACCTGATGTATCAGATTCCCTCTGATGAGCTGACGGCAAGCTGTACCATTACGGCTGATCTTGTGCGGGGAGAGGGTGAGCCCCTGCTTACTTTCCATGATGAGCCCGTAGCGGCCAAGCCTGCGCCCAAGAAGCACAGCAAAAAGAAAAATAATGACGAGATTGCCTGAGGACGGGAGATTGAGATCTTTTCCTTAGAACCGGGCAGGATAAAAACTATACAGGCTGACACAAAGTGTGGGGATGACCGAGTTTTTCCCGGGGAAATAGCTGTGTCTATTCCCGATTTTGTGCCGGCCTTTTGCACATCAGCTAAACTGACAGATTATGGAGGAATTGAATGGAGAAAAAGCTATTACCACTTTTAGCCTTGCGAGGGAAAATGGTATATCCGCAGACATCAACCTTCTTTGAAGTTGCCAGGCCCAGGTCCATCAAGGCACTGGAGGAATCGGTCAATCATTTCCAGCAGATATTCCTGGTTAACCAGCGTGACCCTTCTTTAGACAAACCTGGTAAAGAAGATCTCTACCGGGTTGGGACAGTGGCAACCATCCTTCAGATGGTTAAGGCGGGCCAGGGTCTGCTCCGTGTTTTTGTAGAAGGCCAGTACAAGGCCAGAATTCTGGAATACATAGAGGGAGAAGACTCTTCCAAGGCCCTGGTGGAAGAGATTTTGCCGAAGCATTTTCCTGAAGATACAAACACAGAGACAGCTCTTCTCAGAGATTTAGAAGAGCAGGTGGAGTATTTCGGGGAGAGAAATAAAGGATTTCCGCCGCCCCAGCTCCAGAAAGCTATCGATGAGAAGAAGCTTTATCCCCTGATCAATGAACTGGCTTCCCAGCTGCCTTTCGAGATTGATAAGAAGCAGCAGATCTTAGAGGAGACTGATGTCATGAAGCAGGCGGAGATGCTCCTGATTATTCTCAGTGAGGAGTCTGCCATCAGTGATATCCGCAACGAGATTGCGGAGAAGGTCAAAAAAGGGGTAGACAAGAACCAGAGAGACTACCTGCTGCGGGAACAACAGAAGGTGATCCGGGAGGAACTGGGTGAGGACGACATCGTCTCCGAGGCGGAAGAATATCTGGAAAAATGTGAGAAGCTGAAGGCTCCCAAGGAAGTGAAGGACAAGATTCGAAAAGAGATCAAGCGATTTAAATCCATCCCCATCATGGCTGCTGAGAGTGCCATGATGAAGAACTATATCGAGAATATGCTGGAGATGCCCTGGAATAAAGCCTCCAGGGATAATAAGGACTTGAAGCAGGCCATGAAGATCCTGGAGGAAGACCACTATGGTCTTGAGAAGGTTAAAGAGAGGATCATGGATTACCTGGCTGTCCGGGCCCTCAACAAGGAGGGTGAGCCACCCATACTTTGCCTTGTTGGACCTCCTGGAACGGGAAAGACATCCGTAGCCAAATCTGTGGCCAGGGCCCTGAATAAAAAGTATGTCCGCATTTCCCTGGGCGGTGTCAGGGACGAGGCAGAGATCCGCGGGCACAGAAAGACCTACATCGGAGCCATGCCCGGACGAATCGCCGAGGGAATCCGCCAGGCCGGAGTAAGAAACCCCCTTATGCTCCTTGACGAGATTGACAAGGTGAGCAGTGACTACAAGGGAGATACAGCCTCTGCCCTGCTGGAGGTTCTGGACGGAGAGCAGAATGTGGCTTTCCGGGACCACTATCTGGAGGTGCCTCTGGACCTGAGTGATGTCCTGTTTATTGCCACGGCCAATGATTTGGGCCCCATCGCCAGACCCCTGCTGGACAGGATGGAGATTATTGAACTGTCCTCTTATACGGAGAACGAAAAGTTCCATATCGCGGATAAGTACCTGCTGGAAAAGCAGAGGAAGGCCAGCGGCATAAAAAAAGACCAGATCACTATACCCGATGAGTTAATCTATAAAATCATCCGCTCTTATACCAGGGAGGCAGGTGTCCGTAACCTGGAGAGACAGATCGGTAAGATCATGCATAAAACTGCCCGGAAGATCGTCGAGGGTGAGAAGCAGGTGCTGGTGACGGAAGATAATCTGGAAGAGCTGCTGGGTATTCCCCTTTATGAAGAAGATGACCAGGCGACAAAGCCCCAGGTAGGTGTGGTCCGCGGCCTGGCCTGGACCAGTGTGGGCGGTGACACCCTGTCTATCGAGGTGAATATTATGCCCGGGAAAGGCCGGCTGAAGCTGACCGGCCAGATGGGTGACGTGATGAAGGAGTCGGCAGAGATCGGACTAAGCTATATCCGGTCTATTGCCAGAAGATATGATATCCCTGAAGATTTCTTTGAGATGCATGATATCCATCTCCATATTCCGGAGGGGGCTGTTCCCAAGGACGGGCCCTCGGCAGGTATTACCATGGCCCTGGCTATTCTGTCAGCCATAACCGGAATTCCGGTCCGGGGTGACCTGGCTATGACCGGTGAGGTGACCCTCCGGGGCAGAGTCCTGCCAATCGGAGGCCTTAAAGAGAAACTTCTGGCGGCCAAGACAGCCGGTATGAAGGAGGTTCTGGTGCCGTCGAAGAACAAGAGGCATGTGCTGGAACTGGATGAGGAGATTACAGAAGGCATGGTGGTCACCTATGTGGACTCCATGGAAGAAGTGATCCCTATTGCCATGGTGAAGGGAAAATAAGTGATCCCTATTGCCGTGGTGAAGGGAAAATAAGTGATCCTTATTGCCATGGTGAAGGAAAAATAGCAGATAGCTGTCAGGGCCGGCTTTTTGAGCCGGCCCCTTGTAAAGGAGTTATATATGGTTATTAAAGATGTAAGTCTGGAGACTGTCTGTGGGATCACCAGCAAGCTGCCTGACAACCAGCTTCCGGAGGTGGCCTTTGCCGGCAAGTCCAATGTGGGTAAATCTTCCCTGATCAATGCCATGGTCAACAGGAAGAAGCTGGCCAGGACCTCAGGTCAGCCAGGCAAAACCCAGACCATTAATTTCTATAATGTAAATCATGAGATGTATATCGTGGACCTGCCCGGCTATGGTTATGCAAAGATTTCCAAGTCCGTCTCTGCCAAATGGGGACCCATGATCGAGAATTATCTACACACTTCCAGACAGCTCAGGATGGTTTTCCTGCTTATAGACATCCGCCATAAGCCGACCGACAATGATGTCCAGATGTACCGGTGGATTCTCTCCAACGGCTTTTCACCGGTCATTGTAGCTACCAAGCTTGATAAGATAAAAAAGAGTCAGCTTTCCAAACAGCTGAAGCTGGTCAAGGAGACCCTCCATGTCATAGACGGGGTGCCGGTTGTACCCTTTTCTGCGGTCACCAGGCAGGGAAGAGACCAGATCTGGGATCTGATTGAGACCTATGCTTTAGACCGGGAAGAAGAGGAACCCATAACAGAATAGAGAAAATGTACTATTAATTGAATAAATATCATCAACAGAATTAAACAGAAGCGTCACATGGGATAAGCCATTCATTTTCAAATGGGCAGGTCTCATGTGACGCTTTTTCTATCTGTTTTACCAGTTCTTTTGCTCTTGATCAAGGACCGGGCTTTTCCTGATCTTGTCTAGTGGAAATGGGCTGTCCTGCTAAAGGGGACAGATTGTTTAGGGATAATGGCAAGAATCCCTCAATGTCCAATGTGTTTGGCATTTGCCTGGTATCAGTCCGTCATCAGACGAACAGATGCCAGCAATGGACAGAACACAGGACATGAGGGGTTCCTACCTTTTAGGTCAACGAGGCGTCCGCTTTAGTGGGACAGCCTCGGTTTGTATTTTATTGTACTTTGATCTCAACCTTGTCCATGGCCTCGAAGAGCAGCTTCTGAGCCTCTTCTAAGGTCTGGCCCTTGGTGATAATGTGGCCGATCCTGTGGGGACCTACCCGGAACTTGTGAACCTGGTCACCGGGCTGGTAATCAAACTGGACTTCGACGATATTTTCACTGGGCTCATTGTGGTCAGCCTGAGTCTGGATGATACCGTCTTTGTCGCTCATGAGCAGGTGGCTGGCATTGGGGGTGTAGGGTCCGTCAATGGTGAAGTCCGGATTCTCTCCTAAAGCAGTGCGAAGAATCTTTTCATAATAGTCAAAACCATAGTAGATGGCTGTCAGTTCAGCCAGCTCTGTAGCTCCGCAGCGACCGCCCAGTTCCAGAACATAGGTCTTGCCGTCCTTGAGAATGAAATCAGCATTGATGGCACAGTTGTTGAGACCCATAGCCTGGGCAGCCTTTCTCAGCTGGTCCTTGGCGTCGGCAATCACCTCCTGGTTCAGGTCGTAGGGGGCAAAATGGCCGATGGGGACACCGGTGTCCCCGTGGAAGACATAGTCTCCGTGAGGCAGGATAAATTCCAGATTATTGTTATAGACAAAGGCCTGGGCTCCGAATTCCTCTCCTTCTACAAACTCTTCGATGATGAAGTAGTCTTTGCGGGTGTTATCCCGGACATAGTCTTTTGCTGAGGCGAATTCCTCCAGACTGTCAACCCGGCGGATTCCCCGGCTTCCTGATGAATCCACAGACTTGAAGATCAGGGGGAAATCCAGACCGGCTACGGTGGAGGGAATATCCGGGTCATCGAGGGCCACCTTTCTGAATCTGGCTGTCCGGACTCCGTATTCCTCATAGCGGGTCTTCATTTTCATTTTGTCAACGGCAATCTGGGCTGCCTCGTAGGAGAGACCGCAGAGCCCCAGCTCATCACAGACTCTTCCGATTGTGATGACACAGACATCGGTGCCGGTAGTGACGATACCGTCGATGCCTTCTTCCCTGGCTATAGCGAGAATCTTTTCATCATCTACGGTATTCTCATAATAGACCTTGTCTGCCAGGGCGAAGCCGGGATAATTGCCCGGTATGCTCACAACGATGGTATAAAGGCCCATTTTTTTAGCTGTTTTAATCAGTGGAACCTGGTAGATACCGGCACCAAGAATCATAATCTTCTTCATGGTTTATCTTTCTCCTTAAATAAGGTGGCGGCTGATTTTCCACTGCCGCCGTCCTGGACTTGCTTTCTTTAGTTAATCTGTAACTTGTCCCTCTTTTCCGTAAATGTCCGGGGCTGAATCTTCAGCCAAAGGAACTTTCTCCAAGGTCTGGCCGCCGGTCTCCATAAGACTGGTCTGGGTCAGGACTTCCCTGACTACAAACTGGGGCTGTTGGTTCATACCCAGGAACATCCGTCCTAAGTACTCACCGATCATGCCCAGGAAGAGCATGATCAATCCGCCGAAGAAGCAGATGGCTACCATCATGGATGGCCAGCCTATGGCCATGGCGGGGTTGAGCAGCTTCCTGATAATAACGAAGATGGCTCCCAGGATACTGAGAAGGGAGAAGAAATAACCGCAGTAGGTGGAGATCCTCAAAGGAACCACCGAGTAGCCCATGATGTTGGAGTAAAGCTGAACCAGCTTTTTAAATGTATAGCCTGACTGGCCCACCTCCCGGTCAAAATGCTTGATGGGGATACAACTGATGTTCCGGGTGGTTCTCAGAAAGAGACCCTGAAGATGGGTGTAGGGACTACGATACTGGATTACATAATCCCGGACAAACTTGCGGATAACCCAGTAGCTGGAGGTCTTCATATCCTTGGGTTTGCCGATCAGGATCCTGACGGTTATATAGTTGAGATAGCTTCCGAAATTACGGAAGGGGGAGTGCTTTTTTTCCGGATAATAGCCGTAAACGATATCATAGCCTTTCTTAATCTCAGCCAGCAGATACTGGAGCTGGGAGGGATGGGTCTGCATATCATCATCCATGGCTATGATCAGGTCTCCCTGGGTGTAATTCAGACCGGCCATGACAGCATTATGCTGGCCTGCGTTTTTAGCCAGGGATACAACTTTGACATAGGGATAGTCTCTGGCAAGATCTGTCAGAGCCTGCAGGGTCTTGCCCCCGTCCGGGGACCGGTCATCCACCAGGACGAACTCGTAATCGTGGCGGCCCAGCCGGTCAAGTTCTGCGGAGGTCATTTCCACGACTTTTCTGATGGTCGCACTGGACTTATAACAGGGTACTACTATTGAATGGAGCATATTTCCTCCTAAACGAAAGATACAGCGAGACCAGGCTGAAGAGCCTGTCCGTAAAATGGGGCAGAAGCAGCTTCATCAGATCCCGCTGGCATATGATACTGGTTTAAAGACTGGTGGACAGACCACTTAAGCCTCAAAGAAAGTGTGAATGGCCCTGCATACCTGGTCCACTTTTTCAGGTTCAATGCCGTAATAGAGAGGCAGGCGGACAAGACGTTCGCTCTCTTTGGTAGTAAAGCGGTCCTGGCCATGGAATCTGCCGTACCGCTTCCCGGCAGGAGCACCGTGCAGCGGGATATAGTGGAATACGGAAGAGATTCCCCTCTCCTTCAGAAAACTGATCAGGGCAGACCTTTCCTTCAGGTCTGCGGTTTTGATGTAGAACATATGGGCATTGTGGACACAGCCTTCAGGAATGACAGGAAGGCTGATACGCCCGGCCTGGGCCAGGTCGCTCAACTGGGCATAATAGCTGTTCCAGGAGGACATCCGGTCCTGGTAGATCTGGTCGGCAAGCTCCAGCTGGGCCCAGAGGTAGGCGGCGTTCATGTCACTGGGCAGGTAGGAGGATCCAGCCTCAACCCAGGTATATTTATCAATCTCTCCCCGGAAAAACTTGCTCCGGTTGGTGCCCTTTTCCCGGATAATCTCGGCCATCTCCTTGTTGGCCGGGTCGCGGATCAGAAGAGCCCCGCCTTCGCCCATGCTGTAGTTTTTTGTCTCGTGGAAGCTGTAGCAGCCGTAATCCCCGATGGCACCCAGTGCCTTTCCCTTATAGGAGGACATAACGCCCTGGGCCGCATCCTCTATGACAAGAAGACCATGTCTTTTTGCTATATCCATGATCGTGTCCATCTCACAGGCAACACCCGCATAATGGACCGGAACGATCGCTTTTGTTTTATCTGTAACCGCGTCCTCAATCAGTGTCTCGTCAATATTCATGGTATCCGGCCGGATATCGACAAATACGGCTGTGGCACCACGCAGGACAAAAGCATCTGCTGTGGATACAAAGGTATAGGAAGGCATGATTACTTCATCGCCAGGTTTAATATCTGCGAGCAGCGCAGCCATCTCTGTAGCATGGGTGCAGGAGGTCGTCAGCAGGGCTGCGGACGTACCGGTATGCTCTTCTATCCATGCATTACATTTTTTTGTGAATTCGCCGTCCCCACTAATCTTATGGTTAGCTATGGCCTGGGCGATATATTCAGGCTCTTTTCCGGTGTGGGGTGGGATATTAAACTTTATCATATGGTTTCCCTCCTTGACGATTTTTCTATATGATTATATAATAACAAGGTGCATAATACAATAATCTTTCTAAAATCTTTCCTGTACATGGGGTTTTGGAAGGGTTAGTTCCGCGACGATTTATGCCTAAGTGCTCTGCACTGTAACAAAGCAGACTGCCATGAGGCAGCTGAATAATCTCAAGCAAAAGGAGGATGTTATGGAAAGAAGGCATCAGGCTAATCCGGCAGTTCTCTGTCTGGTCCTGGTCATGCTTTTCCTGTTGGGATGTTCAGTGAGGATCAAAGCCGCGGAAGTGAAAGTGAATCATATAGGATATGTAGATTCTGTCGGCAGACTGGTTCTCAAGTACGAAGATTTCAGCAAGAAAGGCTACACCTGGCAGGTATACCAGAAGAAGGTATGCGTGAAGAAGGGAAGGCAGGTATCCGGAGCGAAGACACTCGCGGTTAATCTGGGTGACAAGTACACCAAGGATACTATTTATAAGCTGGTTCTATGTGGTAGAGGGAAAGAGAACAAGAGGAAGCTGACAGTTTATTATTTTACGGGGAAATACCTCAATAATTTTATGATAAACCAAAGCAGCAGCGGCTCTCTCAACTTCCGCTGGAATAATGGGGAAGACAGCCTTTATCAGGTATTTGCCGTTGGGCTGACCAGCGACCCGGCAGCCGCGGCTTTTGATATCCAGGTCAGGACCGACAGTAGTAAGAGCAGCATTGATATACCTGGAACCAAGCTGGCTACCGGGACCTATCAGGTCCATCTGATCAGCCTGCTTAACCATAAGGGCAAGGCAGTCTTTGGTGAGGGAGTTGTGATTCCCTATGATTATGCCACAGAGCCGGGCCAGGTAATCGGTGTGAACTCTGTAGTCAATGCAGATTCAGTGACCTTGTCATGGAACGCAGTTTCAGATGCCAGCGGTTATAATGTATCCCAGCAGACAGACACTGGTGCTTATGTGGATATAGCCTCCAACCAGCAGGGGACTTCTATAACGATTCCCAAGCTTACAGGAGGAAAGATCTACAGGTTCAAAGTCGCCGCTGTCAATGCTGCCGGAACAAAGGTTTCTGTAGGCAAGGATGCTATTGTCCAGGTGACCATGCCCAAGATTGCGTCCGCTCCCCAGAAGCTGCTCCTTGATCTTGACAAGTCCGGCAGTATTAAGATCCGCTGGAGTACTGTACCCGACGCAGATTTCTATCATCTTTACTTCAAAACCACGGATATGGATGATTACAGGCTGTTTGGCACTACCAAGGAAACAGAAAAGGTACTTAAAAACCTGTCGCCCGATAACCGTTATGCCATTAAGGTTTATGCATGTACTAAGAGCCAGGGCCAGGTTTATGAAAGCCTTACTTCCTCGCCGGTAAAAACCTTTGTACCTTCCCAGTATATGGGTAAAAACCAGTGGAAGATGCTGGCTTTGAAGGTACGGTCTGTCCACTATGGGAAAAGCAGGGTTACCTACACGACCAAGAAATATCCCAAGGAAGTCCGGCTGGCCTTTGTGCATTATAAAAAATATAAGAGTAAGACCAAATACCTGATCTGGGTCAGCCTTTATACCCAGCAGTGTAATATATTTGAGGGGGAAAAGGGAAACTGGAAGTTGATCCGCAGCTTTGACATCGCAAGCGGTACTGCGGAAAACCGTACCCCCACCGGTACATATCAGATCCAGTACAAGGAGAAAGGCTGGTATTACAATTATACCAAGGAACTTTATGTCAGCCACTATAAGGGTAGGAATGCTTTCCATACCCGGCCTCTTTATAACGATGGTAGTGTATGTTCGCCGGCCATCGGAAGACCGGTCTCCCATGGCTGCATCCGCTGCTATAATGAAGATGCCCGTTTCATCTATGAGGAGTGTCCAGTCGGAACAACGGTCGTAATGTACTAGGTCGCAATGCACTAAAGAATATAAAGAGCCTCAATATAAAGGGATCCCCGGTCGAAAGGCCGGGGATTTTGAAGTTCAGTGGGATTATAAATATTTTAAATCAGTCATCAAAAAGCAGGATGTCCATAATTTTTTCGTAAACCTGCTCGCTCTTCTGGTTCCAGGAATCGCAGATCTGTATGGCTTGGTCCCTGGATACCACATTGAGCTGCAGATCCATCAGCAGGCTGCCTCTTTCCTTTATGTGGGCCGTGACCATGTATTCCCCCCTTTTGACGGGGTAGTAGTCAGCATGGATATCCAGCTCCCTGCGGAGCTGGTATTTCTGTTCCTGCAGATAGTTACGGATATCGTTTTTTATGGCTGGTGGAATCCGGTTGTCAAACATAGTCAGGGCTTCCTCACCCAGGCTGCCCAGGTGGTAGCTGGTGGAATTACGGACTGTCTCTCCCATGATGAATTCTTTTTCCGCCAGGTCATTTAAGGACTGCTGGAAAGAAAAATAGCTGGTGTAGCCTCTTTTGATGAAAAACTCGCTGAGCTGGCTTGTGGTCAGGGGAAAATCCAGATTACCCAGCATGTAAAGTATCATAAGTTTATAAAGAGTAAATGTATTCTCATTCATCTTGATCACGTCTCCTCATAATATCTGCCCTGGTAAGTATCCCTGACCTTCATCTCGTGGTGGATAAGGTTGAGAACCCGGCCCTTTTGGGGGATCCATCCAGGAGCCAGCAGAAGATCAACCGGACCGTCGCCGGTCATGCGTTCTACGACGATATCTGGTCTCAGCCGCTCTAGGCATCCAATCACTACATCTACATATTCCTCCAGAGAGTAAAGAGGGAAGGGCTTGTCCTGGTAGGACTGGCCCAGAGCCGTCCCCTTAAGAACATAAAGCATGGATATTTTTATGCCGGAGACAGGAAGGTGGTTCAGGAAATCAATGGTCTCATACTGCATTTGTCTGGACTCGCCGGGCAGACCCAGAATCACATGGGCACAGCAGCGGATACCACGGCTGTGAAGCCTCCGGCAGGAGTCGGCAAAGAGACTGCTGGGATAGCAGCGGTTCAGCCTTTGGGCTGTCTGGTCATGGCAGGTCTGCAGGCCCATCTCAAGAAAGACAGGTTTGGTCCGGTTCAGTTCCTGCAGCAGGTCTAAAGTCTCCTCACTGAGACAGTCAGGCCGGGTTCCGATGGCCAGGCCTGCGATTTCATCCCTGGCCAGGGCTTCTTCGTATAAGGCCCTGAGCCTGTCCGTGGGAGCATAAGTACTGGTAAAGGCCTGGAAATAAGCGATATAGTGGTTTCCCCGGTATTTGCCGGAGGTCTGTCTTTTTCCGAGACTGATCTGGTCTCCTATACTGAGACTGGCCTGTTCCGCATAGTCGCCGCTGCCCCTCTCACTGCAGAAGGTGCAGCCCCCCAGGGCCAGGCTTCCGTCCCTGTTGGGGCAGGTGAAGCCTCCATCGAGGCAGATCTTATACATTTTCTCGCCAAAGTATTCTTTTATAAAGCTGCTGTAGCTCTTGTACCTTTCCATGGCAGATCTCTCACTCCGGTTTCGTGTTATTTCAATGTTGGAAATCGCCTGTTTTCTGGCGTTGGAAAGCCGGGGAAGCCCGGCTGATATAAGGGTTATTTTATCATTGGCCCAGTAAAAAGGCAAGATAATCCGCCCTCCCCGGCTGCCGCTATAAAATTGTTGTTGTAAAAAAAGAAATATTTGGTATATAATAGATAAACACAATTCTGATTTATTAATTATCATATAGTATTCTATTGCTGCAATGTACAGATATGTATATAAGAAGTATCCTTTATCATAATTCCCAGGAGGAACAACATGGAATATAATGAGATGACTTTGCTTGAGCTGCGCGACTATGCCAAGAAGAAGGGCTACCGCGGTCTCACAGGGCTGAAAAAGCAGGATCTGATCTCCAGATTGGAGGAGCTGGAAGGCCAGGAAAGGGCAAATACATTTCCTGATGCCGGACAGGTGGCCGCTGAGAATCAGTCTGACCAGAGAGTGGCTGCCAGGGACATGCAGGTGAATGAAGACCGGCAGGACGCACAGGTGAATGAAGACCGACAGGGTGCACAGGTGAATGAAGATTGGCAGGATATGCAAATGAATGAGGACCGGCAGGACCAACGTGTGGTTGTGAGCCGGCAGGAGCGGAGGACGGGAGAAGGCCGGCAGGACCGGAGGACGGGAGAAGGCCGGCAGGACCGGCGCTCGGGAGAAGGCCGGCAGGACCGGAGGACGGGAGAAGGCCGGCAGGATTGGCGCCCGGCAGAGCCCCGGCAGGACCGGAGGACGGGAGAAGGCCGGCAGGACCGGCGCCCAGGAGAGAACCGGCAGGATTGGCGCCCAGGAGAGGGTCGGCAGGATTGGCGTACAAATGAGGGCCGGCAGGACTGGAAAGAGGGCGGAAACAGGACAGACCGCCGTTATAATAATGAAAGGCAGGATTCTGGCACCGGTGACCATGAAGAGAATACCGGTGACATCAAGCCGGATCTGGCAGCCTTAGACAGTGGGGCAAAGGCCAATGGAATCCTGGAAGTCATGCCTGATAATTATGGTTTCATCCGATGTGAAAACTATCTGCCCGGAGAAAACGATGTCTATGTATCACCTTCCCAGATCAGGAGATTTAACCTGAAGACAGGGGATATCCTGGTGGGAAATATCCGGATTAAAACCCAGAATGAGAAGTATTCTGCGCTGCTTTATGTGGAATCGGTCAACGGTTATAAGCCCAATGAGGCCCAGAAGAGAAAGAATTTCGAGGACCTGACTCCTATCTTTCCCAATGAACTTATCCGTCTTGAGACAGATGACGCACCGGTGTCCATGAGGATGGTGGACCTGCTTTCACCTATTGGCAAGGGTCAGAGGGGGATGATCGTATCCCAGCCCAAGACTGGTAAGACCACCCTCTTAAAGCAGATTGCCAGAAGTATCACAAAGACCCAGCCCAACATGAAGGTCATTGTTCTTCTCATTGATGAGAGACCAGAGGAAGTAACCGATATCAGGGAATCCATTGAGGGCCCGAACGCAGAGGTAATCTACTCTACATTTGACGAACTTCCCGACCATCATCGCCGGGTGTCTGAGATGGTTCTGGAAAGAGCTAAGAGACTGGTGGAACACAAACAGGATGTCGTGATTCTTCTTGACAGCATCACAAGACTAGCCAGGGCCTATAATCTGATTGTGCCGCCCAGTGGCAGGACCCTGTCCGGCGGCCTTGACCCAGCTGCCCTCCATATGCCTAAAAAGTTCTTTGGAGCTGCCAGGAATATGAGAGAGGGAGGAAGTCTGACCATCCTGGCCACTGCCCTTGTGGAGACTGGCAGCAAGATGGATGATGTGGTTTTTGAAGAATTTAAAGGAACCGGTAATATGGAACTGGTCCTTGACAGAAAGTTGTCGGAGAAACGTATTTTCCCGGCAATCAATATCCAGCGGTCTGGTACAAGAAGAGATGACCTGCTCCTGACCAAAGAAGAGAGGGAGGTTGTCTATGCTCTCCACAGGGAAATGTCAGGATCAAGGGCTGATGAGAATATGGAACAGATCCTGGAGATGTTCAAGAAAACAAAGAATAACCAGCAGTTTATTGAGGTGATGAAACAGTCCCTCCGCCGTTAGGCAGTTAAATGAATGTAAATGGTCATGTAGTCCTATCATTGACTGGCCTTGGGCCATGTGCTAAAAAAATATAAAGAGGAAATAGTTATGCTGAAAAAGTACTTAACAGTTTTTTTGATTTCAATGGTGCCTATTGTTGAGCTGAGGGGCGCGATTCCCTATTCCCAGGCCATAGGCCTGCCCCTCCTGCCTTCCTATATTGTCGCCATCATCGGAAATATGATTCCGGTTCCATTCATCTATCTTTTTGCGAGAAAGGTTCTGGAGATTGGCTGCAGTTTCCCCGGAGTGATCGGCCGTTTTTGTGACTACTGCGTCGATAAGGGAGAGCGGGCCGGAGCCAAGCTGCAGGCCAAGGCCGGCCATGGTCTCTTTCTGGCTCTCATGTTTTTTGTTGGTATCCCCTTGCCCGGTACCGGAGCCTGGACAGGAACCCTGGCCGCCAGCTTTTTGAAGATGGACTTTAAGTCCAGCGTTCTGGCCGCCATGCTGGGTGTCCTTTTGGCCGGTATCATTATGATGGCGGCAAGTGCAGGACTGTTCACCCTGATTAGAATGTGAATCTGATTAGGATATGACCATCTGGAATAAGAGGGTTTTTATTGGAACAGGATTTCAGGAAGGATACATATAAGAATATAGATGAAATCCAGATAAGAGTACCGGTATGGATATAGGTAAAAATCCAGATAAGAATACCGGTATGGATATAGATTAAAACTCAGATAAGAAAACAGGTATGGCTATAGAGTAAAATTCAGATAAAAACACAGGTATTATTATAGATACTTGAGAAGAGTATTGGCAAGAACTTTGGTAAGAACGTAGGTTCTGACCAGATATGATTTGAATCTGGGAATTGATTATCTTGTATGGTTTCCGGTAGGAAGGGGATAGACTTGACTGACAGACATGGAGAAGAGAGAACATTTTTAAAGGGCCGCTATGGTTTTGACGCGGTCTGCGCTGTTCTGGTTTTGTTGACAGTCCTTATAGATCTGCTGCTTTTGCTGCTGCCCTATGAGGAGATCAGGCGCTTTGGTTTTATCAGCTTTGTCCCCATGGCTCTCTGCGTCCTCAGGATGCTGTCGAGAGACCGGGACCGGAGAGAGATGGAGAATGATATACTTGTCTCTGCCGCCGGCCCCTTTGGGAGGGCGCTGGAAAGACGCAGGGAGAGGAAGTACCAGAAGAAGACATTCCGCTTTTTTGTCTGCCCGGGGTGCCGGCAGCAGTTGAGAGTGCCCCGCGGCAAAGGGAGAGTGGAGATCACCTGCCCAAGTTGCGGAGACAAGTTTATCCGGAAAGCCTGACAAGACCAGCCGGAGACTGGGAAGACCGGTCCTGGCCTGAGATCCGTTTAAGAAAACTGGTTCTGGGCTGAGCCGTTTAAGAAGACCGGTTCTGGGCTGAGCCGTTTAAGAAGACCGATCCTGGGCTGATTCCCTTAAGAAGACTGGCCTGTGCCTGCTTTTCTGGCAGCCCCTTCTTTTTCGGCGGCCTTTTTAGAGAAGACACAGCCACAGTAATCCTGGCGGTAGAGATCATATTGCCTGGAGAGTTCTATAGAGCGGAGGTATCCGCTCTTTTTTTTGAAGTCAGAGGGTAGGTGTCTGACCCCGTATCGGCTGGCCATCCGCTCTCCGATCTCATTGATCCAGCTGGCGTTTTTATGGGGACTGATAGAGAGACTGGTGGTGAAATAGTCGGCCCCCATGTCTCTGGCAGTCATGGCTGCTTCCTCTAACCGCAGCTCATAACAGTGGTAGCAGCGTTGACCCCGCTCAGGCAGGTCTTCCATACCCCGGGCCATCCGGAAAAAGGCATCCGGCTCGTAGATGCCTTCGGTGAAATGGACCTTGCCGCTGTAGCCGGCCTCCCGGATCAGTCGCTTCAGCTCCTGGATCCTTTTCTGGTATTCTGATTCAGGTGTGATATTGGGATTATAAAAATGGACCGTAATGTCAAAAATCCCAGCCAGATACTCCAGGACATAGCTGCTGCAGGGAGCACAGCAGACATGAAGAAGAAGGGAGGGCCTGGGGGATTTGGGGTCCAGGGACCCGATGAGCCGGTCCAGTTCATGCTGGTAGTTTCTCTTGTTAGCCATATTGTTCCTCCTATCATACTTGTTTTCTCCCTATTCTATCATTTTTATTCCAAAATTAGAAGCCGGGGCCCATTTTGTTCCCAAGTAGACCACAATATCATAGTGTGGACTTGTGTTTGCATTTTATTTATGGTAAAATTCAAATAATTTGATATTTTTAGGATTTAACTGGGTTTATCCCTTAGTTTTTGCAATTTGCAAAATTAAATCATTCAATTTTTCAAAGGAGTTACCCATGAGACATTATACCAAACAGGATATTATACATTTGGCTGCAGAGGAAGAGGTGGAATTTATCCATCTTCAGTTCACCGATGTTTTTGGAATGCCCAAGGATGTGGTTATTACTGCGGGCCAGCTGGAGCGGGCCCTGGATAATAAATGTACCTTTGACGGTTCTTCCATAGAAGGCTTTGTCCGTATTGAGGAGTCGGATATGTATCTCTATCCGGACCTGGCGACCTTCCAGATCTTTCCCTGGAGATATGGCCAGGCCAAGGAGGCCCGGTTTATGTGTGATGTTTACCGGCCGGAGGGGATTCCCTTTGAGGGAGACAGTCGCTATATATTAAAGAAGGTATTAAGAAAATGTGCCTCCATGGGCTATTCTTTTGAAGTGGGGCCTGAGTGTGAGTTTTTTCTTTTCCAGAAGGACCAGGAAGGCAGGCCGGTGACAGATGGTCACGATCATGCCGGCTACTTTGATATACAGCCTATGGACGCCGGGGAAGATACCAGGCGGGAGGTGGTCCACATGCTGGAGAAGATGGGATTCTGGATCGAAGCCTCCCACCATGAGGTGGCACCCTGCCAGCATGAGCTGGATTTCCAGCCGGCCAATGCCCTGGATATGGCCGATATTCTTATGACCTTTAAGATGACTGTCAGGATCCTGGCTAAAAAGAATGGCCTTCATGCCACATTTATGCCCAAGCCCTTTGCCGGTCTGGATGGGTCCGGCCTTCATATTAATATGGCCCTGAAGAAAGATGAAAAAAATATTTTCTTTGATAAAAAGGACAGAATGAAGCTCTCAAAAGAATGCTATCATTTCATCGCAGGACTTCTCAATCATGCCAGAGGTATGTCTTTGATCTGTAATCCGCTTGTGAATTCTTACAAGAGGCTGGTTCCAGGCTACGAGGCGCCTACTGCTGTCTCCTGGTCTGCCATGAACCGCAGCCCCCTGATCCGGATTCCTGATTCCAGGGGAGTCGGGACCAGGGTGGAATTCCGCAGTCCTGACCCTTCCTCAAATCCTTATCTGGTTATGGCGGTCTGTCTGGCGGCCGGTCTGGATGGAATAGAGAGGGAGTTGCCGGCAGCTGACCCCATTGGGAAAAATATGTATGAGATGAGCGCTGAGGAGCTCGGTAAGCTTCATGTAGAATTATTGCCAGGCAGTCTCCAGGAGGCCTGCCAGGCTTTTGAGGAGGACCTGCTGATGAGCCAGGTTCTTGGTCATCATATCAGCCGTAAATACCTGGAGGCCAAAAGACAGGAATGGCTGGACTATAGCAGGCAGGTATCCGGCTGGGAACTGGACCAGTATCTATTTAAGTATTGACAAGTATGGATTTAAAGATTTTGTGATAATCGCCTTTGGATTCAAATGATATCATTTATTATTGGAAAGCTTTAGAAGCTCTTTAGAAGATGGAGGATAATATGAGATTTACGAAAATGCATGGCCTGGGTAATGATTATGTCTATGTGAACTGCTTCAAGGAGCAGGTGGATAATGCCCCGGCCCTTTCCCGCTATGTCAGCGACCGCCACTTTGGCGTGGGCTCTGACGGATTGATTTTGATCTGTCCTTCTGGGAAGGCTGATTTCCGTATGGATATGTACAATGCTGACGGGTCCCAGGCGGAAATGTGCGGCAATGGTATCCGCTGTGTGGCCAAATATGTCTACGACTATGGTCTGACAGACCAGACAGAGATTTCTGTTGAGACTCTGGCCGGCATCAAGTATCTGAAGCTGACTGTGGAAGACGGCAAGGTCAGCAAGGTCAGGGTAAATATGGGAGAGCCCATTCTGGATCCGGCCCTGATTCCCGTAAATGTTCCGGACCAGCCTCCGGTCAGGGTACCCATAGAAGCCGGCGGAAAGAAATGGGAGATGACCTGTGTGTCCATGGGCAATCCCCATGCGGTGGTTTTCATCGATAAGGTCAGTGATCTGGATATAGAGGCCGTGGGCCCTGCCTTTGAAAATCATTCCCTTTTCCCCAGGAGGACCAACACGGAGTTTGTGGAGCTGCTGGACAGAGAGCATGCTAATATGAGGGTCTGGGAGAGAGGGTCCGGAGAAACCCTGGCCTGTGGTACCGGTGCCTGCGCCGTGGGCGTGGCCTGTGTGCTCAATGGTCTTACAGAAGACAAGCTCACAGTACATCTCCTGGGCGGTGACCTGGAGATCTTCTGGGACCGGCAGGAAAACCAGGTCTATATGACCGGGCCTGCCACAGTGGTATTTGACGGAGACCTGACAGTCCCTGCCAATCTGGAATAAGCTGATAACAGGTCCCGGAGGCGGCAGCTGGGCAGTGAGACAGCAGTGGTCCTGTTTATGAAAAACCATACTCTGGTCCGGACAGTCCGGAGCATGGTCTGTAGAAAGGATGAAAAACTATGTTTAAAGTGAATGAGAATTATTTAAAATTGCCGGGAAGTTACCTTTTTTCCACGATAGCCAGAAAGGTGGCTGCCTACAAGGAGGCTCACCCGGACAAGGAGATCATCAGGCTTGGTATCGGAGATGTAACCCAGCCCCTGGCACCGGCCATCATTGACGCCCTTCATAAGGCAGTGGATGAGATGGCTTTGGCGGAAAGCTTCCGGGGCTATGCACCGGACCTGGGATATGACTTCCTCCGGAATACCATTGCCTGGGAGGACTACGAGGCCCGGGGCTGCCAGATCGCTGCAGATGAGATCTTTGTCAGTGACGGTGCCAAAAGTGATTCCGGCAATATCCAGGAGATCTTCAGTGAAGACTGCCGGATTGCGGTCTGTGACCCGGTTTACCCGGTCTATGTGGATACCAATGTCATGGCAGGAAGGACTGGAACTTATGATCCCGCCTCAGAGACCTGGAGCAGGGTGATCTATATGCCATGTACGGCAGAAAATGACTTTGTACCTGCATTTCCCAGTGAGAATCCTGATCTCATTTACCTTTGTGTCCCCAATAATCCTACAGGCACAACCCTGACCAGGAGTCAGCTTCAGGGTTGGGTGGATTATGCCAACAGGATTGGGGCCGTCATCATCTATGATGCCGCTTATGAGGCCTATATTACAGAGGACGATGTTCCCCATAGTATCTACGAATGCCAGGGAGCCAGAACCTGTGCCATAGAGATCAGGAGTTTTTCCAAGAATGCCGGCTTTACCGGTGTGCGTCTGGGCTTCACCGTGGTCCCAAAAGACCTGAAGGCGGGAGAGGTTTCCCTTAACAGTCTATGGGCCAGAAGACATGGAACCAAGTTTAACGGTGCCCCTTACATCATCCAGAGGGCAGGGGAAGCCTGCTACAGCCCTGAAGGTAAGGTCCAGCTGAAGGCCCAGGTTGATTATTATATGGAGAATGCCAGGATCATCAAGGAAGGACTGGCGGCCTGCGGCTATGAAGTTTTCGGCGGGGTCAATGCTCCCTATATATGGCTGAAGACCCCGGAAGGCATGGATTCATGGGACTTCTTTGATTACCTGCTGAGTGAGGCTAATGTGGTGGGGACCCCGGGCTCCGGCTTCGGACCCAGTGGCAGGGGTTATTTCCGTCTGACGGCCTTTGGCAGTCATGAAAATACCAAAAAAGCTATGGAAAGAATCAGGAATTTATAAAGATAAGTAGCGGCAGTGCCAGATCAGGAGATTAGAGGCACTGCTGTTTTTTATAATAGTCAGCCAGACTCTCTGTTCAATAAATAGAAATATTTGATTAAATGGAAGTATTAATCATATAAAAGTATTTAATGAACAATTAAAAATGTTTAATTACGGGATAAAAATTACCTGTCTACATCTATCCCGTCTAAGTCCTAATGAATGTTTTTTTCAAAATAATTTAAAAAAAAAGTATGAATTATAAAAAACAGATGATGATTTTTTGTAATGAGTGTGATATCATAAGAGAAAATTAGGTGTTATTTTTGGAAATTACATTTTTTTTATTTATTTTTACATAAGAAGGATGAGGAAGTAGCAGGAGGCAAAAGATGTTTTGGAGAAAAAAGAATAAAAAAGATTTCCAATTATATGAGGAGGAGTTAAATCACATCCAGGATCTGATAGAACATAAGGATGAGGATGACTCAGACCTTGAGGATGGGGATCTTATGATAGATTTGGCCGATGATATGGCGGATGATTATGACCAGGAGGAAGTGCTTCTTTCTGATGATCCAGATCTGGCTCCGGGGGACAGTTCTTCTAAAACTGGTCAGGAGGGCAAAGGGAAAGTGAATTTCCTTAAAAAACTCTTCAGCAGAAAGAAGAAGCTTCCAGAAGAAGCTCCTGTCTATCTGATGGATGAGGAGTTTGAAGAAGAGATGCCAGAAGAAGAGAAGATTCAGGCAGTTGATCAGAAAGATGACCAGACAGAAGGGGCTGGACAGACAGTGGCAGATGCCGGCAAGGAAGAGAATCTTCCGGGGACGGCAGAGCCTTTGCCGGCGGAAGAGACGGCTGGCAGTGAAGAAATAGAAACAGTCAGACCAGATGATAATGAAGACCAGGGGCCGGCAGCGGTGCCTGGAAATTCTGTTGAAAAGACCAGTGTCAGCGGCGGCAGTGGTTTTGGTGATGACGAGATTACATACGTTGATGACATGGACAGGAAGCTGCCTGTAAAGAAGATTGTCGCGGCTGCCATAGCTGCGGTTGCCGTTCTGGCCGTGGTACTTACTTTTGTTTTCCGAAACCTCAACAGTGGCGGAGAAGGTAAGGTTTATGTATCTTCTGTAAGACAGATTATGGAATACAGCGGATCTTCCAGTGGAGTACTCAACCGCTATACAGGTATCGTGGCTTCCCAGGATGCCTGGAATATCTCCCTTGATTCTAATATGACAGTGGCCAAGTGCTACGTCAAGGTAGGCCAGCAGGTTAAGGTTGGCGACAAGCTTTTCAAATATAACACAGATGAGCTTAAGCTTAACCAGGAGAAACTGGAATTGGATATCCAGGAGAAGGAAAATGCCAATAAGACGAATAAGCAGACGATTGAACAGTCTGAGAAAGCATTGAATAGCGCCAGCTCTTCAGAGAAGCTGGAGCTTCAGACCACAATCCTGAAAGCCCAGGCCGAGATCAAGAGAAATGAACTGGATATCAAGCAGGATAAAAAAGAGATTAAAAAGCTGAAAAAGACCATCAAGAACGCTACGGTTAAGAGTAAGATCGACGGTGTTGTCAAGAGCCTTAATGAAAACCTTGGCCAGGGTAGCAGCGATGATTCTGAGAGTGAGACCATGCCCATAACCGATGGAAATGAGAACAGCTACTATATGGTCATTCTGGCTATCGGCGATTACCGGATTGAAGGTAAGATCAGCGAGCAGAACCAGTCTGACATCAGCGAGGGAGAACGGGTGATTGTTCGTTCCAGAATTGATAATACCCAGATCTGGAAGGGAGTCATCTCTGAGATCAAGACCAACCAGACTGCCAAGGATTCCACAGAAATGGACGACTATATGGGTGGAGAGGGAACTTCCAGCGAATCCTCCTCCTACTATAATTTCTATATTGACTTAGACAGTGATGAAGGACTTATGATGGGGCAGCATGTCCTGATTGAGGAGGATAATAATCAGGATGTGACAAGAACCGGCATCTGGCTGAATTCTTCCTACCTGGCCCAGGAGGACGGTGAGTTCTATGTATGGATGGCCGACAGCCATGACCGGCTGGAGAAGAAGAAAGTTACAGTCGGGGATAATTATAATCCTGACCTTGATGAATATGAGATAACCAAGGGTCTGGAAAAGGGTGACTATATCGCCAATGCCAGCCAGTCCGGGCTGAAAGCCGGAATGACCTGCGTCAAGGTATCGGCAGAACAGACCTTCCTCCAGTCCACGGAAGACCCCTTCTTTGAGACTGAGACCAGCGACGGTGAGGACTATGAAGATGATCTGGGAGAATTAGATAATATCGACCAGATTGAGAGCGAAGAAGATCTGAAAATGCTCGAGGAAGGCTACGATGATTATGACGGCATTGATGAAAATGTAGAATTTGAGGGTGATGATTCTGTAGTAGAAGGAGACGGACCTGTAGGCCAGGACGGCGTGGTCATAGATTCCGGACAGCTGCAGGACCAGTCCCAGTAGGATGGATCCGTCAGAGGAGGATATCATAAGCATGTTATTGGAATTAAAACATATCTACAAAAATTATTTCCAGGACAAGATTGTAATTCCGGTTCTGAAAGATATCAACTTAAAAGTCGATGAAGGAGAATATCTGGCGATCATGGGTCCATCAGGCTCAGGAAAGACAACACTGATGAATATCATCGGCTGCCTGGACAGGCCGACGGAGGGCGAGTATATCCTGGAGGGCAGATCCATCGTCAACTATTCGGAGAATGGACTGTCCGATGTGAGGCTTAATACTCTTGGCTTCGTCTTCCAGAGCTTTAATCTGCTTCCCAAGCAGACTGCCCTGGATAATGTGGCCCTGCCTTTGAGTTACGCGGGTATTCCTCCAAAAAAAAGAAGAGAGATCGCCTTTAAAGCCCTGCAGAGGGTTGGTCTTCAGGACCGTGTTAAGTTCCGGCCCAACCAGCTTTCGGGCGGCCAGCAGCAGAGGGTTGCCATAGCCAGGGCCCTGGTTAATAATCCTAAGATCATCCTGGCTGATGAGCCGACTGGTGCCCTGGACAGCAGGTCCGGCGTCCAGGTTATGAGACTCTTTAAAGAGCTCAACAAAGATGGGGTTACGGTGATCATGATTACCCATGATGCAAATATCGCCTCTCACGCCAAGAGAGTCGTCAAAATATTTGATGGAAGAATTTCAGAGGATCATGATGATTCCCTTAACGGGAATATGGAAGGGGAGATAGCAGGTGGCAGGCTTATATAGAAAAATAATTACTTGCATAATGATCCTTGTTCTTGTCACAGGCGCTTCCGGATGTTCCACTGGACCTTTTTCCGCCTCTAGTAAAAAGGTGGTAGAAGTAAAGTCAGTCGGAGCCATGAACGGTTACATGTATTATGGAGAGAGCGAGGAGGAATCCCACACGGGAACTGTGTCCTCTGATTACGTCCAGCAGGTAATCGTTGATAGCAGCATGACTGTGGAGAAGATCTACGTCAAAGAAGGCGATGTGGTAAAAAAAGGAAGCAAGCTTCTTAAATATAATATGGAGTCTGAGGAGCTTGACCTAAAGCTGGAGGAATTGGAAATCCAGCTCCAGGAGCAAAAGCTTAAAAAGCTTAACGCTGAGCTGGAGAAGTTGAAAGGGACTAAAACTGTTCCTGACAGCACCACTGAATCAGAGGATGATGAGACAGATAGCGACAGCAGTAGTCTGAATAATGAAACGGATAACAGTGATGATAATGACACTGACATGAATTCAGATCTGGATGGCAGGCGGGAGAGACCCGGTCTGCTGGCTAAGGGTTTCAGGCAGACTTTAAAGGACCTGGTCTCCATGGAAGCCCATGCTGAGGAGACCAGCTTCCAGCCTACCCAGTTTGATACCAATAACGCGGACTACCAGGCCTATGCCGCCAATGCAGGCAGTAATACGGCAAATGGTCAGCCGGTCCGTTTTTATCTCCTGGGCACCAAAGGAAATGAAGCTTCTATTCAGGGAAGCATCTTAAAGACCTTCTGTGGAAGTTCCGCTACATACATTTTCTATCAGTGTGCCAGTGAGGAAGACTTGAAAAACAGGAAGTATGACGATTCACTGACCTTCACGATCAATGGTAATAACCAGAAGACCATTATGGACGAGACAGTGAATGATGATACGATGTATCCCATAAACACCTGCCGCGATCATCAGAAAGTTCTTGGATCTTTCAATCTGTCAGGTGCTGATGACATGGTAAATAACGGCAAGGTCGGTGCCGGGAATATCCATCATTTTTACACGGCAGCCACCTATGCCGACGGCACGGCAATCTCAGGGATCACAGTGGTTTATTCCGTGGCCAATAATAGCTCTGCCTCCACCACCATCGATCAGAACGGAGTTCTGACAGTGGGGGCTGATGAGACGATTAATAATATCCTTATAGTCAGTGCCAATCTCAACGGTCATATCAAGCGTCTTGAGCTGACAGTGATTGAAGATGACAGCAAGCTGCAGGCAGAGGAAGATGAAAGTAGTATGATCAGCAATGGAGCGGCCAATTCCAGCGTGGACACGGTGGTGGGCGAAAGCTCCTCTTCCAGCAGTTCGTCAAGTTCTGACGGCTCTGACGGCAGCGGCCTGGATGGAACTTCCGATGAAGGCACCACTCCCACAGAATCCATGCTCAAAGAAGAAATCCAGGAGAAGGAAGAGGAGATCTGGGAAGTTGAGAAGGCCATTGCTGAGGGTAAGATAAAATATAAAGAAGACAAGGCCAAGATTGACAAGGCCACCATCAAGGCTAAATTCAAAGGAACCGTAACCAAGTCCTGTACCCTTGATACCATTCCTACCGACAACAGCCCGGCCATCATCGTAAAAGCTAAAACGGGAATGTTTGTACATTTCCTTATCAATGAGCTGGAACTTGATGATGTCCAGGTGGGAGGCAGGGTTGTCTGCAAGTCCTGGGCCACATCGGAAAGCTATGAGGCTGAAGTGACAGAGGTTTCACCCTATCCTTCATCCGAAAACAATAGTGATTACTCTTTCAGTATGGCATCTAATCCAAACAGCTCCTACTATCCGGTAACAGCCTATGTGGAGCAGGCGGAAGGTCTCAACAGCAATGACCAGGTTTATGTGCTCTTTGACTCAGTTTCCATGGGTAAGGCAGAAAGTGGTCTTTATTTGGAGAAGAAGTATGTCCGGTCTGATGGAGGAAGTTATTATGTCTTTAAGAGGGGCAAGGACAAACTTCTTCATAAACAGGTAGTTAAAGTAGGAAAGTCTGTGGAAGAGTACTATGAGATTCTTGACGGACTTACCGATGAAGATTACATAGCCTTCCCCTATCCTGACAAGGATATGGTGGAAGGAGCGAAAACGGAAATAGTAGATTCCGACTCGGATGATGTTTATGGAGTATATGATTATTAAGGAGGCGATGACATGTTTGAAAATGTAAGACAGTCCTTTCAAAGTGTTTGGGCTCATAAATTGCGCTCCTTTCTGACCATGCTTGGTATCATTATCGGAATTGCGGCCATCATAGCTATCGTATCTATTATCAATGGTACCAACAAGAAGATCCAGGAGAACCTGATCGGCTCAGGTACCAACTCTGTCTATGTCAGGATTACCGAGAGCGGAGACCTCAATTACGATATGGCCTACGGCGGTATTCCCAAAGGCTTTAAGGTCCTGGATTCCGATGTCAGGGACCAGATCAATGAGATGGATCATGTACTCGACGCCAGCTTATATGTCTTCAGGGAAGGCAGCGAGGATATTTTCTATAATTCTACCCAGCTGCAGAACGGAACCCTGGTGGGCGGTGATTCCCATTATCTCCACGCCAGTGGTAATATCATTTACAAGGGCAGGAATCTGGTGGAGGATGATTTCACCAATTTCAGAAAGGTGGCCCTCATAGACAGCGTGGCTTCAGAAGGCCTTTTCCCGGCAGAAGACCCCATCGGCAAGGTTCTGGATATCAAGGGAGAGATTTTCACCATCGTAGGTGTCTTCCAGCAGGCTAAAGAATTCGCTCCTGAGATTAATTCAGAGGAAGATTACGATACTTATGTCAGCGGCAGAAGCAGCCAGGGTGTGGTTTTGATTCCTGATGTTGACTGGCCCATGGTGGCCCAGTTTGATGAGCCTCAGAATGTGATTGCCCTGGCAGATTCCACAGACACCATGACAGATGTGGGTAAATCGGTGGCATCTTTCCTCAATGAATATATGGGAATCAAGGACTCAGCTAATGTAAAGTACAGGGCCGAGGATCTGACAAAGACGGCGGAAAAGACCCAGCAGCTGGCTAATTCCACGAACCAGCAGCTGATCTGGATCGCGGGCATATCCCTTCTGGTAGGTGGTATCGGTGTTATGAATATCATGCTGGTATCTGTCACAGAGAGAACAAGAGAGATCGGCCTTAAGAAGGCTATTGGAGCGAGGAAGAATAAGATCCTGATCCAGTTCCTGACTGAGGCAGCGGTTCTTACATCCACAGGAGGTATCCTGGGAACCATTGCCGGAGTTGTGGCTGCCGAGGTCTGGTCCAAGATGGAGGGGGCCAGGGTGGCTATCAGTTATCCTTCCATCGTGATAGCTATAGTATTTTCCATGATTATCGGTATCGTATTCGGCTTGCTGCCGGCAGTTAAGGCGTCCAATCTGGATCCTATCGTTGCCCTCAGGCACGAGTAAGAAAAATATCAATTTATTTCATTTCATTGTAGAAAAATTGAACCTAAATTGTTATAATAGTGAGTGCCTGTCTTTTTGGACGGGCACTCAGTTTCGTTTACAAAAGATTATTCCTGTAAAAGGGTAATATGACCAGAGGTAAATATAGAAATAAAGGAGCACAAATATGGGAAAATATTTTGGAACAGATGGATTTCGCGGTGAAGCAAATGTAAAACTGACTGTGGAGCATGCCTTCAAGGTTGGACGTTTTATTGGTTGGTATTTTAAAAATAAAAAAGGCTGCAGAGTGGTGATTGGTAAGGATACCAGAAGATCCAGCTATATGTTTGAGTATGCTCTGGTAGCAGGCCTGACGGCTTCGGGGGCCGATGCCTACCTGCTCCATGTAACTACCACTCCCAGTGTCTCCTATGTGGTCCGTACAGAAGGGTTTGACTGTGGGATTATGATCTCCGCAAGCCATAATCCTTTCTATGATAACGGAATCAAATTGATTAATTCCAAGGGTCAGAAGATGGATGAGAATACCATCTTGAAGATTGAGGACTATATTGACGACAAACTGGAGATTCCTCTGGCAGTGGGGGACAAGATTGGCAGGACAGTGGATTATGCCATGGGAAGGAACCGTTATATCGGCTACCTGATCTCTCTGGCTACCCGGTCCTACAAGGATAAGAAGATCGGACTGGACTGTGCCAACGGCAGTGCCTGGATGATCGCCAAGAGTGTTTTTGATGCCCTGGGAGCCAAAACTTTTGTGATTAACGCAGACCCTGACGGAACCAACATCAACATGAATGCCGGCTCCACCCATATTGAGGTCCTGCAGAAGTTTGTCATTGAAAATAAGCTGGACGCCGGTTTTGCCTTTGACGGTGACGCGGACCGCTGCATCGCCGTGGACGAGACTGGTATGATCGTGGATGGGGACCTGATCCTCTATATCTATGGCAAATATCTAAAAGACCAGGGCAAGCTGGTCAATAATACGGTAGTTACCACAATCATGTCGAATTTCGGCCTTTACAAGGCTTTTGATGAAGCTGGTATCAACTATGAAAAGACGGCGGTAGGAGATAAGTATGTCTATGAAAACATGGTAAAGAACGGACATCGTATCGGTGGAGAGCAGTCCGGCCATATCATCTTCAGCAAATATGCTACAACAGGAGACGGTATCCTGACAGCTATCAAGATGATGGAGGTTATGCTGGAGTCCAAATCCAGCCTTCATACCCTTGCTTCCCCGGTAAAGATTTATCCCCAGGTGCTCAAGAATATCCGTGTCAAAAGTAAGCCGGAGGCCCAGAATGATCCGGATGTCCAGGCCGAGGTGAAAAAGGTGGCGGACAAGCTGGGCGATACTGGAAGGATCCTGGTCCGTGAGAGTGGTACAGAGCCGGTAATCCGGGTTATGGTGGAAGCTGAGAGCCAGGAGACCTGTGAGTCCTGTGTCGATGATGTGATCTGGGTCATCAAGGCAAAAGGTCACGCTCAGGAATAAACAGACCAGAAACCTGTGGGCCGGGGATCTTGGCCATACCGGAATCAGGCAGGTAAGGACCGGATGGGGATGGTGACCATTACCGGGAATTACGGGACCAGATAAGGATAAAGCCAGGACCGGCAGTATGGCTGTCGTTAATAATTATTAATTAATATGTATAAAGCGCCGGATAGTAACCGGCTATATAAAACCATAAAAAGGCCATAAAAAATCCTGATCAGAGGGCAGACTCCGCTGACCGCGGTCTGTCTGATCAGGATCTATACGTCGGGGAAGCAGTCTGCTTTCCCGGCTTTTTTAATGGTCTGGTAATGTCTATGCCTGGCGGTATTCCTCGGGGATATCAGATTAACATGGGATAATGTTGAATAGTGTGGTTTTATGCGGGGTTTTGAGGTTTTAATGTTGTATAATGTAGAATAATGTTTCCCCATTCTGCCCCATTTCTGCCCCTCAGAATATGGACACACGGCGGACTGCTTCGTGGTCCTTCTCCCGCTGCTTTTCCGTAACATGATAGTATATCTCCCTTGTAATCTTACTGTTCTCATGTCCGAGCCTTCTGCTTATCACGTCCAGAGGGACTCCCTGCTCTGCCAGCAAGGCAGTGTGGGTGTGTCGGAGCATGTGAGGATGGATTCCGTGACGCCTGAGGACTTTGCTATAAGTGTTATAATTGATTGCTTTTCCGTTGTTTTGGAAAATATATTTACATTGTGTAAACATCGACTTTTCCCTGGTTGACCGATACAGTCTCTTGACCAGTGTCAGCAGGTCATCCTGGATGTAAATCTCTCGCCTCGATGATTCTGTTTTTGGGGAATCGTTCAGCACCATAGTCTTACCGTAGAATGTCTTGTTGACACTGATCAGACGCTCGGAGAGGTCGATGTCATCGATGGTGATGGCAAGGGCCTCCCCTACCCTCATGCCTGTCAGGGCAAGGAACTCGGTCAGATCCCGGTAATCATCCCGCTGGATACGGGATAGAAGGCTCGTGAGCTCCTCGGGCTCCATGTACTTCTTTCCTTCCCTGTGAGTGCGTTCTGGGGTTTTGATTTTTGCAAGAAAGTTTATGTCATCAATGTAATCGTTGATGTATGCCCACTTCAGCATGGATTTTATTTCCTTAACGCACCCGGCAGACAAAGAGCAGTTTGAAATGCATTTGGCCGTAAGTTTGTCGATGTAGGCATCGGTTCCGATTTCCTCAGACAACTTATCTATCACGATTGTCTTTCTGTGTATCGTTGATGGTTTCAGCCTCTTTTTACAGTCCGCAAGGTACAACTCCGCCAGTTCTTCCAGTTTCAGACGGTCAGACTTCACTTCCAGAGCATTTTTTATCTTCTGTTCTAATGCTTTCTCAGCTTCCTTCAGTGTCTTTCTTTTCCTATCCGGTATCGTGATGGATACCTTCTTCTGTTTCTCCGTCAGCGGGTCGGTGTAACGTTCTACTGCCCGGAGCTTGCCCGTTTTCAGTTCCTCAATCCACATAAAAAATCCCTCCTTAATGGTGACTTTAAGAAGGGCATGCGATATACTAAATAAGATAGAGGTGTGTATACCACATGCCCTGATCCGTCATCCTGGTCCTGAGTAGTGGGGTGGCGGATTTTTTTATTAGTAAATCAATTTATTCTCCATTAAGCTTATTGACAATATCTTGCATTTTCCCATCGTCTTGGAAAGTTGTGTCTCCGACAACAACAGAGTTTATTTGATAATGTTCGCCATCTGGATCTATAGTGAAAATGACGGTCATTGCCTGTTTTTCTACTACGCCGTCTATTCCGATCGGATCCGTAAACCCAACTATGCATCCACTCTTAGTGTCATCATAATCCACAAATTTATAAGCGTCGAAGGACCACGGCCAGTCAACTCCGTTTACATATTTGTCCACGCCTTCCTGTAAAATAGTTACATAAGTGGCCATGTGATCATCGTCATTATGAGCCACAGTCCAGTCAATCTTCTTCTCTGTTGTCGCGTCTTCTTTTGATTTTTTCTTTGTTTCAGTATCGTCGCCTCCAGAGCCGATTATGGCAAATATAGCGACAAACAAAACCAGTATCAGCAGAAGTGATAAGCACCCTACCTTCTTGTTTCCTTTCTTATCATTCATAAAATCCCTCCTTATTTATGTGCATAAATCTCTATCATGTCAACGGAACAAGTCTTGTCGAAATCTCCGTTGATGATGTGCTTATATTCGTGATCATACTCTTTCAATTGCTGTTCCCTGGCCAGGATAGAGTTTATGAGGATGGTATAGAAACCATCCTTTTTGACTGTATATGCCTTGATACGGGCAGGCATCTCTACCTGGTACACTCTTATGTTTTCTATCAACTAGCTCATCCTTTCGATGAATTCGGTCACGAATTCTATGTCTTTCTTCTTCACTTTCCTGGATGCGTCAAAAAGAACCTTGTATTCTGGATTCTTATGCAGGAACTCTGCGTACTCTCTGGCTTCATCGTCGAGGTAGTATTCTGCTTGTTTTGTGGTTTTATCAGATTTCTCTTCTAACAGATCAGATAATTCAATACCCATCCAAGAACAGAGGGCCTGTATCTTATCGACTCTTGGCATCTTTCTGCCGTTGCACCAGTCCGACGCAGTTGCGGATGAAATCTTCATATATCTGGTCATGCTGGCCTGTGTCTCGCCGTGGGCTAACAGCTGATCTACTAGGTTCTTGCTGAACAATTCTTTTAATTTCTCATCCATTGCGATCCCTCCCCTTCCTATGTATAGAGATAATAACATAAAGCGAAAATTTAAACAAGTCCAAAGTAAATTAATTTCGCTTATGGCTTGACAACCTAGCTTAAAGCTAGTATCATGGAGCTAGCTTAAAGCGAGGAGGTGATAATTTGAAGATCTCATTAAAGGCTCTGCGAGTAAACGCAGACATGAATCAGGCGGAAGCTGCGAAAAAGTTAGCTGTAACCGAGAAAACTATTCAGAACTGGGAAGCACACAGAACATTCCCATCTGCTGGTCAGCTAATGAGTATTTGCAGGATCTATGGCTGTACGCTTGATGATATTTTTTTGCCTGATGTGCTAGCTGAAAACGAGAACTGATAACAATTTTATATCATCATATACCGGCATCCTGACACATCCCCGCAGGTTTATATCTCCTTTATTTAATGTGTTAGTGACAATATATAGCCCTTGTAAATTCCTTCATCCCTGTGGGGAGCTGTGAGGGTGTCGGTGAGAGATTGGAGGTGACGCTTATGACAAAACCTGTCCCCTATCTCCGAATTTCCAAAATCTGTGAACTGACCGGCCTGTCCCGCTGGACAGTGGCGGCGATCAGGGACGGAGTAAAGGCAGAGATAGGAAGGCGATACCCGAAGACGGTGATAGTCGATGACCTGGTCAACTATTACGCCTGGCTAGACTATCGGATGTATAAGACCAGGCTCCGGGACAAGAACCTGAGAAAGACAGTCCCACCATTCCGTAAGGAAGACTGGGAAGATGTGGCATGAAGGAGGTTTCATGAAAGAGATAAAAGCTGAAGCGGTTAAGAAGTTAGAAGTAGGCTCTTCCGTCTGGATCCGGAAGAAGAACACAGACAGGAAGAGTGAATTCCGTATCGTTCGGTACGGAAAAGAAAAGCGTCTGCAGCATGTCTTATCCGGGTCTGCGTCGGCTCCAAGGCCGATCAGGGACCGGATGGGGTTCTGCTACGAGGTGGATGCATGAGAAGGACAACGCTGAACAGCCGCAGGATGACTGCGGAAGAGATAAGGAAACTGAGAGACGGTGCACTGGTCACGGTCCGGAAGGACCCGAGGATGAGGGAAGCGAAGGCCGAAACAATCTGCTACAGGGTAGCGACCAGGAACGGTCTGAAGGTGCTGATCGAGAAGGGGTCCGGGGTCATGAGGACTATTAAAGAGAGACCGGGGCGGGTTTATTACAGAGAAGGAGGGTATTGATATGAAGACATTGTTGAACATTGTAATTGCAGTCAATGTGGTCACGGTGATTCTGTCGGCCTGCATGGTGGACAGTGAGAGCATGGTGCCGACTTATGTCTGTGGAGTATCAACACTGATGTTGATGGTCAGCGGATGGATGAGGGAGTGGTTGTATGGCAGTTATACAAATTGATCCTGACAAACTCATAACAGAGTTTGAGAAAAGAAATCTGATAAAAGGCGATGTCTCAGAAGCGATGGGGCACAACCGCAATTATATGTCCGATACTATCAGAAGAAAAACAATTTCCAAGCATGCAGTGGTATTTCTGCATAAAAATTACAACATCGATCTAAAAGATTACGAGGTGATCCAAGAAGGGAAACGTGAGGAAAACCCTAAACGTGAGGAAAGAGCCTTGAAAGACATGACAGATAAACAGATGTATCGATTGATGTATAGTGCCGTGTACCACGCTGTCAAGAAAGCGTGGTCGGAATGAGCATTATGTTAAACCGAATCGCCCCGGTCCTGGCTCTGATCGGAATACCCATGAGCATCTGGTATCTCGGGGAATACGGAGAGATATGGGCTTTGCTCTTCTGCTGGTATTGCTTAACCATCCTCTTTTGGTGGTATCTGGCGAATGTGGTTTTTGCCACCAGTAAGAAAGAGAGGAGGAATCTGGCTTTTAAGAGAGTAATGAGCAAAAAGAAAAAGGCCGCCGCTAAGGACGAGCCAGTTTCAAAATAACACAATTTCAGAATAACACACGAAAGGAAGATTATCAATGAAAAGCGTTAAAATCACTTACCAGTGCGACTTCTGCAAGGGAGTTATCGACACGGACACAGATACGGTCAGGGCAGTCCTGCCTGGGCGTATCGGCTACCAGGACAGCTTCCTGCCTGACTCGGAGGAAGAGATCAGACATTACCATGATTACTGTCTTGAGAATTTACTGACCATGCGGTTTGAGGAGCCAGAGGAAGAAGAACATGAACCCGAACCCGTACAGGAACCGGAGCCGAAGGAAAAGAAGAAGGTCGACCATGACAGGGTCGTGGCTCTGTACAAGGCGAACCCGCCGAGATCGGTAGCGTGGATTGCAGACGATGTCGGATGCAGTACGCAGACAGTAATTAATCATCTAACGAAAGAAGGTATCTATGAGGGGAGGAGATTATAGATGACGGTTTATGTAACGATTGGATATAACGATGCGATTCAGTTTAAAACCAGGACTGAAGCGTGGGCATTTGTAAATGATGTTTTTAATGCCGCATTTGCAGCGGAGAATCCGGAAAAGATGGGAATTGGTATTTGCTTCAAAAAGGAGGACGAAGATGAATTACGATCAGATTCCAGCAGTAAGGAGGTCTGAGTTGTGGCTCTTACGAAAGAGCCCCGCTCATTATCTGTATGCGGTCACGCATCCAAGTGAAAGCACTCCGGCAATGGAGTTTGGGACTGCGGCACACAAGTTCATCCTGGAACCGGAAGAGTTTGATAAGACTTATGTAACAGCTCCGGAAGTAGACAGGCGGACGAAAGCAGGAAAGGCTGCATGGGCTGAGTTTATGGAGTCTCTGGGAAACAGATCGGTGATTAAGCCTGCAGACCTTGAAGTGATTCAGGCAATGGATGAGGCCGTTAAGGCCCATCCTACCGCCGCCGCACTCTTAAAAACAGGAAGGCATGAGGTCCCGATCGAGTGGACAGATCCGGAAACAGGTGAACCGTGTAAGTGCCGACCAGATTGCCTGACTGAGTACGGCGGTGAAAAGTATATCGTGGATTATAAGACCACAAACAGCTGTGAGGACGGTCATTTTGAGCGGGCCTGCAGAAGCTACGGATACAAGCTGCAGGCGGCAATGTATACAGAAGGCGTTTTTGCTGAGACACTGGAGTCTTATAAGTTTGCTTTTGTAGCCCAGGAGAAGAACCCGCCTTATGCGGTGAGGGTCTATTTCTGTGACCAGGGCTTTATTGATGAAGGCCGTGAACAGTTCCGGGATCTTATTGAATTATACCACTTATGCAAAACAGCAGGGCAGTGGCCTGGATATGCTAATGAGGAGTTGATAGGAGATGAATAAGACACACTGGAAGAAGCTGACATCACCTAATTATCTCGGTTCCTGGGACTTCCAGCCGGGAGAAGAAAAGACCGTAACCATCAAAGAGGTCAAGAGGGAAATCGTTCAGAATCAGAACGGCAAGGAAGAATGTACAGTCGCCTACTTTGTGGAAGACATCAAGCCGCTGATCCTGAACAAGACCAACGGCGGCATGATCGCAAAAGTGTGGGGGACTCCATACATTGAGGACTGGGCCGGGAAGAAGATCACACTGAAGGTTAAAAAGATTTCTGCGTTCGGCGAAATGGTGGATGCCGTGAGGGTATCACCAGAGAGGCCAACCGAGGAAAAGATATTCTGCGAGGTCTGCGGCAAAGAAATCCTTCCAGTAGACGGAAGGTCCGCAGAGGTTATCGCAAATGCAACTAAAAACAAATACGGCAAAAAATTATGTATAGCATGCGCTAGAAAGGAAAAGGCAAATGGCTGAATTAAACATTAATAATCTGGAACTCGATGACAATACTTTTGAAGTCCTTCCGGAGGGTGATTATCACTTCACTGTAGCATCTCATGAGGTCGGATATTATTCCGGCAATTCTAAGAAGATTCCCGAGAACACCCAACAGGTCACCTGTGAATTGGAAATTCCTACTACAGATAGAACTGTGACGCTTCGAAGTAATCTGTTTATCTGCAAGAAAATGCTGTTCCTGGTGCGGACCTTTGCGGAATGCGTCGGTATGGTTCCGGAAAAGGGCAAGATGAATGTTGATCTGAACAAGATGGACGGCATGAGCGGGGTCTGTCTGATCACGACCGTAGAGGGAAACAATGGCAACGAATTCAACCGTGTAGAGAAGTTCTATCCGCCGTCAAAAGCCCCGGCAGTGACCCTTAATGACGATGCGTGGGCTAAGAAGGACGGCTTTATGGATGTAGGTGATGCCGATGATGAGCTCCCATTCATTTAAGCTGCGGCCGTATCAGCTAGAGGCGGTTCGGGCAATAAATGATAAGTGGTCTGAATGGGACAGGGAGCTGCTGGTGCTTCCGACCGGATGCGGTAAGACGGTGGTATTTAACACAGTCGCACACCAGCGGGACGGCAATACACTTATTCTTGCCCACAGAGACGAACTGATCGAACAGGCGAGGGATAAGTACTTCACCATGTACGGAGAGCTCCCGGGTAAGATCAAGGCAGATGAGAACGATATCCGGCAGGTAACTGTCGGATCAGTTCAGACAATGTGCCGGAGAGATTATACCGGGCAGTTCCAGACCATCATTGTAGACGAAGCCCATCACGCCATCAGTCCCAGCTATCAGACCGTACTGAATCAATTTCCGGAGGCGAAGGTGCTGGGAGTCACTGCGACACCGGACAGGGGCGATAAGAGAAGCCTGGCCAGGTACTTCGACGGGATCGCATACGAATACGGATTGAAAACGGCTGTAGCAGAAGGGTATCTGTGTCCGATCACGGCAAAGACCATACCGCTTGAAATCGACATGAACTCTGTGACGGTCTCGATCGGTGACTTCCAGGTGGATTCCATTGCTGAATCACTGGAACCGTATCTGCCACAGATTGCGGAGGCGATCAGACTTCATGCGTCAGCAAGGAAGACTGTCGTATTCTGTCCGCTGATCAGTATCGCTCAGGAGCTTGCCGGCATGATTCCCGGAGCCAGGGAAGTAAACGGAAACAGTGTGGACCGAAAAGAGACACTGGACTGGTTTGATAAGGCCGGTCCCGGTGCGGTCCTCTGTAATGCCATGCTGCTGACAGAAGGCTGGGACTGTCCGTCCTGTGATTGTGTGGTCGTACTCAGGCCGACGAAGATAAGAAGTCTGTACTGTCAGATGGTTGGCAGAGGGACAAGGCTATTCCAAGGCAAGGATAATCTGCTTTTGCTGGACTTCTTATGGATGTGTCAAAAGCATAATCTGTGCCGTCCTGCGTCGCTTGTTTCCGATAATGAGGAAGATATCAAGGCGGTCGTAAAAGAGGCCAGGAACGACGAAATAGACCTGTTCTCTGCTGTTTCTGATGCAGAAGAAGCAAGACGAAACGCACTGGCGAAAGCACTTGCGAACCAGGCGAAGAAGAAGTCAAAGCTGGTCAATCCACTGGAACTGTTCGTAATCCTCGATGATGTAGGCCTGGCTGATTACGAACCAACATTCAAATGGGAAGAGGCAGATGCCACAGAGAAGCAGATCCAGGCTCTGCAGCGGTTCGGAGTCGACGCTGAGGGGATCACCAAAGGTTATGCCTGCGCCATCATGGACAAGCTGATCAACAGGGCGAACAGGAAAATGGCAACCGTAAAACAGATCCGGACCCTGAAACGATTCGGGTATGAACCGATAGACTGGACCTTTGAACAGGCCAGCAGAAAAATGTCCGCTTTGGCAGCGGTCGGATGGAAGAGGTGGAAGTTACGTGATTGATAAAGAACTACTCAAATACATCCCCGCCGACTGTTCCTATGATGAATGGATCAAGGTCGGTATGGCCCTGAAGCATGAAGGTGCCGACTGGACGGTATGGGATGACTGGAGCCGGACAGGTTCCAAGTATAAAAGAGGAGAATGTGAACGAAAATGGAATAGCTTCCGTCGGTCCGAGGTGACCGGCGGGACATTGTTCCACATTGCGACCAGTTACGGATACAATCCTGTATCTGAGCCGGAGTTTTACGACATCAGTAATCTGTTACTGGAAGAAAACATCATCGACCCGTCTTTCGTCAGCCCGGAGAAGGTTCCGCCGGCACCGGACAGCTACAATCCAAAAGGCGAAATGCTGGAGTACTTTACAACGCTTTTTGAGCCGGAAGAGTACGTGGGTTACTGCATCAGTTTCTATCAGGATCCGGACGGAAGCTGGAAGCCAAGACAGACCGTCTATAGAAGGACTGCAGGCGACATTATCAAGAAGCTGCGGAAAGGTACGATCAAGGACGCACTGGGTACTATGAACGAATTCGCCGGTGCCTATGTGCGATTCAATCCACTGGATGGCGATGGCGAAAACAATAAGAACGTGACCAGGTGGAAACATTGCCTTATCGAGTCGGACAAGATTCCGAAGGAAAAACAGTATGCATTGCTTAAAGAGATGAATCTGCCTATCACGTTTCTGATCAATTCCGGAAACAAGTCGCTCCATGCACTGGTCCGGGTCGATGCGGAAAATGCCCAGCAGTACAAGGCAAGAGTAAGGGAACTGTATGAGTTCTGCAAGCGGTCAGGATTCGAACCGGATGACCAGGACAAAAATGAGTCCAGATTCAGCAGGCTTCCTGGAGTAAAACGAGGCAATAACTGGCAGTATATCATCGAGAGAAACATCGGTGCAAAGGATTACGAAGCATGGAAGGCATGGCGGGAGGATATGGCCGATGACCTTCCTGCGGACGTAACTCTGTCCGAGGTCTGGAACAATATGCCGCCGCTGAAGGAAGAGCTGATCCCAGGCATCCTTCGAGTCGGCCACAAGATGCTTCTGGCGGGTCCAAGTAAAGCGGGAAAATCCTTCCTGCTGATCAACCTGGCCATATCCATTGCTGAAGGCGTCGACTGGCTCGGACATAAATGCAGGCAGGGCCGTGTATGTTACATCAATTTAGAACTCGATTCCGCATCATGCTACCACCGCTTCAAAGAAATCTACCAGCGTCGGAAGCTGAAACCGAACAACCTGCAGAACATTACCATTATGAATCTCAGGGGCAGGGCGAAGCCAATGGATAAACTGACGCCGATTCTGATCCACCGCCACAAGGCAACCAGCTATGCTGCAGTGATCATTGATCCCATTTACAAGGTCATCACCGGAGATGAAAACAATGCTACCGAGATGGCGACATTCTGCGGATACTTCGACAGACTGGCAACGGAGATGAATGTATCAGTAATCTACTGCCATCATCATTCCAAGGGTGCGTCCGGTAAATATGCAAATGCTGCAGATCGCTCTTCCGGATCCGGAGTGTTCGCCAGGGACCCGGACGCGATCCTGGACTTAAGAGAGTTAAACGTGGACGGGCTGACCGATAAGTACCGGAGAGAGCATCCGGATGCAGCGGCCGAACTGACAGGATGGGAACTGAGCGGAACGCTTCGGGAGTTCCCTCCAATGGAGACAGAACGGCTGTGGTTCGATTATCCGATGCATGTCATGGACACGAACAACTATCTCGGAGTCGCAACCTATTCGGATTCAGGTAATTCCGGAAGAGGCACGGGAAAGAATCAGAAGCAGAAGACGGACTGGTATGAGACTGTGGATGAAATACTGGAACTCGGAACCGATACGGCGGTGACTCTGGAACAGGTGGGGATTAGTGAAAGTAATGCAAAGCAGAAGTTTACAAAAGAGTCTGACTATGAGATCGCGACAGTAAACGGAATCAAGGTTGTTCATAAGCGAAGCGAAAACAGAATTACTTATCTTGGAAAGAGTTACAAGAGGTGGAAGGGTCGCATGTGGCTGGAAATTTAAAAAGTTAAAAGTTAGAAAACCCTTTATATGTAAGTAACTGTAACTAAACAACCATACAATACGGTGTTACCCCCTGCGGGAGTTCGAACTCTCCCGCGTGGGTGACCCACGTATTATATTCGATGGCGCGCGAAGAAATCATGAAAAACGAAAAAGATAAATTAACTATTAAACAGAGCGAAACCTGGGAACAAAAACAACTCATTCAGTGGTGCCGAACCGACAAAAGGCTGCAGTTCCTGTTCCATATCCCAAACGAATCTGTAGGCGGCCAGGGATGGCTGATCCGCAACAGACAAATGGGAGTGAAGGCAGGTGTTCCGGATCTGTTCTATCCTGTTCCGCTCCATGGCTATCATGGAATGTTCATCGAGATGAAGGCAGGAAAAGGCAGGCTCCGGAAAGAACAGGCCGCATGGATAAAGGCACTGGAAGCCTTCGGATATAAGTGCGTGGTGGCACACGGATGGGAAGAAGCAAAAGAAGCATTGGAGGAGTATTTAAGTGACAGAACAGATTTATAAGATTATCGAAGAAATTAACAAAGAAATCGGGGCAGTCCCTGTCGACAGGGACGGGTTCTACAGCCCGGGCTCCCAGATGTTCGTTGCGGGGCTACATCGTGCGAAGGATATAGTTCAAAGAGTAGCAAAGGAGGCAGAACAATGACCTGTGCAGATTGCGCGAACAAAAACAGATGTTTAGAAAGGTCCAGAAACTATGTCTGCACCGGATTTAAGCCGAAGGAGGATAAAAAGTGACAGGATCTACCAGGTGCCCTGCCTGCGGACTCCAGAACTCCCTGATCATCGACAGCCGGTATTACAGTGACGGGTTTTACCGGAGGCGAAGAGAGTGCCAGAGCTGCGGCCAGAGATGGAGTACGATGGAGCTTCCGCTTGAGACAGCTAAGAAACTGATCAAAGTCATCAAGCTGATTAAGGAGGCGGACATATGAACTATAAAGACCAGGCATTGCATTTCGGAACTGACAACCGGCTGAACCAGCTTATGGAAGAGTGCGGGGAACTGATCTCCACCGCTGCCAGATACAGAAGACATCTGCGAGGCGACCGTACGCTGAACGAGAAGTACACCGAGCGGAGGCTGAAGGCCGACATGACCGAGGAGATAGCGGATGTGACCCTGGTGGCCAGTGATGTCAGGCGGGCCCTGGGGATTTCGGAAGAAGAACTATATAAGATTATCAATGAGAAGATGAAGAGGACGGAGGAGTTAAATGGATAAACTGAAACCCTGCCCATTCTGCGGGGGTACGGATATTGAAAGCTACGAAGTAAAACCAAGTTGGACAGACCCATATTGGAGAATAGGATGCCCTGGCTGTGGTGCATGGTTTGAGATTGCGAATTGGACAGAAGAGGAGGCTGTCGAAGCATGGAACACAAGGACGGAGGTAACCGAATGAGATACACAGAATACCACTGCGGAGTCCCTGTAGTCAAAGACAAATCCCTTCTGTCCGATGCCCTTGCCAAACTGGCAAAGTACGAGGACATCGAGGAAGAGCCCGACATGGACGAAGTGCTGCGGGGACTGTATGAGGCAAAGAACCATGCCATCAGCGAGTACAGCAAGAAGCGGATACAGGAAGGCATCCGTCTTATCATCAAACTGGCCAACTTCGATGAGACAGCATGCAAGGGATTGATGGAGAAGCATCTGAAACAAAAGACTGACCTACTTAAGTATATTGACCAGGTCGACGGCAACATAGACCCGGTAAGTCAGATTAGGGAGTATGTGGAGGAGAAGTTATGAGCAAGGCAGACTGGAATATGGAACAGTGGCGGGATTATTACGAAGGTCTCCGCCAAAAGGCATATAACAATTATCAGGAGTCTGGCGAAAAAAGATATGATTCACAGGAGCATAAGTACTCCTTGATCGTCGATGCCTTTGATGGTTATTTAGAAAACAAGAGAGAGGTTGATGCAGCCAAGCGACGCAGGCAGACAAACATTGACGCATATATCGACCGATACACGAGTAGCAAGTCTGACTATACGAGAGACGAGGTTGTGAACCTATTGAGAGGGGTGAAGGACTTTTGACCTTAGAATTTGCAATCAAACACTGTGAAGAAGTCGCAGATTACGACTGCTTCACAGACGAACAGCGGAAGTGTTCCTGCGAGCACCGGCAGCTGGCGGACTGGTTGAGGGATTACAAGAGGCTTCTGGAAGAGCCAGAGATTATCCGATGCAAAGACTGTAAATGGTGGGATAGATATGGAGAAGGCAGGATGGGTTATTGCCACGCAATCAAACATAACTACTACACGACGAATTGGGAAATACATATCCTCAGAACGTATCGGGATGACTTCTACTGTGCCGATGCAGAGAGGGGGAACGCTGAGTGAATACAATAATACTAATTCTTATTATTTCAAATGTTGTTTGGATCGTATTTAGTTTACTGCAAAACGACGACTGGTTCAAGAAGTCTATGCACCAAAACGACATATGGCATGAGCATTGCGAAGAGATTAATCAAAGGTGGGCAGAACACATTATGACGCAGTTGAACAGATTAGAGTCTGAGATTGAAGAGTTGAGGGGGAACGCTGAGTGAGTGATTTGATAAGTGATGTTAAAATTAAAGTTATCGACTCGGATAAATTAATTAATGCGATTAATGAAGGAAGCTATGACGTTAATTTATCTGCCGTTATGGCACTCGGGGCTGTTATGTTGGATACTAAGAGACAGAAGATTTGTGAATATTGCCATGAGGATTCGGACGGTTATGTAAAACCGATTGAAAAGAACAATCACGCATTTGTTCGATTCGGCATGGACGGGTGGGAATTAGACCTGAAGGCAAATGGGTGGCGTGGGAGTGCGAAAATCAGGTACTGTCCGATGTGCGGAAGGGATCTGCTTATGAAATGAGGTGTAAAATTAGACGGACCGCAGGCGAAGAGGTTGTTGAAGAATGGGACGGACTTATGTGATATGAGAGGTGAACAGGATGACTAATAAAGAAGCCGTAATTTGGTTGATAAATGTGACGGCAGATATTGGGAAGGCTAAACATAGCGACCTTTGGCACTACGAACAGGCATTATCAGAAATCAAAGAAATGCTTGAATCACAGCCAGAACGGAAGAAGGGGAAGTGGGTACGAAGCTTTGATGGTAATGAGTGGTATTGGTATTGCTCAAAATGCAAAAAAGAATGGTATGAAGAAGATTTGTGGATGGGTGGAAATGATTTCCCAAACTTCTGCCCCAACTGCGGAGCAAAGATGGATAGAGGTAAAAAGGATGAATGATAAGGATACCATATACAGACAGGATGCGATTGATGCAACATATGCTGAAACGGTCAGCACAAATCCAGAACATTTTAAATCAAGTGAAAAGTTCATAGGGTTCATGGATGATATAGACATATCGGAATTTGGAAGATGGCAATGGGCGAACGGATTTAACACAGCCTTAGTGGCAACAAAGATACAACTTGAGAAGTTACCATCCGCAGAACCACGGAAGAAGGGGAAGTGGGTTGAACTTAATAATTCATGTACGATCCGATGCAATCAATGCGGCCAGGAAATGACAAGTCTTTGCGATATACAGTTGCCGAATTATTGCCTAAACTGCGGTAGCTACAATGGGGGTGAACAGGAATGATTGATGCAGGCACGATCTTGGAAGTTACGAGAAATCTGATAGGCAATACCGAACCATACGGTGATTCTGCCATTGACAGAGAGCGTACGCAGAATCTTGACAAACTGATTTACATCATTGATGAACTTCTCTATGACGTTGAGAAGGTGGCATTTAATAAAGATCGCTACGAAGGCTCTATGCGGACGATGGGTGAAAAGGCACATAAAGCATTGAATAATTATTGGAATTGGCTTGAAGGCTACTTGAGAGGTGAAGAGGAATGAAAGGATTATTTATACCAGAGATAACGGTGGAAATGTTTAGAAATGGATGTCTTGAAAGCATTGAAACACTCATGGCTGAGGGTGAAATTTATGACATTGAATATGATCCTAAATCCGAAGAACCAGGACGGAAGAAGGGGAAGTGGATAGGAAAAGAACAGTATGCAAACAGTCCTGAGTATTACTCTTGGCAGTGCAGTGTGTGTGGTATCGTTTTGGAAGACCCTACGTTGGACAAGCCGTATTCGTTCTGCCCGATTTGTGGAAGCTACAATGGGGGTGAAGAGGAATGATGCCATGTGTTTATTGTATCGGATGCAGATGGTACAGGAAGGATGAAAAAGTGTACTGCTCACATCCTGACAGGGACAGGTGCAATCAGAGAGAGTACTGGAAGGGTGAAGAGGAATGAGGTTGATTGATGCGGATGTACTGTACAAACAGTTGCAGGATGCTGAAGAACTGGCAAGAAATCGAGTACTTGATACTGAGTCATCGTTGCCATTTCCAACTAATCTGAATCCTTCATACACAAGATATTCCACTCAGTTAGACGAAAGGACAAGGCTGAAACATATGGTTGCTGATGCTCCGACCATCAACCCACAACCACGTTGGATACCATGCAGTGAGCGACCGCCTGAACCACGCATTGATGTATGGTGCAACTCGGATATGGGGCAGATGGTTGGATTTTACGATGAAACAACTGAAAACTGGTACAAGAGCGACTATTCTTTTGAATTGATTGTTGATGCATGGATGCCACTCCCCGAACCATATCAGCCAAAGGAGGATGAATCATGATTACACTGGTAAACATTAATCTTCCGCAAGCTGTTGTTGTGGGTGCATTTATTCTGGCGGTAGCAATTGCCATAAGTGGAAGATGAGGGAGGATGAAGAATGAAATATATAGTTGATGTGCCTGATAAAGCCATAGATTTTATGGGCGGTAGTGATCATTTTAGTATTTTTGTAGAACCAGAGTACAAGGTGGGTGACTGTAAACACTATGCACTACGAATATCCAAAGAAGATATCGAACCTTACACCGAGCCTGACCGCAATGCTATTGAGGATGAGGTGTGGAGCCTTGCAAGAGAGATTGCTTACTGCATGAGTTTACAAGAGTGTATATATGCCGGAATGCTTCATGATGATGATATATATGATTCAGCATCTGGCGTACTTGAAAAACTTACTTGCCAAGAAGCAAAAACTAAATATGAAGCATGGAAAAGGAAGAAAGAAGAGATTCGTGTTGGAGATGAGGTAGTTTATGCAGATGACCCAAACAAAGAAAAAGCGATAGTGTTGAGGTTATATCAACCAAAGCAATATAAGACGTTAGCCGATATTCTGTGTGAGGACGGAACAGTTGTAAAAATGATAAAGGTTGAAAACCTTGCTTGGACAGGCAGACATTTCGATGAGATTGCAGACCTGCTAAAGAAGATGAAGGAGCAATGAAAAAACAAAGCATATATAAAGGTCTGAACGACGTATGGATTAATGAGTTCTCTCATCGGTATGCCTGTTGGGCAAATAATCATCGTGGATGGGCGAAAGCCAAGAAAGCAAATAAAAGGATCGCCAAGAAAAGAGAGCGGAGAAGATACAGGAAGGAGATGGAAGATGAAGTACATGATTGAACTGACAGAGGAGCAGATGCGAGTCATGGAGAACTGCACAAATCTATATATGCGTCTTTCGATGGGACAGACCTGGGACTTGGCTGACATGCTCTGTGAAGGAATGCTAGAGGGATATGACAGGGATGATTCTGACAGCAAAATCATTTTTGAGCGATATATCACTAAACGAAATGCAATCCGTGAAATCCTTGGGAGTGCTATGAGAATCGCTTTTTATCCTTATGCCACTCCTACAGAAAAGACGAAGGATGGCATGATATGTGAGTGCATATGGGATGCCATCAGGGTAGCAAGGGGAACAAGCATATATGGCCAGGTTCTACCGATAGGTGATGAGCCAGTGCCAAAGATTGAGGAAGAAGGTGAAGGCCAATGACATCCATCCTGATCACAGGCACTCTATGTTTCCTTCTCGGACTTATCCTCGGCATGTTCCTGACCGTACTCTGCCAGGCCGGCAGTGAGAGGGACAACATCTACAGCAGCCTGACCCTGATCCCGATCGAGGCAGGAGAGCCGAGGCTTGACAGCCACTGCCTGATCCAGACCGAAGAGGACGGCGACCATCTTCTGCTGGCAGAGTATGCAGACGACGGGTGGACATTAATCGACTACCCACACATCAGGGAGTTTACTGTAAAGGGCTGGTGCTATACGCCAGAACCGATCAGGGAGGTGGACGCATGATACCTGTACCAGGTACCAGAATGAAGGTAATCCAGGGACATCGTCAGACCGACCATAACGCGTGGATGGAGACGGGCGATGTCGTGACGGTCAAGGCAGTCTATCCGCATGTCATCCTTGTCGAGCGTCCGTACAAAGACCGCAAGCGTGGCATGATGCGGGAGTGCTTTCTTATCGCTGACCTATACAAGCACCTGAAGGTGATGCCATGAAGACCTATATGTACTTAGACAAAGACTACGACCTGCCGCTGATCGTCGCAGAGTCAGCCAGGGAGATGGCAGAGAAGAGAGGCATCAAGCGGAGCTCCGTATACGAGATTATCTCCAAGGCAAGAAGGCTCGGGTACAAGTGCAGGTACATCGTAGTCGATGAGGAGGACGAACCATAATGCGAGATTATCAGAGACAGAAGAACAATAAGTACATACTTCCACGGGATGAATGGCACAGGACTCTCTGGACGATACGGGGTTATTACCGAATCAAGGAAGAGGCAGAAGCAGCCATCACCACAACAGGCCAGAGCGACGGGATGCCGAGAGGTACGGATGTCAGTGACCCGACGGCAAGGAAGGCGATCAACCTTGAGCGTGACCTGGCCATCATCAACCTGATCGAGACAGAAAAGTCTCTGATGCCGGAACCTTATCAGACTGCGGTGTGGAACAACATCCAGCACGGCATGCCGTATCCATTAGATGCTGGTGCGACAAGAGTAACCTTCAGCAGATGGAAGTCTAGATATGTTTTTAAGATCGCGGAAGGCCTGAAGAAAATATAAGATGATACACCGGGGAAAAGAATAAATGCTATATTGATATTGTACAGAGTTGGCTAAACACTTTCATACATACCCTCCTCACGCGCATGGCGAGAGCGCTATACAAGTCATGCCGGGCGGGTCGCGAAGATCCGCCTTTCTTTTGCGACAGGTGATAGCATCATGACAGAGAAAGAGAAACATAAGTTCTACCACTCAGGTGCGTGGCAGGCAAAGAGAATGCAGGTATTAAAGCGTGACCACTTCGAATGCCAGGACTGCAGACGAAGGATCACTAAGGCCAACAAAGAAGGAAGACAGCTGCATGGATGGGAGATACATCTCAACCGTGCGACTTGTGTTCATCACATCAAGGAGCTGGCCGACTGTCCTGAGCTGGCGCTCGACATGGACAATCTGGTCAGCTTGTGCGACCGCTGCCATAACGAGAGACACGGCCGAACAGTGGACAAATTCTTCACACGCGCGAAAAAGAAGCAGCCGGCCACGCGTGAGATGTGGTGAGAATCCCCCCGGTCAATTCTCGGTGAAAATTTTTTGCGGAGGAGCGGGCGTGGGGGCTAGACTCCGGAGAAATTCTGCATGTAACAGGTAAAAGGGATAGTTAAGAGAGGTGACGAAGATGACAACAGAGGAAAAAATCAAGGAATCCCTGCTTGATCAGCTGAAAGCACAGAACAAGGTCACGGATTACTGTGTGGACCTGGTCGAGACTTACATGACACACTGGCGTGTCAAAGAGCGTCTGGGGAAGGACATCGAAGAAAGTGGCATCCGTATCACGGTCAAAACCGGGAACGGCCACTCAAAGACCATTGCAAATCCATCAGTCAGTGACCTGCAGCGGGAGACAACGGTTATGCTGCAGATCCTCGACAAGCTCGACCTGAGAACGCCTGTCCTGGCGGCATCCAAGGATGATTATCTGTAAGGAAATAGATGACTATCTCCAGTACGCCAAAGATCATCCGGAATGGATTAACCGTGACCGACAATTGTTAATTAAAAACATCATAAAGCCAACATTGAAGCGGAAAGATATTTATTTCGATGAAGACACCTACAGGAACTGCCTGCAGTACATCGAAAATAATTTCTACCCGCTTTTTTTATACCAAAAGTTTCTCATAGCTTTCTTCTTTATGTACACGGTCTCGGATGATGAACCGGTCTTCCCGGAGATCGTCATCCTTATGGGCCGTGGCAATGGCAAGGACGGCCTCATGGCTCCCCTGGCGAACTTCTTCCAGACTCCGCTCTATGGGATTCCTGAGTATCATGTGGAGCTGATCGCCAATTCCGAACAGCAGATTAAGGACACGTTCAATGTTGTCTATAACAAGCTGTCCAGGAACAGCAAGTTCAAGGGAAAGTTCCGCGTTACGAAGGAAATCATTGAAAACCTGGAGACCAGCTCGATTTTGCGGTACAACACCAGCAATGCTTCCACCAAGGATGGAAAGGCGCCGGGCTGTATTTTCTTTAATGAGTATCATGCCTATGAAAATAACGACGCCGTTAATGTCTTTGAATCTTCTGAAGGTAAGAAAAGACACTTCCGGGAGATCATCATCACCACGAATGGTTATGTTCGTGAGGGGCCGCTGGACAAACTTCTGGACGATTGCGGCCGGATCCTGAACGGCGAACCGAATCCGCTTGGAATTTTCCCGTTTTTATGCCGGCTTGACAAGGAATCAGAAGCCGGGGATGAAACGGCCATGCATAAAGCCAATCCTTCCATGGAATATCTGCCGATGCTGCAGAAGGCCATCAAGAGAGGCTATATCAAGGCCAAGGGTGACCCGGAAAAGTGGGCGGAATACATCACGAAGCGGTGTAATCTGCCGCAGGTCAAAGAAGTCAGTGCTGTTACCAGCTGGAAAAATATCCTGGCATGCTCTTTTGAAGACCAGGAACGGAAGGTTCCTAGAAAGTCCCAGGACACGAAGGGTAAGCTGGCTGTCATCGGAATTGACTATGCCGATGTGCGGGACTTTGCTTCTGCCGGAGTGCTTACGATAGACAATAACGATAACCACAAGTGGCGCCAGCAGACATGGATCTGTTCCGAAAGCCCGTTCCTGAAGAGTATCAAGTTTCCCATCGGGAACGCAGGGACCGACGGTTTCCGTGATTTTGAGGTCGTAGTGGCTCCGGTAATCCCTGTTGATCAGATGATTGACTGGTGTGAGGAAGTTATGAGCGACTATGTGGTAGTCAAGATCTGCATGGACACCTACCGATATACGCTCTTCAAGACTGAATTTGAAGACAGGGGCATTTCTATCGAATCCAGGGAGAACCCGAACGGAGTGGTCCGCCTGATCAGGAAGATTGGTTCTGCATGCGGGATCATTGCCCCGACGATAGAAAAATTATTCTCCGAGCACAGGATAGATTACGGAGATTCAGCGATCATGCGCTGGTACACGCAGAATACCGGCACACAGGTCGATAAATATGGGAACACGCAGTTTATTAAGATTGAGCCAAAGTTGAGGAAAAATGATGGTTTTATGGCTTATGTGGTCGCGGAGTTTTCCGCTGATCTGTTGAAGGAGACAGTAGTTTATGTTTGAGTGGTTATTCCGAGACAAAAGTGGAGAGGTGACGGACATCCTTGATGTGATTGCCGTCAAATTGAATCAGATCCAGCTGGCAAAGCTGGCAGAAGAGAAGGCAGTCAATATGATCGCCAATGCCATAGCCAAGTCGGAGATTGTTCTGTCGACAGGACACGAACGCAGAAGGGATTCCAGTTATTACCGGCTGAACATACGGCCGAATGACAACCAGACCGGGACTGACTTCTGGTATGGAGTCACTCGGAAACTTCTGAAAGAAGGCGATTGCGTCGTAGTCCGTATGCGAAACGGCATGTACTACATGGCGGAGAATTATGTGGCAACGAACCAGGTGCTGTACCAGAAGGTGTATACGAATGTGACGGTGACGGATGGCATCGATACCGTATCACTGAACCGTGCTTTCCTGTCTGACGATGTCATACATCTGAGGCACAGCAATCCAAGGCTGCGGCTGTTCCGGGACTCTGTACTGGGCGCTTACAATGATGCCCTGGCTGCACTGAACAAGATGGCAGCGGTCACAGCTACCCCGCGACTGAAATACAAGGTGGCTGCAAACATGTCATTCCGGTCAAAAGGAGAGGACGGCAAAGATGTCATCCTGACCATAGACCAGGTTATCAGTAAGTTAAAGAGTCAGCTAGAGAGTAATGAAGTCACCATCATCCGCGAGACGGAAGGCACGTCCCTGGAGTACATGGACACGAAGTCAGCCGTCCCGATCAATGAATTAAAGAACATGGCAGAAGAGATCAATAACCAGTGCGCCATGTCCTATGACATCCCGATTGATGTTTTTAACGGGAAGATCACAGAGAAATCTGACGCAACGAATGAGTTTATCACCTATGCTGTCCAGCCGATCGCGGAAGTGATCTCCGATAGCCTCAATTCCAAGATAGTCGGAGAGAGGGACTATGTCAGAGGCGAACGTGCTTTCGTATGGATGGCAAGGTTTAAACATGTGGACCTTATTGACTCAGCCAACAGCCTGGATAAGCTCCGGGGAATCGGATTCAACTTTGATGAGATCCGTGAATCTGTAGGCTATGAAGCCCTGAATACTGAATGGTCACAGGCCAGGGCATTAACGAAGAATTACACAACGGAAGGCCTGGGGGAAGGCGGCTCTGCAGAAGCCGCTGAAGACCCAGCCGCTGAAGAGTTCAGTAATAGAAACCAGAAGACGACCAGCAAGCATAAGGAAAGGAGGAGAAAGCGTTATGAAGGAACCCAAAAGGTATTACAGCCTGGTGGAGAATAAAGAGTCTGATTCTGCAGACCTTTATATCTTCGGAGACATCTCTACATACGGGCAGTGGTTGGAAGATGACCCTGACAGGTCCGCATACAACATCGTGAATGAATTAAAGGCCGTCACGGTTAGTAATATCAATGTCCATATCAATTCATATGGCGGCGATGTTTCAGAGGGTCTGGCCATCTACAATACGCTTCGAAGCAGCGGCAAGAACGTCACAACAATCTGTGACGGCTTTGCATGCTCCGCTGCCTCTGTCGTGTTCATGGCCGGCAGCAAGAGAGTTATGTCCCCTGCGTCCCTGCTGATGGTCCATAATGCATGGACCTGGGCAATGGGTAATTCTGAAGAACTCCGGAAGCAGGCTGATGACCTTGAGACTATCACGCAGGCTTCGGTAGAGGCTTATAAGCTTAGCGCAAACATCTCCGAAGATGAGATCAAGGAGCTCATGGACAAAGAGACATGGATTTTACCGGAAGATGCAAAGGCATATGGATTCGCCACCGACATCGCAGAAGAAGATGACGGAGACGAACCGAAACAGTCCGCCTTCGGAATGATCATGAACAAATTACTGGAGCCAACATCCCAGATTGGAGTGCTGGAAGCGACTGATCTGATTGATTCTGATGAGATCGCCGGCAAGGTTGCTGAAAGAATAATTGCCGAATTACAAAAAGAAGAAAAAGCACAGGCGTCCACCGATGAATACGGTTGGGGCGCATTTTTTAACCACTAAGGAGGAACAAAAATGAGAATTGATAACAAAATTCCTAAAGAGCTTCAGGAAAGCATTGTTGCTTCCATCAATGAAGCAGAGGACAAAGGTCTTGCTATTGCTGAGGGTATGGAGAAAATCGCTATGGCAGCGCATGCCGACATCGTTGACAGAATCCTGAAAGACGCAGAAGCAGAGAAGGTCAATGCTAAAAAGAATTTCCGTCCTCTGTCCGCGAACGAGAAGAAATTCTATACCGGACTGAAAGCTGGAGCAAAACAGGCTGTTACTGCTGATCAGATCGATATTATCCCGGTTGAGACTATCGATTATACACTGAACGAGGTGAAGAAAGCTTCCAATATTTTAAGCCTGATCAATTTCGCACCTGCTGGAGTAAAGAAATGGCTCGTTGCTTCCAAGACAGGTGCTGCAGTATGGGGCAACCTCACAGACTCCCTGACCGCTGAGCTGACCGCAACTATTACAGCGACCAACATGGACGTATTCAAGCTCCATGCGTTCTGCATAATCCCAAAAGCTATTCGCGATCTGGAGATTGGATATGTTGACAGATACTTTACTGCAATCCTTGCTGAGGCTATGCAGGACGGTATTGTTCAGGGATACATCGATGGCGACGGTAAAGTTGCTCCTATCGGGCTGACCAAGAAGATTGGCCAGACCAACCAGGACGGCACTCATACTGCTAAGACTACTGTTTCCACAATCACAGGATTCTCTCCGGAGCAGATGGGACCTGTTCTTGCAACACTTAGCCATGGCGGCCTCCGCCCGGTAGACAAGGTATATCTGCTTTGCAATCCGCTTGACAGATATCAGTATGTCAATCCGGCTCTGTATGGAGACTCCATTTCCGGCGGATATGTCAGCAAGGCATTCCTGAATATGGAGATCATCGAGGACGCAAATGTCACTCGTGGCAAAGGCATCTTCACGATGTCCGGCCTTTACACTATGGGATTCCAGGGCGTAATGGTTGACGAATACAAAGAGACTAAGGCTATCGACGATGCTGACCTGATCGTTGCTAAGGTATATGGAAATGGTCGTGCGGTCGATGACGACGCTGCAGTTGTATTCAACATCACAAACCTCATTCCTTACATTCCGACTGTTGAGACCGTCACAAACCCTTGACCGGTCTCACAGTAAGCCCGGAAGCTGCTGAGACTGAATTTTGGGGGCATACGACAAGTAGCCTTCAGACCGGGGTATCTATATCTAATGGCGCATTTACAGGAACTTTACATAAAGTCACATCTGGAACGCTGAAACGCGACTGGGGTGCAGGATGGTTCCTTGCCGTTAAATTTACAAATATTGATGCTGATGCAACCAGCGTCCTTGTAGGCCTCGAGCCGTCCGAGGGCTCCGGCCTTGTTGAGCTGATCAATGATCCGGATAAAAACGGCGTCTTCAAGATCACAGACAAGGATAAGCAGAAACTTGTTGTCATGCAGAGGACAAGCCGATTCAATCTCATTCAGAGGTATGATCTTAGTGGCCTGACAATGTCCAACAGCTGACAGAGGAGGGCGGAACATGACAGCAGAACAGAGGACAGCTTTAATCACTGAGATCCGGACTGATTTTCAGATCCCTCCCTATCAGTCAGATGAGACCATCGGACGGGCCATAGATAAATGCTATGCCCGTCTGGTTTTCCTGCTGGGAAGTAACTTTGATGTGGAGAGCGACTTACAAGGCAGGGAACTTCTGGAGAACGCGGTCTACTATGAACTGTATCACAGATATGAAGAGTTCGAACCGGCATGGCAGGCTAATATCTTAAGCTGGCAGCTTGGCGGGGAGGTGGCATCCGAATGAACCTAGGAAAAGCACAGATCATGCCGACCTATAATGACGGATGCCTTACTCTTTATGACATCGTGTCTGTGGCGGATGAAGACGCTCCGGACTTTCCCGAGAGGAAGATACAAGCACGTAACATCGGCCCGATCGGCTACAGAGAACTGGCAATCTATGATCAGACCAGGCTGACCTTTGAACAGGCTGACACGGAACTGACGAAGAAGATCGCTATCCCGCAATGGGACGGCATCGATTCCGATTGCGTCTGTTTTATCAATGGAGTCCAGCACAAGGTGTTCAATGCGGCCCACGTGATTAGTATCCAGGGCTATCCGGAGACAGAGCTGACACTGGTCAGTCCGGAAGTGCAATATGAGGTGATAGAATGACGAAACAGGAATTAAGTACAATGCTCCACTCTCTGCATATCCCGGTCGGAGAGGGTGAACAGTTCATCGAATCGAAGGAAGCCATGCCCAAGATAGCCTACTGGGATTATATCTGGGAGGATAATATGGCATCCGGGGATGATTATGAGGAACTGGTCACCTATCAGATCTCTTTCGTGGCAAAGCGTCCAAGGGACCGTGCACTGATCGCACTGAAGAAGGCCCTGAATGATGCGGGAATGCATCCGACCATTTATCATGAATATGTCAAGGCGGAGGACGCACCGGGATACTTCCACAGCTATTTCAGCATTGATGTGACCGAGGTGATCACGGATGGCACTGAATAACGAGGCGTCTTTCAGAGAGCTGGATGACATATTTAAAGAGTACGCAAAAAAGGCAGACAACCTGAGCGAAGTCCTGCAGACAGGAGCGGACGCTTTCGTCAAGGACCTGAAGTCACTGCCTTCTCCCAGATCGAACATCCACAAAGCCGGTTATACTCACATGATTGATACATTCACCAGTAAACCGGAGGACGAGGACGTCCTGGTCGGATGGGGCAAGTACTACGGCCGCATGGTAGAGTCTGGAACGAAGAAGATGGTGGCAAGGCCGCATTTTTATCCGTTGTTTAAGCGGAATAAGGATAGATATTTCAACTTAATGATAACTAAATTCCATGGAGGTAGATAACATGGCAATTAACAAACAGCACCCGGCAGTCAGACACACCGTCGGATCTCAGTACATCTGCATGAATACCATGTCCGCAGAGAACGAGTGGACAGAGACATTTGCGGCAGATGTTACTGAACTTCCCACTGTTGTCGATGTAGAGATCAGCGACGAGTCTGACGCATATGAAGTATACGCATCCGGAGCAATGTATGATTCTGACGCACCTGTGACATCACAGGAGATCAGCGAGACGAACGTAGCCTTTCCTGCAGTCCTTCTTTCCACTCTGCGTGGTGAAGTCGTAGACGGTGGAGTTGTACAGGGCGGCGGTTATGGAGTCCGTCCATACTTCGCATATGGCTGCGTGATCATTAATAAGGACGGAACAAAAGAATACCGCTGGTATCCGAAATGCAAACTTACAGAAAACAGTGATCGTGCTGAGACTTCTGAGGCTTCCCACAAGGACCAGAATGGCACTGTAACGATCCGTGCTTATGGCTATGATGATGATGGACATACCTACATCAAGGCCCTGACAAGTGAAACAGCTATGGCAGACCTGACAGCGGCTGACTTCTTTGCAGCTCCACTTCTCACCATCGCTGCAGTGAAGGCCCTGGTTCAGTAAGAGGATAATATATGGGAATGACAGATATGGGAGAGGTGCAAGCCTCTCCTAAATTTATTATTAAGGATTTAACAGCGAAAAATGTCTGGCAGATGGTCAGAATTATCCGAAAACTGGGCATCGCAAATCTAAGAAGTGCGGTCCCGAAAGATGTTTTCGACAAGGCCTTTCAGACTGCGCCCACCATGATGGCGGATGACGGTTCTATCGTTCCCTTGCCTCGTGACAGGTGGACGGAAGCTCAGATCGATGCAGAAACGGAGAGTCTTGTTGCGGAAAATGAACTGCTTTGGATAATCCTTGGCATCCTGATAGACAACATTGGTAACTGTGAGAATGAAATCAACCAGCTTCTGGCTGACGGCATCGGTGTGACCGTGGCGGAGATCTCCAACATGGATGCAAATGAATACCTTGAGCTCATCCATGCTTACATCAGCAAGGAGGGTTTCAAGGATTTTTTTACGCAGGCATGGAAATTGTTTCAGAAGACATCACTTTCCAGGAATGCCTCTGGAGCCGTTATCCAAACCTTAATGCGGTAATAGAATCACAGCTGGTCCAGGGGACTTTGTGGTCGTTTCTGAAAACGGTCAAGAAGGTGAAACTGGAAGACAGGCTGTGGAATCTGTACCTGCATAGTTTTACTGATAAATCATACAACGATTGGAAAGAGGAGGTGTTAAGAAATGGCTGATGATCTGAAGCGAGTCGGTTTGAAATTTACGGCAGACGGCGCCAGGGACTTTAAGGCAGAACTGAAAGAGTGTTCCGCTGCCACAAGGGAAAATTATTCCGAGCTGAAGCTTGCCCAGTCTCAGTACGATAAGAACACCACCGCTACTGATAAGTTAAAAGACCGGCAGGAATATCTCACGAAGCAGACGGAGGTATACAAGGATAAGATAAAGATCTTAAATACCCAGCTGAAGGAGATGGAGTCTGCCGAAAATAAAGATGAGGCTGCCATCTCCAAGAAGAAGGCCCAGGTCAACCAGGCCAAAGCCAAGCTTAATGAATATGAGGCCAGCCTTAAAGATGTTAATAAGCAGCTTGAAACTGGCGCTGCCAAAATGAAGGAGTGGGGAGAAAAGCTGGAGACTGCCGGTGGCAAGATGAAGTCGATCGGCGATGGCATGACCACTCATGTTACTGCCCCACTTGCGGTAGGCGCAGCAGGTGCTGTGACTGCGTTCAATGAAGTTGATAACGCCATGGATATCATCGTCCAGAAGACTGGAGCAACGGGTGAATCCCTGGAATCAATGAAAGAGATCGCCAAGGGTATCGCAACCACGATACCGGTAAGTTTTGAGGAAGCCGGAACTGCAATTGGTGAGGTTAATACCCGTTTCGGTTCTACTGGAGAAGAATTGGAGAAACTTTCCACCAGATTCCTTGAGTTTGCCAAGCTTAACAATACGGACGTTTCATCCTCTATTGATTCCACACAGAAAGCCCTTAGTGCTTTCGGCCTGGATGCAAGCTCCGCAGGTGAGCTGCTTGATGTCCTGAACCGGACCGGACAGAATACCGGCGTCTCTATGGAATCGCTTCTTGAAGGACTTGTCCAGAATGGTACAGCTTTCCAGGAGATGGGCCTCAGCATTGAGCAGTCCACAGTTTTCATGGGACAACTTGAGAAATCCGGAGCTAATTCTGAGACGGTAATGAACGGTCTTAGGAAGGCATTAAAGAATGCTACTGAACAGGGCATTCCGATGAACGAGGCCCTTGCCAATCTTCAGGATACTATCAAGAATGGCAAAGATGGAGTTGACGGTCTGACAGCGTCTTATGACCTGTTTGGAAAATCTGGTGACCAGATCTATGGTGCAGTTAAAAACGGGACCATTGATTTTAATGACCTGGCTAACGCTCAGGATATCTTAAAAGACTCCACTGATTCGGTAGCTAAAACATATAAAGACACTCTGGATCCAATGGATGAAGTCAAAACGGCCATGAATGATGCCAAGGTAATTGGTGCAGATATCGTGCAGACCGCTGCCCCGATGCTCAAGACAGCATTGGAGGCGCTTCGGGATGTCCTGAAAGATATAAAAAGCTGGTGGAGCGGTCTGTCTGAAGAACAGCAGAAGAATGTTCTGAAGTTTGCTGCAATTGCTGCAGCGGCTGGTCCGGTTCTGTCTGTGCTTGGAAGTCTTGTGACGGTTATAGGCGGATTGATGACAGCGGGAAGCGCACTGCTTCCTATCTTGGGAGCAACCGCATTTACCATAGGAGGGATTGCGGTACCCGTAATAGCCGTGGTCGCCGTTATAGGCGGCCTGATCGCAGCACTCGTAGCTGTTGCGACCCACTGGAAAGACATCCAGGTAGCAGCAGAAAAATTCGTCCAGGGAGTAAAACAGCGCTGGAATGATTTCAAAAAGTCGACCAAAGAGGCTGTAGACAATACAGTTAAGAAATGGAACCAGTGGAAACAGGATGTTGGAAAGAAGATTTCCGAGACAGTACAAGCCGGCAAACAGAAATTCGATCAGTTTAAACAGAATGCGGTCAATGCTTTTGAGAATGTTAAAAAGGGCGCCAGCGAAAAACTGGGACAGGCCAAACAGGTGGCCGTCAATGCGTTTGAAAACCTCAAAAAAGGCGCCAAGGATAAACTTGACCAGGCCAGACAGGCGGCGGGTGGTGCTTTTGAATTTATCAGAAAAGAAGCTGGTGAAAAGCTTGGTCAGGCAAGGACAACGGCAAGCAATATCTTTGAAAGGATTAAAGGTCTTGCCAAGTTCAGCTGGAATCTCCCGAAGCTTGGAGTAAATGCAATAAGTGGAATCGTTGGTTTTGTTAAGGGCATCGTCAACAAGCTGAAAGGTGTATTCAACTTCCACTGGTCTCTGCCTAAATTCAAATTGCCTCATCCGAAAGTAACAGGAAAGTTCTCCCTGAACCCGCCATCGGTACCGCACTTCTCCATTGAGTGGTACAAGGATGCTTATCAGCGGGCGGCCTATTATACAAGTCCGACTGTAAGGCCAGACGGCAGGGGATTCGGAGACAGACAGGGCGGAGAATTTGCAGTCGGCGAGAAACACCTGCGTGATGTGATCCGAGAGGAAACTTACAACCCCGTGACGGTGACCTATGGAGACGTCAACATTAATGTTTATGCGACTCCTGGCCAGAACGTGCGAGAACTGGCCGATGAGGTATCCAAACGACTGGCCACAATCTATGAGAGAGAAAGGGCGGTATGGACATGATGGACCAGTTTGTATACAACGGAATATCATCCAGAGAGTTCGGTGTGATCATTGACGAGCACACGGACTTTATCGCTCCGGAACGTGACTGTGAGGTAATAGAGGTCCCGGGCATGAACGGTGACCTGACACTGGACAATGGCAGATACAAGAATGTACGGCTAACCTATAAGTGCGGGATCGGCCACAACTTTGCCGGGCAGATCTCCGCACTGAAGGGATGGCTTTACTCCAATATTGGTTATCATCGACTCGAAGATTCTTTTGAGCCGGATTACTTCCGGATGGCAAGAGTCGCAGATACGATGGAACCGACTTCATTTGCCAGAGCCAGGGCAGGGCAGTTCGATGTTCAGTTTGACTGCAAACCACAGCGATTCCTGAAGTCAGGGGAACAGGTGCATACCTTTACCGGTGCCGGGAAGATAATCAACCCGACGCATTATAATGCACTTCCTTTACTTAGGGTGTACGGTACGGGCAGTTTCGGCATCGGTTCCACAACGATCACGATCAACACGGCCGATACCTATACGGACATCGACTGCGACATTCAGGACGCGTACAAGGGTGCCACGAACTGCAACGGGAAGATAACCCTGAGCAGCGGAAACTTCCCGGTGCTGAAGCCCGGTGAAAACGGCATTTCCCTGTCCGGTATCACTAAAATTGAACTGACTCCGAGGTGGTGGACAATATGATTCCTATTCTTTATCCATCAAACGAAACGAGTTTTACATCAAACGGTCTCGGACGGCTTCCGGATGCCACTGAATGCATCGTAACGGAAGAGCGGAACGGAGCCTATGAGCTCCGGATGCTCTACCCTGTTACCGGACAGCATTTTTCAGATATCACCATGAACAGGTTTATCTATGCCGTACCTGCGGACGGTAAAGGCAAACAGCCTTTCCGCATCTATTCCATCGGCAAACCTCTTGACGGCATCGTGGAAATTAATGCGGAACACATAAGCTATCAGATGTCACACATTCCGGTATCTCCGTTCGAAGCAGGGTCTCTGGCCGCTGCCCTTGTTGGTCTGAAGGATAATGCAGCGGAGGCCTGTCCGTTCACCTTCTGGACGGACAAGACCATAATCGGCAACTTCAAGGTAACGGAACCGGTATCACTGCGGTCGAGACTTGGTGGTGTTGAGGGCAGCCTCTTGGATGTTTACGGCACGGGCGAATATGAGTTTGATCATTACACAGTTAAGCTGTATCTGCATCGTGGCACTAACAACGGCGTCACTCTCCGATACGGCAAGAACATTGCCGACATCAAGCAGGAAGAGAACATTGCCAATACCTACACTGGTGTTATGCCTTACTGGAAGGGCGACGTGGATGGCACGGAAACGATAGTCACTCTTCCTGAAAAGGTGCTGCATTCTGCCAATGCTTCCAATTTCCCGTATCAGAGGACGATTCCGCTTGACCTGTCATCGAACTTCGAGAATCAGCCTACGGAAGCACAGCTTCGGTCAGCGGCCAATAGTTACATGACATCCAACAACATCGGAGTTCCCGCTGTGTCTATTGACGTTTCTTTCATCGCTCTCTGGCAGACGGAGGAATACAAGGACGTAGCGAACCTGGAGCGCGTCAATCTGTGTGATACCGTGACGGTTGAGTTTCCTGCTTTGGGTGTTTCGGCGCAGGCAAAGGTGGTTAAGACGGAATACGATGTGTTGAGAGACCGATACCAGAGCCTGGAGCTTGGAGACGCCAAGACGAATTTCACGCAGACACTTTCTGCTGAAATAAGTAGCAACACTTCAATTGTTAAGCAGCTTCCGACTAAAAGTTATATGCAGAAAGCTGTTGACCATGCTACGGAACTAATTACTGGCGGCCTTGGTGGTCATGTGATAATGAAGACCAATGCTGATGGCGAACCGGAAGAGATTCTGATCATGGATACGGATGATGTGAACACTGCAGTGAACGTGATCCGAATCAACCAGGCAGGAATCGGCTTTTCCACTGATGGTTATGACGGCCCATTCAGCACTGCCTGGACCATAGACGGTCATTTCGTTGCTGACTTTATCGATACGGGTAATCTCAATGCGACATTGATCACGACCGGTATTCTGAAAGATCATGGTAGCAACTTCGTGCTTGACCTCTCGACAGGTACTCTGACAGCAAAGAAGGGGTCTATAAATCTTGGCAGTGGCAACTTCCAAGTGACAGACGCAGGTCTGGTTACGATAAAGAAAGGCTTGATCAATCTGGGTAATGGAAACTTCCAGGTGACAGATGGCGGCGTCATAACCATGAAGCAAGGTTCCATTGACATTGGAAACGGCATCTTCAAGGTAATGTCATCTGGGGCATTGACGGCCACTAGTGCTTCTTTGAAAGGTTCAATTACTACTGAAAACACCTCCGCAGGATCTAAAGCTGTGTTAAATAATGCAGCGCTTACTTTTAGTAAAAGCGATACAGGGTCTGCACAAATTTTTTATCAAACCACAGGTGCTTCAGATTATCAAGGATTACAAATTAATGTTAATAACGATAATATAGTATTTGGCTTGCGTCAAGGCGCCGGCGATGTGTTTATTGCCAGGGAAATTGCAAGCGGGTGGAGAAAGTACTTTATAGTTCAATCTAGTACGCGTTTGGGTACTGTCGTCAAAGAAATATATGAGAGTTATGGCAACATTGTTTTTATTCTAAGTGATGATAGTAGTATAGTTATTAATGGCTCAACTTCTGATAGACGACTGAAAAAGAATATTAGGGATTCTACAGTTAATGCGCTTTCAATGATTAACGCCATTGAGCATAAAAGTTTTGATTTTACAAAATACAAAAAACATAGAGAAAATGGATACATCGCTCAACAACTTGAAGAAATTAGCACAGAATTTGTAACAGACGTCGAACAGGATGATGGTTCTACATTGAAGCAGGTCAACACATTTGAACTTCTATCGTATGCAACTAAAGCTATCCAGGAGTTATCCGCTAAGGTGGATGCTTTGGAAAAGAGGATAGCGGAACTGGAAACAAAGGAGTTGTAACATGATCACTAAAACTTATCAGCTGGACATGCATGCCGGCGGGGCTCCGGTCATCGTACATTTATCCCAGTACGATTCCGACTTCTCGCTGGTATTCAATCTATATTCGTCCTCCGGAGCGTTCACCATTGAGAGCGGCACGGCAGCCGCGATCAGGGGAACAAAGAAGGACGGCATGGGGTATTCTGTTAATGCGACTCTGGACATCAGCAATAAGCGGGTGACCGTAACAGGCGACCAGCAGATGACAGCTGTCGCAGGGAAAAATATCTTTGAACTGACGCTGACAAAGAATAACAAAGAACTGAACACGGCAAACTTCATTCTTGATGTGGAACGAGCTGCCCTGGATAAAGATACGCTGGCATCCGATTCCGTCATCAAGGAACTGGTTGATGTTATCGACAGGACAGATGAACTGATTGCTACTGCGAGACAGATTGACTCTGACAAGCAGATTGTGGCAGGATACAGAGCAGATACACAGACTGCTGCTAGTAATGCGGCGACATCAGAAAGCAACGCAGCTTCTTCTGCTTCAGCGGCAGAACAGGCAAAGGATACTGCCATATCGACAGTAAACAGCGCCATTGCTGCTATCAATGCGGCTAAAGATACAGCAGTATCAGAGGCTCAGGAAGCAATGGATGATAAGCATGATGAAGTTGTAGCTGACCTCAATGATAAGAGTGCTCAGATCCAGAGTGATGCAGAAGATGCATTAGAATCTATTACTGCAAAAGAAACCGAGGTAATGGCAGAAATTACCCGTAAGGGTGAACAGATTCAGGCTATTGCCACGGAAGCGGATCAGACTGCCGCAGAAGCATTGAGCGTTGCAAACAATGCGGAAAATCATATGGCCACATTAGACAGCCAGATGAAAGCATTAGAAACAGCCATGCAAGATGTCTCTATTGATGTAGATGATCTCGGACTTTATCAGGATCCGGACACGTATTATGTCTATCCAACGTACAAGGGTCAGACTTCCGAAAATGGTATTCCTCTTGCCGGTGGTGGCGGAGGAGGCGGTGGCGGAGATGTCATCAGTGCAGTTCTGACTGTGGAGAATACATCAGGCTGGCTGTCTAAAACTATTCCGACTGGTGCATCTTGCCCAGTATCCTTCACATGGTCTTCTGTCGAAGATGGAATGCCTACCGGTGATGGAGCAATTAGAATCTCTGTTAATGAAATTGTCCGGTCTACTTATCAGATTCAGCAGGGCAATGTTTCTCTAGATTTGGCACAGTTCTTATCTACTGGAACCAACAAGGTAAAGGTAAGAATCTCCGATACCTACGATCAGGGCAAAACGGTTACATTTAATATTACTTGTATAGCACTTTCTATCAGTTCATCTTTTGATGCGACAAAGATTTACAGTAGTGCGATTTCATTCCCATATATCCCAGTTGGTGCTGTTGAAAAGACAGTACATTTTATTCTGGATGGAAGAGAGATCGGAACACAGGTTACATCTGTATCAGGTAGACAGATGTCTTATGCAATACCCGCACAAAGTCATGGCGGACACTCTTTAAGAGTTTATTTCGAGGCTGTAATCAACAGTGAGACTGTTCGCTCGAACGAATTGTATTTCGAATTTATTTATGTAGAGGCTATGAACGATGATGTCATCATTACATCATCCTTTGATGACTTTATACAGAATCAGTATGCTTCTATTGCGATTCCGTATCAGGTATATAACCCCGCCAGTCTTACTGCGGAAGTGCAAATTTATGCCAATGACGAGTTGGTTTCGACACAGACTGTTGACAGATCAGAACAGTCTTATGTTTACCGGGCAGTCACACCTGGCAGTCTTGTGATAAGGATTGAAAGCGGTCAAACCATAAAGACGCTTAATATTACCGTTGTAGAATCTGAGATCGATGTGGAACCGGAAACAGAAAACTTAGCATTGTTCTTGTCTAGTGCGGGACGATCTAATGCAGAAGCACATCCTGAGGTATGGGAGTTCGAGGACATTTCTTGTACATTTTCTGGATTCAACTTCACATCTGACGGTTGGCAGAAGGATGCAGATGGTATTCCATGCCTGAGAGTTGCCGGTGATGCTAGAGTAACGATTCCGTATAAGCCGTTTGCGGTTGACTTCAGAGGAACAGGTAAGACCATCGAGATTGAATTCGCTACTAGAAATGTACTGGACTATGATGCGACTATCCTGTCCTGCATGAGCGGGGACAGAGGAATCAGTCTTACCGCACAGAAAGCCATGCTGAAGTCAGAACAGTCTGAGATCTCCACACAGTACAAAGAGGAAGAACATATCCGTGTCGCTTTTGTCTGTGAGAAGAGGTCTGAAAACCGGATGCTTTTCACCTATATTGATGGTATTCCTTCCGGTGTTGTAGTTTATCCGACAGATGATGATTTCGCACAGGTTAATCCTGTCAATATTTCCATCGGTTCCAATGACTGTACCATCGACCTGTACTGCATCCGAGTCTATGACAATGACTTGACCAGGCATCAGATTATTGATAACTGGATCGCTGACACGCAGGATGGTTCCCTTATGCTGACCAGGTACACCCATAATCAGGTATACGATGCATATGGCAGCATTGTGATCGCTAACCTGCCGTCTGACCTGCCTTACTTCATCCTGTCGGCAGAAGAACTGCCTCAGTATAAAGGTGATAAGAAGACAATTACAGGTTCTTATACTGATCCGTTGTACCCTTCCAAATCTTTTACATTTGAAGGCTGTCAAATTAACGTACAAGGTACATCTTCCGCACCTTATGCCAGGAAGAACTACGATATGCAGTTCAAGAGCGGATTCGATATGGCTTCCGGAACTCATACGGATACCTATGCATTACGACCAGGAGCAATCCCATTCAATCGGTTCGTTTTGAAGGCCGATGTGGCCTCATCTGAGGGTGCAAATAACGTCGAACTGGTAAGGCTATACAATGATGCCTGTCCATACAAAACACCCGAAATGCAGGCGGATTCACGCGTCAGATGGGGTATTGACGGCTTCCCGATTGTTGTATTTTGGAATGACACTGTGACAGGTGAGGTTTCTTTCCTTGGCAAGTACAACTTCAACCTGCCGAAGAGGGCACCGGCTCCGTATGGATACGCAGACAGTGACACAATGGAGTCCTGGGAGTTCCAGAATAACACATCGGATCTGATGCTTTTCAAGACCGATTACTTTAATGAGACCATGCATACAGATCCTGATACCGGTGACACGAAGGAACTGTGGAGATATGACTACGAAGCACGTTTTCCGTCAGATGAATGGACAGACTACTCCATTCTTCAGGAATTCCAAAGTTTTGTCTATTCAACCTATAGGGAAAATGCCACAGGAAATGCTCTTCCTCAGAATGTGACTTATGACGGTGTGACTTATACTACAGATTCTGCCGATTACAGACTTGCCAAATTCAGGGCAGAGTTTCCGACATATGCAGAACTGGATTCCTTCCTGTTCTACTACATCTTTACGGAACTTTTCTTGATGGTTGACTCCAGAGCGAAAAACCTTTTTATCGGTTTCAATGGTAGCCCTGTTACAGCATCCGGAAGAGTCGCTACAAGGAAAGCTACAGCACAGCCATATGATATGGATACGGCAATCGGAACCAACAATGAAGGTTCATTAGTATTCGGCTATGGTCTTGAAGATGCAGACCATCTGACAGGTGGAGCAAACATCTTCAATGGACAGGAATCTGTATTGTGGTGCAACGTGCGTGATGCTTTCCCGACAGAAATCAGACAGATGTATCAGACTTTGAGGTCTGCCGGCACAATTTCCTTTAATTCAGTCGAGGAAAGATACGAAGCACATCAGTCTATATGGCCAGAAGCTGTATGGGCAGAGGATGCGTGGTTTAAATACATAGATCCTCTCATTAATCCTGACCCAGGTAAAGAACCAACTGCGGTATACCTTCCTATGATGCAGGGCAGTAAGGAGCAACAGAGAAAATGGTGGTTATATAACCGGTTTAAATATATGGATTCCAAGTGGAATGCAGGAGAAGCATTATCCCAGGTAATCCAGCTTCGTGGTTATGCCAAAGCTGATATTACGGTCACACCGTATGCGGATATTTATCCTACGGTCAAGTATGCATCTTATGTTGTCCAGGAGAGAGGACAGCATGGTCAGCCTACTACTCTTGTGTGTCCGTTATCAACCGTAAATGACACAGAGATATACATCTATTCGGCTCCACAGCTTGCTAGTGTTGGTGATCTGAGCGGTTTGAAGGTCGGTTTCGCTGATTTCTCAATGGCAACGAGATTGCAGAACATTAAGATTGGTGATAGTTCACCATCTTATGATGATCCTAATCTTACAGCACTTACATTAGGAAATAATGTATTGCTTCAGACACTGGATGTGCGGAACTGTAGTGGACTTGGAACAGGTGACCAGAAAACCGTTGATATTTCTGGATGTGAAATCATTGAGGAAGTATATTTTGACGGTACTTCCGTACAGGGTGTGACTCTTCCTAATGGTGGTGTTTTAAGGGTGCTCAGTCTTCCTGAAACAATCACAAATCTTACCGTTGTGAACCAGAGGAATATTACCACGTTCAATGTGGAAGGGAATGACTATTCCAATATTTCTACTTTGAGAGTAGAGAACAGCTCATCTGTTATTCCTGTTCTTGATATTCTTAGTGAAATGCCTGCAAACAGCCGTGTTCGTATCATTGGATTCACTCTTGCAGTGACTTCTACAGATGAAGTGGAAGAATTTTACGATTACCTTGATACCATGCGTGGCATGGATGAGTCCGGTAACAACACGGATAAGGCACAGGTATCCGGAACTATCACTGGTCTTGGAACAATCACAGGTTCATGGCTTGCAGAGATGCTGGAAAGGTATCCGTACATTAACATCGAATATGAGCATATCAATTCTGTATTGAGGTTCTACAACGGCTCTACTCTGCTTCAGACACAAGAGATTACAGATGCAGGTGATGGAACTTATACCGGTTCAACACCAACTAGGTCACAGGATGCTCAGTACACCTACACATTCGCAGGATGGAGTAAAGATTCGGATGACGGCACTGTGGACGGTGATGCCTTGACTCATATTATTGGCGATAGAAATGTATATGCATGCTTTACAGGTACGATAAGGACATATACGGTAACTTGGAAGAATGAAGATAACACTGTTCTGGAAACAGACAACAATGTACCATACGGAACTACTCCGACTTATAATGGTCCTACTCCTACTTATGACGGGGAGACTTATCGTGGATGGGAGCCTGCTGTTGGTCCGATTACTGGGAATACTATTTACACAGCATGGTACAAACCGAAGTACACGGTTAAGTTTTACAATGGTTCTACCTTACTTCAGACTGTGACGGTCAAGGAAGGAAATACGGCTACTTATACTGGTACTACTCCGACAGACTCATCAGGAGCAGAGTTCCTTGGATGGTCTAATACCAATGGCTCTCATAAGGCTGATGCAGTATTGACGAATATCACTGAAAACAAATCGGTTTACGCAGCGTTTGCTCAGGCTGTAGTTGTAGAAGAGATTACAGATTCCTGGAATACGATCATTGCTAATATTGACAATGGAACCTATGCTACCAAGTATAAGTTAGGTAACTATAAACCACTTAACCTTGGTACCGAAGGAACTATCAACATGCAGATTGTGGCTATGGATGCGGATGAACTGGCAAGTGGCGGAACGGCTCCGCTGACATTCTTAGGTATGGAATTGCTGAATACTTCTCATCGGATGAATCCTACTCATTCCGCTGGTACAGAAGGAACTGGTGCATTAGGTGGATGGGAAAAGAGTGAAATGAGAAGTTATCTTAACAATACCATTGAGCCATTAATCCCAAGTTCGATAAGAAATCGACTGCAAAGAATAAATAAATATTCTACCATCATAACGGTCAATCAAGAAACTGTAAAAGATGTTCTTACTATTGATAAGTTGTTTATCCCATCCGATAGAGAACTGGTTGCGTCTATCGATAATAGAGATTCTGATATAACAAGCGTTCGTGAAACTATCGGTGTGAACTATATAGACAATTTTATAAAATATCTTTCAGAAGCAGACGCAATTAGTAAACGAACAAAACCTGGTGATAGTTCAGGCATTAGTTACTTCTTAAGAACTGCCTATTTTAGAACAATGTTCGTAAAGATTTCAGAGAATGGGCGTCCAACCAGGTATGATGCAAAAGCGGATTCGGAATACGGAGTTCGTCTCGGCTTTTGTCTTGGATTAGCACAGACCGAAGAGTCTTAATGTCAATATACGGAGTATTCCTTGGGCTTAATTGCCTTGGGAATGCTCCCTTTTCTGAAGGGAGTGATGCCTATGGGTACTTCAATGAAAGATTGGAGCTATACGATACCAAATGATTAAGGGGGGACTCGTTATGATTAAAGAAGTAGTTTATCAGATTGCAGGCAACAGTTTTTTCCGGGTTTTGGTCCTGATGGTCATCCTGGACACGATCCTGGGAGTAGGAAGAGCCATTAAGGAACACAAGTTTAACAGTTCCGTCGGAATTGACGGAGCGATCAGAAAAGTCATGATCATCGCATCGGTAATCATTCTGATGGCCGTGGATATGACATGCAGCTTTAATTTACTGTTCATGGTACCTGAAGAGTATATTCAGGTGCTTGGCATCCAGAAGCTGGGGATCTGTGAATTTTTCTCGCTCCTATACATACTTTATGAGGCCGTGTCATGTATGAAGAACATGGTCCTCTGCGGATTACCGGTACCAGCACGGATGCGGAAATGGGTGGAGAAGTTCCTGACGGATCTGACCACGGAACTGGATAATAAGGGAACAAAGTAATGGCTGGGTATAAAGTATACCTGGGACTAAATGGAAGTGACGTCGATAGGATCATTAAGGCGAAACCTTCTATAGCGGTCATCGATTTTGCCGAATTTGATGATAAGCAGATCAAGAAACTAATAACAAAGGACAATAAACTAATCTCTTATCTAAACGTAGGGGCGCTCGAGAAGAGCCGCTCCTACTACTCAAAATATAAAAAGTACGCCATCGGCAACTACTCAGACTGGGATGAGAAGTGGATGGACTTATCCAAGAAGGAGTGGCAGGACTTCCTCGTTGCTCAGGCGAAGAAGTTCCAGGCCAGGGGCGCTCTGGGGCTTTACATTGACAACCTGGACGTCGTGGAGGAGTTTAAACCGCATGGATTGTACGGACCTGCCAAGACTATCCTGAAGAGGATCCGGAAGGAAACAGGTCTGTATCTCATGATGAATGGTGCGGATTACTTCGTTTCCAAATGCATCAAAGAGAAAGACATCTGCTTCCAGGCAATTCAGCAGGAGGAGGTCTTTACCCGCATCATCAGCATCGGGAAGAACAAGTGCGGTTCACAGACAAAGACTGAAAAGAAGCGGTTAAAAGCTTACTGTGTCGAAGCCAGGAAGTATGTTGATGTGTTCCTGCTGGAGTACAGAGCATCCACCGCCAACAGGGCAAAAATATCTGCCTTCTGTAAAAAATACAAGATGAACTATTACAACTCGAAGACGGTTGAACTTTTGTGAGGTGAATATGAGTAAGCTGATCATTGATATCTCTCATCATCATAAAGTAACTGACTGGAAGAAACTGAAAGAAGAAGTGGCCTTCATGCCATTCAAGGCGACACAGGGAACTTCCTTCGTGGATCCTGACTGTGCTTCAAACATTGCCCACTGTGAGAAGTATGGAGTGCCATACTGGCTCTATACGTTCCTTAATAAGGGTAATGAATTGGCGCAGGCCAAATTCATGGTAGCTAAGTTCAAGGACAAGGTAGGCAAGTACTTCATGGGCTGGTGCCTGGATGCGGAATATGGGAACAGTCCCTCCGGTGTCCAGAAGGCCCTGGATTATATCAAGACGCAGTCGAAGAAGACTATGATCTATACGGCCCACCAGTATTATTACCTGTACAAAGACCTGCTTAAAAACAGAGGTTCCGACTGCGCATGGTGGGAACCCAGGTATTCTACGAAGGGACCGCATGACGGCTGTGATCTGTGGCAGTACACGGAGAGTTACAAGTGCTCTTTTGTGACTGGTAAGATTGACGCCAATTATCTGATGGGTCCGAAACCACTGGCATGGTTTACGACTTATGATCAGGTCGAGGAAAAGAAGAAAACGGAGGTGAAGACAGTGAGTGCGGAATCAGAGAGAAGGCTTGCTGTAGCCAGCTGGCTAAAACCATATGTTGGAATCAGGGAAGGAAGCGCCCAGCATAAAAAGATCATCGCAACTTTCAACAACAGCGGGTTATGCTCCCGTTATAAGATGACTACATGGGACGCCTGGTGCGCCACTGCGGTATCCGCCGCCTTTATTGCCAACGGCCTAGCAGGAAAGCCCGGCTCCGGAGCTGTCTGTGAATTCGTGGAGTGTTCCTGTGCTGCCATGGTAGCCAAGGCAAAGAAGCAGGGTGTTTGGGTCGAGAATGACAAGTATGCGCCTAAAGCTGGAGATGTAGTCCTTTATGACTGGCAGGATCCCGGTAAGGGTGACAACAAGGGCAATCCTGATCATGTCGGAATCGTCTGCGTGGCAGGAACAAGGTCGTTCAAAGTCATCGAGGGGAATAAAAATGATTCCGTCGGATACCGCACCATGGACATCGGCGGAAAGTATATCAGCGGATTTATAGTTCCTAAGTACACCAAGGCCAAGAAGAAAAAGACTATCGAACAGCTTGCCAAGGAAGTCATCGACGGGAAGTGGGGCAACGGTCCCGATCGAAAGAAGAAACTGGCCGCTGCAGGTTATGATTATGATGCAGTACAGAAAAAGGTTAATGCCCTGTTGAAATAGACTTCTGGTTATGCTATAGTAAATACGCAGTTTTTTCATTACAAAAGATAAATAGAGTACAAAAGAGAAAACCCCGGGGATCGATGTCTCCGGGGTTGTTTTTTTTTACCAGTCTTCAACTCCTACTGGATGATTCGGGTCGATGCAGTCAAAGATTGCGATGCCCTGGTATTCGGGTTCTGAATACTTTTCGTCATATTCTTCGATAAGTTCATAGGCCTTTTCCATTGCCACCTGGTCGTCATCTGTAGCAAAAAGGGTTTCTCCATCTCTTTCTCCGCCTACCCAGCAAACTTCGTATCTCATTCTCTTTTTCATTTTGTTGCCCTCCATCCTTTGTAATTTTTCTATTATTAAAATCTCTGCCCATTCTGGACATCCCCTGGAACCAAGCTCCCAGTTCTGAAGCGTTCTGTACGGGATCTTAAAAACTTCGGCCATCTCTTTTCTGGAGAGACCGGCCATTTCTCTAGCCTCTTTGATTGTCATTTCTTTATCCTCCCTTTCTTTATCTTGTCCTTATTATATACCCATTGAGTATAAAATACAATTGGCAGAATTAACAAATATACTCATTGAGTATATGCAAATTAGACAAAAAATCCCCAAAAGCCTATGTGGCCTCCGGGGATATTATTTTTTGCCCTATTTCTGCCCTATTTTTAAGTAAATATGACGGAAAAGTGTTTATCTATGCGGTTATTCAGCGTTTTTACGGTATTCCTCGGGGATATCCTCCTCGTCCCAGACGATACAGTCATACTTCTTCTGGGTCCCCATCTTGATTCCGTATCCAAGAACATTGTCAGTGGACCGGTCAAGGGAAAGCATGATGAAATCTACCGCTTCCTTATGCTTTGTCCCAACAACATAGACATTGAAATTCTTGGTGTACTCACCGTTTAACACAGTGAATTCACCGTTTTTAAGGTGTTCATCTCTTGCCGGCACAAGTTTCCTCTTCTCTAAAATTGTCATTTTGTCAACCTCCTATAATGCAGGAACCTAAATTGTTCCTAGGCTATTATAGCACTAAACCTTAAGAATGCCAACATAGGACCGAAAAGAATTCAGCCAGGAAGAGAATCCGGGCATGTCTGGCAGCGGCTTTATCCGGCAGTGAATTTGTCTGGCAGTGAATTTATCCGGCAGTGAATTTATCCGGCAGTGAATTTGTCCGGCAGTGAATTTGTCCGGCATAAGTCTTATCTGCAACAAAGGAGGGGAAGAGTGATCCTGCCCTCGATGGCGGAAGTGGCTGCAGTGGCAGGAGATCCCAGATAGATACCTACCTTGGAGGTTCCCATCCTGCCCAGGAAATTACGGTTGTTGGTGGCCAGGACCTTTTCTCCGTCACTCAGGATGCCGCCGGCCCTTCCACAGCAGAGACCGCAGCCAGGATGAGTGATGATACAACCGGCTTCTGCCAGGGTTGCGATGGCACCGGATTTGATTGCGTCCAGGTAAATCTTACGGCTGGCCGGAGTGATAATCGTCTTTACGGCAACCTTCTTACCCTTTAGGATGGCCGCAGCTACCTCCAGGTCTTCCAGGCGGCCATTGGTACAAGACCCGATAAATACCTGGTCAAGCTCAGTGCCTTCCAGTTCTGCGACCGGATGGATATTATCCACCTGGGAGGGGCAGGCGCAGACAGGTTCCAGGTCTTCGGCATTATAAATCATAACTTCGTCATAATCGGCGTCTTCATCGGCATAAAGCCAATCCACATCTTGCAAATCGACATGAGAATAGTCACAGGTCTTCTGGTCGGGTCGGAAAAGGCAGGCCTTGGCACCAGCCTCGATAGCCATGTTGGAAATGGTCATGCGGGAGGCGACGGACATGGCATCCACTGTGGAGCCGGACATCTCAATTACCTTGTAGGTGGCCCCGTCGGCTCTCAGATCACCGATCAGGGTGAGGATGACATCTTTGGCCGATACATTGGCAGGGAGCTGGCCGTCGATGACAACCTTGATAGTTTCCGGTACCCGGATCCAAAGCTCGCCGGTACCCAGGATGGAAGCCATCTCTGTGTAGCCGATTCCTGAGGAAAAACAGCCGACACAACCGTATGTGGTGGTGTGGGAATCGGTGCCGAAAACGATATTGCCTGGCTTGGCATAGCCGGCCTCAGTCATCAGCTGATGGCAGATGCCGTCACTGCGGTGAACATGGGACAGCCCATATTTACTGGCAAAGGCATCGCCGATTTTGAAATGTCTCACATCTTCTACGGCGCTGGTGGGCACCAGATGGTCATAGATCAGCACCACCTTGTCCGGATCCCAGATTTTTGTAAAGCCCATTTCTTCAAATTTTTCAGCGACAAAGGGAATAAAGATATCGTGGATCATGACCCGGTCCACCCCGACGGTCACAATCTGGCCAGGCTTAACACTGGCGACCCCAATATTCTTTGCGATGATTTTTTCTATTAAAGTTAATCCCATAATTAATCCTCCTCCAAGATCCCGTTGCGTTTCTGCATGGCTTTGACCAGGCCGCCGGCATTAATGATGTCCATCAGATTCTGGGGAAGTGGCTGAATAGGGTAGGATTTACCTTTGTAATCGATGGATTCCCCCATGGTTACAGTCAGTGTATCACCTTCTTTGACCAGGTTCTGGATCTGGTCATTCTCAATGAGAAGAAGGCCATTATTGATGGAATTCCTGAAGAAAATCCGGGCAAAGGATTTGGCGATGACGCACTTTACCTTCAGGGCCTTGATAATCTCCGGTGCCTGCTCCCTGGAGGAGCCACAACCGAAATTCTTACCGGCTACGATGATATCGCCTTCCTGAATCTGTCCTGCCAGTTCAGGCCGGAGAGGAGAGAAGCCATATTGTTTCATATCTTCCACAGTGGGGAGAGCCAGGTAATCGGTGGGAATGATAATATCTGTGTCGATGTCATCGCCCAGGACCCAGACTTTTCCTGTGAACTGTTCCATAATATCTACCTCCAATTTATATGTATGGGCAAGAGTCTTCATGTGCTGGTCAAAAAGGGAAAATCCTTACCGGAAAACAGTCAGGAATCCTCCGGGACCATAAACTGGAAGGTCTGCCCTTTTGTGAAAATGCATTACTCATACCGGGTCAGAATGGGCAGGTCCCCTGCAGGGTCCCTTCCTCATGCCTGTTAAAGTGCGTCTGGTCCGCAGATGTAGCCGGCCACGGCACAGGCGGCACAGGTGGCCGCGCTGGCCAGGTAAACCTTGGAGCTGGCGGCTCCACTGCGGCCCTTGAAATTACGGGTGCCTGTGGATACCAGGACTTCATTCTCACCTACAACACCCTGACAGCTGCCCCAGCAGACGGAACAATTGGTGTTCATGATCATGGCGCCGGCTTCCATGAGGTCTGTGATGATTCCCTCCCGGATGGCGTCCAGGTATACCTCCTGGGAAGCGGGAGCTACCAGCAGGCGGACAGTGGGCGCAACCTGGCGGCCTCGGAGAACGTCGGCAGCAGCTCTCAGGTCGTCGATCCGGCCGTTGTTGCAGGAGCCGATGAAAACCTGGTCAACCGGGATATGTTCCTTTTCCACATCTTCACGAAGGGCAAAATTATCTACAAAGTCAGGACGGACAACTACCGGTTCGATCTTACTGAGGTCATATTCATAGATTGCGGTATACTCTGCATCTTCGTCACTTTTGAACATGTGGACAGCTTCTCTTCCCCTGGATTTGCAGTAGTCCACAACCTTTTGGTCGGGCTCCACGATACCGGCCTTGGCTCCGGCTTCCACAGTCAGGTTGCAGAGGACCATCCGGTCATTGATGGAAAGATTGTGGGCACCGTCGCCGGCAAACTCCATAATCTTATAGTTAGCTCCGTTGGCCCCGATATCACCGATGATGGTCAGAATCAGGTCCCTGGGGTAAACACCCGGACGAAGCTGGCCATGGAGATTAAAACGGATGGTCTCCGGGACCATGACCCAGGAAGTGCCTGTGGTCATGGCATAGAGGAAATCAGTGCAGCCTACACCGGTTCCGAAGGCACCAAGAGCCCCGTAGCTGGTGGTGTGGGAATCGGCGCCAAAGATCAGCTCACCGGGACAGACATAGTCCTCCAGCATAATCTGGTGGCAGACTCCCTGGCCCTCGTAGCACTTGATTCCATGCTCTCTGGCAAAATTCCGCATTTTCTTGTGGGCCTGGGCCGTCTTGGGACTGTCAGCCGGGATGTTGTGGTCCATGATGAAGACCACCTTGTCAGGGTCAGCCACGGAAGGATTCTGCAGCTGGGTATTATACATATCTACAGTCAGGTGGGTCGTTCCATCATTACTCATCATGCGGTCTAATGTGACAGTGTGGATGTCGTTAGGTTTTACCACATCTACTCCGGCCGCTCTGGCTATAATTTTTTCACCAATCGTCATACCCATGGTTTAGTCCTCCTTATTTAAAAAGGCGATCAGACCGCCGGCATTCAGTATGTTCTGCATGTATTCAGGAAGTTTGGTACAGGAGAAGGTCTGTCCGTCGACGGTGACAGTACCTGCTGACAGGTCCAGGTCAGCCTTTCCCCCGTCCTCAACATGGTCATAGAGATCCTTGCACACGACGACCGGCAGGCCTATATTAATGGAATTGCGGTAGAAAATGCGGGCAAAGGATTTGGCGATCACTGCCTTGATTCCCAGGGCCTTCAATACGCTGGGGGCCTGCTCTCTTGAGGAGCCGCATCCGAAATTCTCATCGGCAACTACCAGGTCCCCTGGCCTGGCCTCTTTGGCGAAATCCGCCGAGAGGGTCTCAAAAGTGTGCCCCTTCATCTCTTCAATGGTGGGAAGAAGCAGATACTGAGATGCTATAATCTGATCGGTATCCACATCACTGTGGAATCTCCAGACTCTACTCTCGCTCATAATGAAATACCTCCGTTACTATAGTATTATTCAATAATTATTCATTATTATGATTTACATAGAATACCACAGATTAGGCCTGAACGCCATCGGTGACTTTCCTTTTTCAGGGTTAGTAAAGGATCCCTGGCAGCTTCCGGTTTATAAAATGGGCAGGGGAGCCTCCTTCTGGAACCTTCTGGCTTCTTCTGCTGTCTCATAAAGGACCCGGATGGCCTCTGCAGGGTAGTCCCCGATTGCCGTCTCCCCGGTCAGCATGAGGGAGGAGGCTCCGTCTAAAACAGCCTGGAATATGTCTGTTACCTCTGCCCGGGTGGGAACGGGACTGTGTTCCATGGAGGCCAACATCTGGGTGACTACCATGAAGGGCCTGCGGGCCCTGATGCAGGCGGCAGCTACCTTCTTCTGGATTCCCGGAAGCTTGTAGAGGGGGATGGCATTACCCAGGTCGCCCCGGGCAATAATAATCTCGTCACAGTAGGGCAGAAGGTCAGGCAGCTGGTCAAGACCCTCCTTGGTTTCCAGCTTGGCAAAAACCCGGATATAGTCCATACCGGTTTCCAGCAGCTCCATTCTAAGGGTAATCAGGTCCCGGCTGCTACGTACAAAGGGCAGCATGACTCCGGTCACCCGGTAGCTGCGAAGCTGGGTCAGGGCCTTCCGGTCCTGGTCCGTCAGTACCGGAAGGGGGAGGGTGACATGGTCCGCCGCAATGCTTTTTTTGGAGGATAAGTCTCCTGGAATCATTACTTTCGCCCTGGCTTCCTTAGCAGGAGCTAAAAGCCGGCTGATCTCCAGTAAAATCTTGCCGTCGTTAAGCTTGAGACGGAGGCCCTCTTTAAAATGGTCAAATAAGATGGGAGGACAGGGGATGACAGGCAGAGCTGCTGCTTCAGGATCTGAAAGAGAGCCTGAAACTGCCAAAGGGGAAGGCTCCATAGAACTCAGTTCACTACTTTCAGTGGAATCATCGCCGGACTTTGCCGCTGCCGGGTCCGGGACCAGGATGACTTCCCCGCCTGCCTCCAGGTAAAGGGGCTCTTTAAGACTGCCGATTCGCAACTCTGGTCCCTGCAGGTCTACCAACAGCTCCGGAAGCATCTGCAGGTCCTCTGCAGCCTCGTGGTAGGCGGCCAGCCAGTCCTGGCACTCTGCCAGTGTCTTGTGGGACAGGTTAAGCCGGATGCCAGTCATGCCGGCCAGCAACATCTGCTTTAGACAGTTTTTGTCGCAGCAGGCCGGTCCTAAAGTTCCATATATTTTTAAAGAATGTTTCATGATCAGTTCCTCCCTATGCCAGATTTCAATGGTTATTGTACCATGACTTTTTAAGAGTGACAAATAAGCTTGCAGGAAAAGTAGGGTTCAGACCTCTGAGAGAGAGGGGGGAGAAATCCTGTAAGAAAAGGAGAATAAAAAAGAAAACAATAAGGAAATAATAAAAAAAGAGGTCCTTTCCTTTTGGAACAGAACCTCTCTTAATGGTAATCCTATTTTTCAGGAATGGCCGGTTATTCCCTGTGCCTGACTCTCATCAGCTGTGCTGACAAGGAGATGATTATTTGCCCATTACAGTATCAATAGCATCCTTTACAATCTGCTCTGTAACAATCTCAACTGTGTCACGGCAGATGGCCAGCTCTTCGTTGGTCGGTACTACAAATACTTTCACTTTAGAGTCCTTGGTGGAGATCATGCACTCATCACCGTGGATACTGTCATTAACCGGATCAATCTCAACGCCCATGTATTTGAACTGCTTCATAACCTGGGCACGTACATTGGGGGCATTCTCTCCGATACCTGCTGTGAAAGCGATGGCGTCAACACCGTTCATAACTGCGATGTAGCTTCCGATATATTTTACTACATGATGACAGAAAGCATCTAATGCGAGCTGGGCACGCTTATTGCCTTCTGCTGCCGCGTTGTCAAGGTCACGGAAGTCAGAGGACACACCGGAGATACCGAGAACACCAGACTTCTTGTTGATGATCTCCATGGTATCTTCCATGGAAATACCTTCTTTATGGGCGATGTATTCGATACAGGTAGGGTCAATGTCTCCGGACCTGGTTCCCATGATCAGACCCTCAAGAGGAGTAAGACCCATGGAAGTCTCTACACATTTGCCTTGGTCTACTGCGGAGATGGAAGCACCGTTGCCCAGGTGGCATACGATAATCTTTACATCTTCAGGTTTCTTGCCCATAAGCTGGGCAGTTCTCTGGGAAACAAACTTGTGGGATGTTCCATGGAAACCGTAACGGCGCATAGCATACTTGGTATAATATTCATAAGGAAGAGCATAAATAAAAGCTGATGCCGGCATGGTCTGATGGAAGGCAGTATCGAAAACACCTACCATGGGTGTGTCCGGAAGAATCTCCTTGCAGGCACGCACACCAACTAATGTCGGAGGATTGTGAAGAGGAGCCAGATCGTTCAGCTCTTCAACAGTGTTGAGAACTTCTTCATCCAGTAAGGTTGAGCAGGCAAATTTCTCTCCGCCGTGTACCATACGGTGTCCTACTGCCTGGATTTCGTCGATGGAGGAAAGAACACCATTCTCCGGATCTGTCAGCTGCTTTAATACAAGCTCAACAGCCTGACGGTGGGCGGGCATAGCTGCTTCATAGCGGATCTTGTCCTGACCTGCAGGCTGGTAGGTGAGAACACCGTCAATACCGATGCGCTCGCAAAGGCCCTTTGCCAGAACGTGTTCGGTTTCGGAATCGATGACCTGATACTTTAATGAGGAACTACCACAGTTGATTACTAATACTTTCATGTTATCTCTCTCCTTTAATAATATTTAACCTGTTCTGCCTTATGTGTAAGGAAAGACCGGAGTCTTTCAAAGATATTACAGAAACATCATCATTCACTTTATTTCCCGGCAGGCCCGGCCAGGAAAATGTGAAAACGAAAATGTAGCAGAAAGCCATAATACCCTTATTTTATATTGCTTATTTTATTATAGTACTCTTAAGACTATGAAAAAAGTGATTTATTGAACATATGATGCACTTTTTTTGTCATAATATGGAGCATTAAAGGGTTTCATTCACAGTATGTTTTTGTTTTATATGAAAGGAACAGTAGATTTCTTGCCTATTTGGACCCTCTATGATAAACTTACAATTGTTTATCTTCAGGATATATGGTGAAAGATAATTTTTGAGAGATATATGTTGAAAACTATCCGGCCCGGTATATTCCCGCAGCCCGGGAAAAACTATATGGAAAAACGGGTGCTGGAGCCAGGACAATGAGGGATAATCGGTCATGGAAAAAAAGTTTAAAGTCGCAGCAGTGATAGCCGAATACAATCCATTTCACCGTGGCCATAGTTATCTGATGAGTCAGACGAGACTTTCAGGCCAGGTGGATTATATTGTTGTGGTTATGAGCGGGGATTTCGTTCAGCGGGGGGAACCGGCGGTAGTGGATAAGTATTTCAGGACCCGCATGGCCCTGGCCGGAGGGGCTGACCTGGTTATAGAATTGCCGGCAGCCTATGCCACGGCGACTGCCGAAGATTTTGCCTGCGGAGCCGTCAGTATCCTGGATACCCTGGGTGTAGTCGACATGGTCTCCTTCGGGACGGAATCCATGGAACTTGACGGCCTGGAGACCCTGGCCCGGATCCTTGTGGAGGAACCGGATGAATACAGGGCCTTTCTAAAAGAAGGACTCAGGCAGGGGCTTAATTTTCCTCTGGCCAGAGAGCAGGCCCTATGCCGTTATCTCCAGGGGCTGGAAGACCGCCGGGAATCCAGCCGGAAAGCCGGCAAGGAAGCCAGTAAGGAAAGCAGCAGGGAAGCCAGTAAGGAAAGCAGCAGGGAAGCCAGTAAGGAAGGCAGCAGGGAAGCCAGGATGGCAGAAGAACTCCACGGCCAGCTGACGGGATCTAATAATATTCTGGGGCTGGAGTACATGAAGGCTCTTATGCGGCGGGATTCCTCCATAAAGGCTATGGCAGTAAAAAGGCAGGGGGCAGCCTATCATGAGACTGACCTTTCCAAGGATTTCCCATCGGCCACGGGAATCCGGAACTTTCTTAAAGAGTCCGGGACCGGCCAGACCAGCCGGCTCATGGCTATGACAGGTCTTGGCAGAGACCTGGCAGAGGACCTGGCTGCCCGTTACGGCAGGGGAGACCGGGTGGACTGGGATGACCTGATGGCTCTTTTGGATTACCAGATTATCTACTCTGACCTTACAGGGTATCTGGGACTTGATGCGGAGCTTGCCGGCAGGATCCGGCACTTTCACAGGGCCGGCATGTCTTTCGGGGACCTGACTAGATGTCTCCATGCAAGACATAGGACGGATACAGCCCTGCAGAGGGCCCTGCTCCACCTGGTCCTGCAGATTGGGGACCGGAGACTTCCCCTGAAGCAACCTGGCAGCTTATTTCCCTACATCCGGGTTCTTGGTTTTAAAAGGAAGGCGGGGCCGCTTCTGGCAGCGGTCAGGGACCGGTGTCCTGTTCCCTTGATCCAGAAGTATTCGGACCGGAGGCTGCTGGATGATGAGGCTCTGTACTTCTACGATATTGATATGAAATGTGAGACTCTCTACGAACAGATTGCTGCCGGAAAAAGTGGACGCAGGGCGGTCCATGTGGGGGAGAGACAACAAGTGATCGTGTGAGGATATGTTTTTAATCATCTGTCAGGCAGAATATTAATGGAAAATAAAATCAGCGATACCATCGGATTTTCCGGGGTATGGTGGCGTTTTTGAATATTATAGTATTTTGGTATTTTTTTGTTTTTAAGAAAGCAGGTGTGTTTATGTATTATGAAGCAGGATTAGTATTGGAAGGTGGGGGCATGCGTGGTGTTTATACGGCGGGTGTCCTGGATGCACTTCTTGATAAGGAGATTATATTTTCCAGTATCTATGGGGTGTCGGCGGGGGCTTGCCATGCCTGCAGCTATGCTTCGGGACAGAAGGGCAGGGCTTTCCGGGCTAATGTGGATTACCTGGATGATCCTGAGTATCTCAGTATCAGGAGTCTCTTGAAGACGGGGGATATTTTTGGTGCGGATTTTGCTTATTCCAAGATTCCGGATGTGCTGGACCCTTATGACCATGAAGCCTTTTTTAAATATCCCGGTAAGTTTTATGTAGTGGTGACGAATGTGGATACGGGCCAGGCGGAGTACCTTAGGGTCAGAGATTTGAGGAAGCATATCTGGATGATCCGGGCATCTGCTTCTATGCCCCTGGTATCGAGGACCATAGGGATCCATGGCAAGCTGTATCTTGACGGGGGTGTGGCTGACAGTATTCCAATCAGAAGGTCTCAGCAGGATGGCAATCAGAAGAATCTTGTGGTACTGACCCGGGATATTGATTACCGGAAGGGGCCTAACCCGGCCATGAAGCTGGTCAAGCTTCGTTATCATGGTAAGACGGCCTTTATTGAAGCCAATGAAAACCGGCATATCCGTTATAATGAGACCCTTGATTACCTCAGGGAAGAGGAAGAAGCCGGCCGTGTATTTGTGATCAGGCCTACGGAAAAGGTGGAAGTTGGGAGGATTGAAAAGGACAGGGAGAAGCTGACTGCTTTATATCAGAGGGGCTACGATGATACCATGAATGCTATGGATGACCTTGTCAGCTATCTGGAGGCTTGAGCAGACAAGCAGAGCAAAAGTCTTTGAAAGGCGTCAGGCCATCAATTGTTATGATGTAAAAATATTATTATAAGGGATAATTATCCCTATGCAGCAGAAAAGTCCACGGCTTTTGCCGTGGACTTGATCTATTGTCTGAAAGGTTCTTCGGGACCTTTCAGTTTATATTATGATTTAATCCAGGGAGATCATCTCCCTGGATCTTCGCTTCTGGGCAATCTGTTTCGGAAAACCTTATTCCCGGATTCCTGGTCCCTTAGGATCTGCTTCCCGGAAGGCCTGCCTGCTTAAGAACTGGCTCTGGAAAATATCAGGCCGGGGCTGGAAAATCTAAGACCGGGCCTCAAAGCACCCGGTCAGAATTCCGGGAGGGTAAAGAGCCTTTTGGAGAGGGCCAGCAGTTCTTCCTTGCCGGAGCTGTTGAGGAATTCCAGACTGCCGGTCTTTTCCGGGCCGGGTTCTCTTAGAAGATCTTCTTTTTTCAGCCTTCGCTGCAGCTCTTTGGCAGTTCCGTAGCCTCCGTCATAGATCTGGACGGAGGGACCGACTACCTTGCGGATGGCCTTCTTGAGGAAGGGGTAATGGGTGCAGCCGAGGACGATGCCGGTCACGCCCTTTCCCCGGTAGGGGGAGAGGAGGTCCCGGAGAAAACGGTCTAATTTTTCTCCTTCCAGGATGCCCGCCTCCACAAATTCCATGAGGCCGGGGCAGGGAAGAGGGATGATCCGGGCCTGGTCCAGGTAACGCTGTTCCAGGTCATGGAACTTTTTTTCCTTGAGAGTGAAGGGGGTGGCCATGACCAGGACGCAGGCGTGGTCTTCGGCCATGACTGCCGGCTTGACGGCAGGTTCCACACCGACGATGGGCATGGAGGGATACATGGTCCGCAGGGTCTTGACCGCGGCGCTGGTCGCCGTATTGCAGGCGATGGCCGCAGCCTTGATCTTACGCTGCTTTACCATATTTGTGACGCAGGAAATCGTCAGCTGTCTTACCTGGGCCATATCTTTGGTCCCGTAAGGAGCGTTGGCGGAATCTCCAAAATAGATATATTTTTCATCAGGCATCAGCCGGACGATTTCACGAAGTACACTGATGCCTCCCATGCCGGAATCAAAAACCAGAATGGGTGATTCTTTTAGGTCCATAGGGCGTATCCTTTCCTGAAAAATGAGTAGGGTCTTGATCTCTCAGGCGGCTGGTCCCGGTGGCGGTCTGGGCTGGAATCCGGGATCTGCCGGTGGATTTCAAAGGTTATCTTTTAATAGGTTTAGGTTTTTCAATAGTATAGTTTCTTTTTTTTGCGAAATCAAGTATAATATATCTTCAGGGAAGGCTTTCAGAGGGGCAGATATAAGACAAACCGGAACCGTTCCGGGATCAGAGTAGAGAGGAAGTTGATAATGAGCCGATATCTGGTAGTTAGCGATAACCACGGAAATCTTGATAATCTAAAGAAGGTTCTCAAAAGATACAGGAATGAGATTGATGGTTTGATCCATTGTGGAGATATGGAGATTCCGCCGACCATGCTTGAGCAGATGGCAGGCCTGCCTGTTTATATGGCTGAGGGCAATTGTGACTACTATTTTGACCGTGACCCGGAGGAAGTCTTCGAGCTGGGAGACCACTATGTCGCTCTGGTAACCCACGGTGACAGACACGGGATCAACTGGGGCACAGAGGGACTCCTTTCCAGAGCTCAGGAGATGGGTGCCGATATCGTCTTTTTCGGACATACCCACCGGCCGGCCTGGTATGAGTTTACTGATGAGCAGGTGACCATGTTTAATCCGGGCAGTATCGCCCTGCCCAGACAGTTTGAACCCCTTGGTCCTACATTTATGATTCTTGATATTAAGGAAGATGGAAGTCTTAAGCCCACCTTCTGCTGTATGAGCAGGATATTTGGGGGTAAGCTGCATCGGTTTGATCCCAGATAGAAGCTGGATAAAAAGACCTGTCCGGGCCGCCTGGCCAGGCAGAAGAGATACTAAGACGAGAGACAATGAGGTGAAGTTATGGGTAAGAAGCTGAATACGGAAGAAATCAACAGGCTGTTTAAGGCCATCCTCACTTTGGAGACAGTGGAAGAATGCCATATGTTTTTTGAGGACCTGTGCACGGTGAATGAGCTTCATTCCCTGGCCCAGAGATATGAAGTCGCAGGCATGCTCAGGCATAACCGCACCTATAATGAAGTGGCGGAGGCCACAGGGGCCTCCACCGCAACAATAAGCCGGGTCAACCGGACACTCAATTATGGTAATGATGGCTACGACATGACTTTTGGCAGACTAAAGGAAGATTAAAGAAAGACTGGTCTGCTACTTTTTCTTTTTGTTTTTAGTCCCCGGAGGGGTCTGTTCCATGTGGAGATCGATCAGCTTCTCCACTATTTTTTTTCGGATATAGATGTCATAACTGAGGCTGCAGATGAAGGCGAAGTCATTGAGCCATTCCCTGTCCTGGTCAGAGACCTGTCTGGTCCGGTTCAGATTATCGTCCTTCCTGGACATCTCATAGAGCCTCATGATCTCCTGGCGGATGTCCTCTAATCTTTCTTCATTGACCATCATATTGTGACTGTAAATCTGCTCTAATGATATCCCGTTCTCCTTGTTCTCCGGGAAATACTTCTCCGCCAGGGGGGTCAGGAGCTGCTTGATATCAGAGATGGAGAGCATAGTCTTCAGATAGTAGATGATTATGATGAAGAACATGTGGTCCCGGGAATACTTCTTCTTTATAGAAGGAGGTATGAGCCGGTTTTTCGTGTAATTATTAATCATGGTTTTGGTCATGATCTTATCGTCGGGATATCTTTTTGATGATTCTAATTTTGATTCCATAAAGGTGGTAACCTGGTCCATATAGAGCCCGATATCAGGGATATCCTGGGCTGGTATATATTCGGAGTGGAGCAGGTCCTTCAGCCAATCCATATCTTTTTTCAAATTATTTCCTCCAGACTGAAACTGAATAAGCAGTGGATATTACCGGTCTATAGAGACAAGCCCGGGGAGGAATGCCTGACCGGTTCATTTTAGTATATGATTCCCTATTATATAGTTTTGAAAACTATATGACAAGGGGAAAATCCTGCTAAAAATACAGCCCTTCCAAAAGAACGGATATTCATGAAATATTTTTGAATTAAGTGACAAAAACTCTGAGATAGGATATAATTAAAACGGATATATCTCTTGTTTAAGAGAGGATGACGCCGACAGAAATCAGACGTTACAAGTGTTATGAAGAAGCCCGGAAAAGGTGAGATGATTATGATAGGAGGTTTTATTATGGGAATACTGAAAAGGTTTAAGGATATCATGGCATCTAATATTAATTCCCTGCTTGATAAGGCAGAGGATCCGGTCAAGATGGTAGACCAGTACATGAGAGACCTTCAGAAAGATTTGGGACAGGTTAAGGCCGAGACAGCCTCCGTCATGGCTGAGGAGGCCAGGGCCAAGAGGGCAGTTGAGGAGAATGAGGCCGAGATTGCCAAGCTGACATCCTATGCCGAGAGAGCCCTCAGGGCCGGTAATGAGGAAGACGCAAGAACCTTCCTGCAGAAGAAGTCCACCCTTGAGACTAAGGGAGCCGCACTTAATGAGGCTTATCAGACAGCTGCCAACAATGCGGCCCAGATGAGACAGATGCATGACAAGTTGGAGAGGGATATCGTCAGCCTTAAGGAAAGAAAAGAAGCCATCAAGGCTAAGATGGCTGTGGCCAAGACCAAGGAGCGTGTCAGTGAGATTGGCTCCTCTTATGTGGATGCCCAGGGCGGTCTTGATGCCTTTGCCCGTATGGAGGAGAAGGCCAACCGTATGCTGGATGAGGCGAATGCCAAGGCAGAACTTAACATGAAGACACCGGATACCGCTGAGGACCTGATGGCCAAGTATGATACAGGCGTTGATGTGACTGACGCTGCTGTCGAGGATGAACTGGCCGCCATGAAGGCTAAGCTTGGAATGTAGTGACTTAGACCGGACAGAGGACATTTGCCGCATGAAGGCAGACAGACACGGTTTATATAATTAAAGGAGGCAAGAATATGGGATTATTCAGTGGCCAGCTGGCTAATGTAGTTGAGTGGGAAGAGTATCGCGATGACGTGATCTTTTATAAATGGAATAACAATGAGATTAAAAAGGGCTCCCGCCTGATTATCCGGCCCGGACAGGATGCGGTATTTCTGTTTAATGGAAGGATCGAGGGAGTATTTACCGATGAAGGCAACTATGATATTGAGTCTGATATCGTTCCCTTCCTCTCCACTTTAAAGGGCTTCAGGTTCGGTTTCAAGACCGGCATGAAGGCTGAGGTTCTCTTTGTGAATACCAAAGAGTTCAACATGAAGTGGGGAACCAAGCAGGCAGTGAACCTGCCCCATCCCAGCCTGCCGGGCGGCATGCCCATCCGGGCCAATGGTACCTTCCAGTTTAAGGTGGGAGACTACCAGGTACTGATGGAGAAGATTGCGGGCGTGAAGAAGCAGTATACCACAGAAGAGGTCAGGGACCGGGTCGTTTCCATGCTTGACCAGCTGCTTCTGCGCTGGATCGTTCGCGAGGGCAAGGATATGTTTAATATCCAGGCCAACGCCGTAGAGATCTCCAAGGGTATCCAGGAAGAACTGGATATGGAGATGGTGAAGATCGGTCTGGACGTTACCGGTTTCCAGATTAATACGGTAAGCTATCCGGAAGAGATCCAGGCTATGGTTAATAAGGTTGCAGGCCAGAGCATGGTTGGCGATGTGGGCAAGTACCAGCAGATCTCCATGATCGACGCCATGTCCCAGGGCGGAGGAGCCGGAGGAAGTTCCACAGCCATGGATATGGCATCCATGTCCATGGGTATGATGATGGGTCAGCAGATGGTGAACCAGATGGCCCAGAATATGCCCGGAGGCGGCGGCCAGCAGGCAGCTCCCCAGGCCAATAACCAGCAGGCAGCGCCTCCGGTAACAGATGCGGATGGTAATGTTGTCGCAGGTCCCAAGTTCTGTCCCAACTGCGGAACCAAGACCGAAGGTATGAAATTCTGCTCTAACTGCGGCCAGAAGCTGATTTAGTGGAAACAGGAAGGATTTCTGCATGAGTATTTATGAAACCTTGAATAAAGAACAAAAAGAGGCGGTCTTCTGTACAGAAGGCCCCCTTTTGATGCTGGCGGGAGCGGGTTCTGGTAAGACCCGCTCCCTCACTCACCGTATCGCCTATCTGATCGAGGAGATGGGGGTTAATCCCTGGAATATCCTGGCCATCACCTTTACCAACAAGGCGGCCCAGGAGATGCGGGAGAGGGTGGACGACCTGGTGGGCTATGGGTCCCAGGACATATGGATCTCTACCTTTCACGCTACCTGCAGCAGGATTCTCCGCCGCAATATCGATCTGATCGGCTATGATAGGAATTTTACGATTTATGACACCAGTGACCAGAAGACCCTGATGAAGGATGTTCTTAAGGAAATGAACATCAATAACAAGCAGTTCCCGGAGAGGGCTGTGCTTTCGGAGATATCCTCGGCTAAAAACGAGTGTAAGTCCCCGGTGGCCTACAGGGAGGACGCCTATGATTTCCGGACCATGAAGATCGCCGATATCTATGACCGCTACCAGCAGAGGCTCAGGGATAATAACGCCCTTGATTTCGATGACCTGCTGGTGAAGACGGTGGAGCTCTTTGAATCCCATCCGGAGGTTCTGGAGTATTACCAGAACCGCTTCGTCTATATCATGGTGGATGAGTACCAGGACACCAACACGGTCCAGTTCCTTTTTGTCAGTATGCTGGCCAGGAAGTACCGCAACTTGTGCGTGGTCGGCGATGACGACCAGTCCATCTACCGCTTCCGGGGGGCCAACATTTTCAATATCCTGAATTTTGAAAAGGAATACCCTGACGCCAGGGTCATCAGGCTGGAACAGAATTACCGGTCCACAAAGAATATCCTCCAGGCGGCCAACGAGGTGATTGCCAACAATAAGGGTCGCAAGGAGAAAAGACTCTGGACGGAAAATGACCAGGGAGAGATGGTCCATTTCAAAGAATATGATACGGAGTATGATGAAGCCGAGGGTGTGGTTTCCCAGATTAATTTCTTAAGCATGAGGGGAGAGAGATTTGATAATATGGCTATTCTCTACCGGACCAATGCCCAGTCCCGTATCTTTGAAGAGAGACTCAAGCAGAGGAATATCCCCTATGCCATCGTCAAGGGAATCAGCTTCTATGACCGTAAGGAGATCAAGGACCTGATGGCCTATCTGAAGGTGGTCGACAGCGGTGTCGATGACATTTCCGTAAAGAGGATTATCAATGTCCCCAAGAGGGGGATCGGCCAGACTACCGTAAGCCGGATCCAGGACTATGCCATGGAGAGGGAGATCAGCTTTTTGGATGCAGTAATACAGGCTGAAGATATTCCGGATATCAGCAGGTCCGTGACTAAACTAAAAAAGTTTGCGGCCATGATCAGGGACTTCAGGGATTACCTGGACCAGAATAGCATCAGTGCCCTTTTAAATTATATTATTGACCAGACCGGCTATAGTGAAGAGCTGATCCGGGAGGGAACCGATGAGGCTAAAAGCCGTCTCGATGATATCGACGAGCTGCTCAATGATATCATCAATTATGAGGAAGAGGCAGAGAATCCCACTCTGAGATCCTTCCTGGAGGAAAAGGATATGTATACCCTCAACGCCGGTATTGATAATCTGGAAGACGACGGCAACAAGGTACTGCTCATGACCCTGCATAATGCCAAGGGCCTGGAGTTCGGCAACGTCTTTATCGGAGGCCTGGAAGAAGGGCTCTTCCCCTCCTTTGGAGCTACCCTGTCAGGAGATGAGTCTGAAGTGGAGGAGGAACGGCGGCTCTGTTATGTGGGTATTACCAGGGCCAAAAAAAGACTTTTCCTAAGTGCGGCGAAAAGGCGGATGGTCCGGGGCCAGAACCAGTATAACCGGCACTCCCGCTTTATCGACGAGATACCGGACCAGTTCCTGAAGCAGGAGATGACTGCTTCTGAGCGGAGGTTTGGCGGCAGGAGATCCGGGGCTTCTTCCAGCCTGGGCTATGGAGCAGGAGAGGGCAGAAGTTCCAGTTACTCTTTTGGCGCAGGAGGAAGAAAACCCTATAATCTGGAAGACTACAAAAAAAAGAAAGCCGGGGAAGGCCGGCTGGAATATAAAGTGGGTGACCGGGTCCGCCATATCAAGTTCGGAGAGGGTCAGGTCCTGGAAATCGTCCGGGGAGGAAGGGACTATGAAGTTTCTGTCGAATTTGACAAGGTCGGCAAGAAGAAAATGTTCGCTTCTTTTGCCAAATTAAAGAAAGTCTAGGAGAATGTGGGCAGGAATAAGATTTTCATTTTTTATCATGAAATGTATTGGTAAAGATTACCTTAACGTGGTATAATAATCAAAAACATAAGGAGGATTCCACAGATGAAAAATCTCGAAGAATTAGTAGGTGCAGCTAAGATTTCTGAACTCATTGGCAAGAAAGACAGTCAGGAGTCTAAGAAGGTATTATGGACTCTGGCCATCATCGGTGCAGTAGCAGCGGTAGCAGCCATTGCTGCGGTTGTTTACAAGTTCCTTTCCCCGGACTATCTGGATGATTTCGATGATGACTTTGATGACGATTTTGACGATGATTTTTTTGATGAAGAAGACGACGATGAAGAGCCTGTAGCTGAGGTTGTTGAGAAGGTAGAAGAGCCTGTAGCTGAGGACGCTGAGCCTGAGACAGAGGAGTAATCATCTGATTCTTGTTTTCCGGAGGGCCTTCCGTCAAAGGAGATCTGACTGACTAAGTTATTCCAGGGAGAAATCATTCTTTGATTTCTCCCTTTCTAATCAGAAAGAGTCAGAAAAAGTTCCAGGTATTCCCAGAGTTTTGATGGATTGTGGAGGCATCCCAAGGCATATTTCTATTTGCCATTTAACTATATATTTAGTTCTAATATGTAAGAATATGCCTCTGGTTCTTTCCTAAATTTATTATTGACATTTCATAATCCCTGAGATATAATAGCATTTGTCAGTGTGCAGACCGCATTGATGCCGGGGTGTGGCTCAGCTTGGCTAGAGTGCTTGATTTGGGATCAAGAGGTCGCAGGTTCAAATCCTGTCACCCCGACTAATTAAATCTGCGGGTGTAGTTCAATGGTAGAACACTAGCCTTCCAAGCTAGATACGTGGGTTCGATTCCCATCACCCGCTTCTGCTTAAAGCAGAAGTGAATAACATAAAGTTTTGTTATTTCATTCGTGTCTGTAGCTCAGCCGGATAGAGCAACGGCCTTCTAAGCCGTGGGTCGGGGGTTCGAATCCCTCCAGGCACGTTTGAACGTCAGGCTGTCCTGACTATGGTGGGTATGGCGCAGTTGGTTAGCGCGCCAGATTGTGGCTCTGGAGGCCGAGGGTTCGAATCCCTCTACCCACCTTTTTGGGCTATCGCCAAGCGGTAAGGCACAGGACTTTGACTCCTGCATTCGCTGGTTCGAATCCAGCTAGTCCAGTTGGACCAGTGAGTCATTGGTCTGTGTTTTTATAATTTCATAGTTTTATTTTGCGGATGTAGTTCAATGGTAGAACACCAGCTTCCCAAGCTGGACACGCGGGTTCGATTCCCGTCATCCGCTTTTTTGCGGATATGGCGGAATTGGCAGACGCGCCAGACTTAGGATCTGGTTCCTCCGGAGTGCAGGTTCAAGTCCTGTTATCCGCAGATTCATTTTGGCCCTGAGAACTACTGTTTAAGCAGTTCTCAGGGTTTTCTATTTTATCAAAAATGTATGCAGCCTGTATGCAGCTCCTGTTTAAGCCGTTGTTCAGAAACTTTTCTTTGATTTTTCCATCGTTTTCTCTGTTGAAAATCGATAGTATTCTCTGGAAGTTTCGGCGGTGCCAGGCACTGCTCCATCATGTTGCTGGTCTCACCGGCAGGAAGAATCTGTTTCAGATAGTGCAGGGTCATGCTCAGAGAAGTATGTCCCAGAAGCCTTTGGATCTCCGTGATCGGCATCCCTCTGAGGTAGAGGACGGATGCCACAGTGAAACGGATATCATGGCTGGACTTACCTGTGTCATCGATTCCAATCTCCCGGCAGTACTTCTTCAGATGCTCATTAAAGGTCGCTGTATAGAGCTGCTTTCCTTTGTACATGAAGATGTATTCTCCATCCGGATTGAGAAGGCGGACCTTTTCCAGGATCTCCTGTGCCTTCGCTGTCAGCGGGATCCATCGGAACCCTTCCTCAGTATTACCCTTCACATGGTCCACATTTTCATACCGGCCGGCGGAAAAAGTGCCGTCATCATTCATTTCGGTGGCAAGGACGCACTGACCGGCGATGTAGATCTGCCCATCTTTCAGGTTCTCCCATTTCAAGGCCCTCAGTTCTCCGATACGCAGGGTCACATAGAAGTCAAACTGGATCGCCAGGGAATACATGGCATCGATTCCTTTTTCTTCTTTGTTCTCAAGGTAGTTCAGAAGCCTTTCCCGGTCATCCAGAAGGAAGACACTGGTATGCTGCTTCTGAGGCTTCATGGGGAACTGCCTCATATCGATCTCCCGGACAGGATTGGCGTTTACAATCTCCAATTCATTGATAGAGTAGGAAAAGATCCCGTTGATGATCGACTTCAGGTTATTGAAGGTCTTTGCTGTCATCTGCCGGTTCCTTGTCCACTTCATAAACAGGTGGGTGAAATCCTTCGGGGTCAGATAACGGAGCGGCTTGGTGGTGATGTCATAGGGAACAAAATATTTGTTCCATTGCTGTGTGTTGATCTGAAGCGTCTTGCCGGAGATCGCGGTGTAATCCCTCTTCCATCTCATCCACATGGGAAAAATGTCTGCCATACTGGAACCTAGGAGACCGTATTCCATATCATAGAGTTTCCGGAACAGTTCTTCTTCGTCCTCGGCAATGACCTGCCTGCGGTTCACATACACATAGACACGCTGATCGTCTTTTCTGTGCTTGATCTTATCTTTGTATTTCTTTTTTATTTCCTGAATCTTTTTCATGTAATTCAATTCATTCAGGACCTTCGGCATATCTATAGTATCATCATCCAGCATGGACAGTAAAGCGGAAACATCTTTACTCAGATAGTTTTCTATGATACCGCCTCCTTATGTCCGGCGGTACGAAGATCTCGATCAGTCTGTAGGAAATGTGATCAAGGGTATCGTGACGCATTCCGGTTATCGTGCTGGTCAACAGGGCTGTAAGGACTGAGGACAAATAGTTCGTATCTTTTTTTGGATTATTCATGATTAAAGTTCCTTTCTATTTTGTGATTAAAATATTCATAGGGATTCCTGCATCGTATGCAGGGCTTTTTCCTGTTCTTTTTTTCTGAGATCTTCCCCCTGGATGTGCAATGGGACGGACCGGGTGAGAAGAATGGGAAAGACTTTCTGCTCCAGATCCGTTTGGGGCTGGTTCAGCTCCCTGATGGTATATCGGGTTGTAATGATGACCGGCCGGTCACTGTGGTCGATCCTGTCTGCGATATCCATGACCAGGGGGATATCGAATTTGGCTACAAACTGAAGATCCAGGTCATCCAGGCAGATCAGCCTGTTGGCAAAGAGACGGTCAAGCCGGTCTTTACGGTCCGCTATGGACAGGGCTGACAGTTCACTAAGAAGCTGGCGGAAAGAGACCATGGCTGCTGGGCAAAGGTTGTCGATCGTCTGGTTGATGATACAGCCTGCAGCGAAAGTTTTTCCGGTTCCGGGCTGGCCCCAGAGGATCAAGCCCTTATTTTCGAACTCCGGGAAGTGTTCAGCGTAAGTTTGCAGCTTTTTTCGAATAAAGGGGTCGATACCCTGAAGATGATCAAACCGGTAATTCTTCAGACTGGCCCAGCCTAAACCGGCTGACCTCAGATAAGACCGGGCCAGTTCTTTTTCTTCCTCTTCCCTTCGTCTTTCTTCGGCCTCTCTTTCGGCCTGCTGGCAGAGGCAGGGGATGGAAGGGGTATATCTCTTGCCCCAAAGCATCATATGCTTCTGCCTGGGCATATGGCATGTGCAGCAATGCAGAAGAGCGTCTGACGGATCCAGATAAACATCATCAGCCAGGGTCTGAAAAGGAATGTCAGGTGGTTGTTTTCGTGGTGTGATCATTGTATGTCTCATAGGCTTTCTCCTTCCTTGTAGCTGTAATCTTTGTTTTTCCAGCTTTCCTTTGTCTTCTCTTCTTCTTTGTCCCGGTTGGCCCAGGACTGGATGGTGGCGGCGTGGTTTTGGTATTTCTTTCCGGTGGATTTCATATAAAAAGACAGCTGTTCGGCATAGCGTTTCCAATCCGGGAGTTCTTTCTCCAGCATGGTGATCTCCGCATCTGAAAGGAAGACATTCTGGTAATGGCCGTGGGGGCGGCGGCTATTCTCACTCATAGTTCTTATTCTTTTATTCTTACTCTTATAGTTATTAATAGTGGCCGCATTTCCGAATGCGTGATGCTCAGAAAACCGGTCGTCCGGGGTTCGTATTTCCGGCCGGGTGATCTCCGGAATTCCGGATTCCGGAATCTCAGCATTCTCTTTTTCCGGTATTGCAGAGGCTTCGGATAAAGAAGATCCCGGGAGGAGGACATAGATGATGTTGGCCCTGCCGGTCCCCTGGCGGATCCTCTGGATCAGGTTATGCTTTTCAAGGGAGTTTAGACAGGAGGAGATGGTTGTCTTACCTTTTCCGAGCGTCTGACACAGATTCTGAATGGAGTAACGGATAAAGACCCTGCCTTATGGATCGGTCCATTGGGGATTTGTCTGGGAGAGACGGGAACGGTCCAGGAGAACCATGTAGAGGAGTTTGCTTGTCTCACTGAGGCCGGAAGACAATAAAAACCGGGGAAACATCATATAGTCCGGAAGGGTGGTGTCTGGGTTAATGTAGTGGTTGGTTATGGGTGTTCACCTCCTTGTTTTTGTCTGGCTGCCTCCGGTTCCGGCGGCTTGTTTTTTGTGTGCTTTGGCCCACCTTCACAGACCCGTTCCTGCCCGGACATTCCTCCCGGCGTATTTTCAGGTTTGCCTGTATCATATCTGTGTGTGGGGTATTCAGTTTTCAAGGTGCGGATATGAATCCGGAGTTCTTGAAAGAACTAAAAAGGTTCTGAATCATTATATACAACTAAATAGGTTCTGTCAATAGGAAAAATGAAAAAATATTTTAAATCAATAGGTTCTATTTTGCTTTCTTTTATGATAGAATACAGATAAGAAAAAAGTACTGATGTTACACAGATTTATGATTATCATAGATTATGGATATAGACAGGAGGAAAAAGGATACCATGTTTGAATTGACAAAAGATAAGTATATATCTCCTGGGTCGATCGGTGGAAAGATCAAAAGGATCCGGGAACATAAGGGTTGGACACAGAGAGAGCTGGGAGTACGATGCGGCTTCTCTGAGAGCACGGCAGACGTCCGTATCCGGCAGTATGAGAGTAACAAAAAGGTTCCCCGGGAAAAGGCATTGAAGGCGCTCACGGAGGCGCTGGAGATCGATGAGCATGCTCTGTTTGACGCTGATTTTCTTTCCATAGACGATGCCTGCCATGCCTTGTTTGACATCGAAGACTTCCATGGCCTTCATCCGGTGGAGATTAACGGGAAATACTACCTGGAATTCAGCGGACCAACCATGCTGAATCCCCATGGGATTTATGAGCACGAACAGGATTATTTTCTGAGGGCCTGGTTAAGGGAAAGAAAAAAATGGCTGCCGGAACGGAGAGATACCGAAGAGGAAAAGAAGGAGAAGCAGAAACAGTATGACCTGTGGCGGTATGAATATCCCCAAAATGTAGCCAGGGAAACCTCTGAACGTATTCGGCTGCGGGAAAAGAAGGAAAAACTGGAAAAAGAACTGCAGGCAATCATGGAAGAACTGGGGGAATGATGCCCTGTACCTGTCAGGAACCTGGGTGTACCTGCCAGGTACCGTATATGTACCCAACGGGTACCGGAAGCACCTTATATTTATTACCTTTGGGGTTTCAGGGCCGCCCTGACAAGGAGCATTTGTCTTACATAATGCGTGTCTTGCTTCCGGAAATGTTTCGGAGGAGGGCTGAATCGACCCTATCCGGTACAGGAAATGTACCTCCCGGACACATGGAAAGTACCTCCCAGTTACACACAGGTACCTCTCAGGTACATGCAGATACCCCTCAGGTACACGGACATACCCCACAGGTACCGATAAAGTACCTGACAGGTGCTGGGTGAAACCGGAGAGGTACATAACGTTTTATGGCTATTAGAGATGCATTGGTTGCTGAAATGAAGTAAGTTTTCGAGGAGAATGAGGCTGAGATGGAAGATAAGAAATATTGTTCGTCATGTTCGAATTTCTAACATGTTCTCAGACAAGACGTTCGAGCTGTTCGTACTTCGAACATCATGCTTTATACTGATAATTCTTAGTTTTTGAAAGGAATAGACCCCGTTCGCGGCACGAACAATTACCAATAAATGTAATTTTTACGTTCGTTATACGAACAAACGCACCGAAAAGACGTTCGTAATACGAACATCCCTGTTCGTATCATGGCGATAAGGCGTTCGCAACATGAACATTGCCCGTTCGTATTACGTTCGTAGTACAGAAATATAATGCCAAAAAGAGGTTATTTACAGAAGCAAGATACGCATTTTGTACGACAAATGCCTCTTGCCAGGGAGCACCCTGGGACCCCGGTGATCTGGCTCATATAACTGTATCGCCTGTCTTTTTATGTACCTGATGTGTTCATGGCTGTTTGATCCCTCCTTTTCCATTATTAGCAGTTAATATGGCTGTCCCCTCATTAGTTTAAGTTCATTGTCGTGGAGAGAAGCCTCAATGCTCAAAGTGCCGCTCATGCTTTCCTCATAAAGAGTTGTGACCAGATAATCTTTCATATTCCTGATATGCAGATCCTGGTCGATGATTCTGTTCAGCACGTTTGCTACATGGTCATACTTAAGCTTGAGGAATTGGGCCTTTACTGTTTCCCAGGGACGGGCAGTTTTTTTGATTCTCACTGTCTCCCTTGGAAAGCAGACCACATCGCAGATCGTATCGTAGATCTCGTTAACCATCTCGATCTCTGCCGGGCTGTGGCGTCTTGCAGAATCCAGCAGATGGTCCAGACTGATGTTATCAGCAATGAGTTTTCAGTAAGCCTGTGTGTTTTTATCGGATCGATCCTTCTCTCTCTCAGCCGATTGAAAGATAGATTGATCTTTTATTACATTAGATTCTATTATGTTAGATTGGCTTATCTTATCTTGTGCTGTCCATGGACCGTCCATGGCCTGCCCTTGGCTATCATCCTCTTTTCTGGCCTTGCCGTCTGATCTTGTCTTCTTTTAAAGCACCTGCACATCCGGGCGTTCTTTGCGGAGCAGATCAAGATAGATGCTGTCCTTTTTCCTGAGTGATGCCTTGTTTATAGCAATGACTACTGTCCTGATTATAATTTCGTTCCCCTTTAAGGAGAATTAAACAATAATAACCAAAACTTCCCAATTTCGGTATGGGAAGTTTTGGTAATTAATTGTTTAGTAACCCTGTTTTCGGATATGATATTATTATTTTCCAGTACTCTGTTTACCCTGCATGTAGTAAGATCGGAGGAAGTATGTATCAAAAGAAAAATCCCGAAACAAATCTATGTCCATTTGAATATGTGCTTTCCATTTTTAAGGGGAAATGGGACATCAGGGTGCTCTGTCTGCTTGCACACAATCGCTGTATTCGATACGGACAGTTCAAACACTTTCTGCCTGAAATTTCAGATACCGTTCTCGCTTCTGTTCTGAAGAAGATGATAGATAATCATATCATTGAAAAAACAGTATATGAAGAGCTGCCTCCAAAGGTGTGGAGTATAAGCTATCAGAAGAGGGGAGAACCGTTGTCCCAATACTACAGTCACTGTGCGGGTGGTCAGTCGAATATCGAAAAGAAGATCATCGATTGAAAGACTGCAGCGAATGTAAATACGGTGTCATCTTAGGGAAGGAAAAAGGGAGAGCTCTAAATAAAGATTCTGAAACAATAAACTGAAGTCGGCATTAGGGTGTAAGATCCTGATACCGGCTTATATGTTAGATTTTTGTGGAAGGTCTCCAGAAATAATACGTTCGTAAGCGAAAAACCGTGGGACACTTCTGTGACAAAGATTATGTTATACTCCGAATATAAACAAAAGAGAACATCTTAGATCGAAAGAGATAGAACTTTGAAGAAAGGAAAGGAAGACAGATATGGGATTTTTATCAAAATTAAAGGAACTTAGTAAGGTAGTTGACGGCATCAATGATGTAGCAGGAAAAGCCAGCAAGACGACAGTAGAAGACTATGGCAAAGCAGAGTATTCTTTATATACTGCTCTTAATCTGGGAGATCTTCACAGCAAGATCGATATTACAGATGAAGAAGGCAAGGTCAAATACTACACGAAATCCAGCGTATTTGCCCTGAAGGGTAAGACGGAAATCATGGATGCTTCCGACAATGTCATCGCCTATCTGGAGAAAAGACCGGTCAGCCTTCATGAGAAACACTTTATCACGATGGCTGATGGCAGGAAGTTCACCTTATCCAATGAAATCTTGCATATCATAAAGGATATCACCAATATTGAGGGACTGGGCTGGCAGCTTCTCGGCAATATCATCGGACTGAACTTTAACCTTCTGGATGAGAACGACCAGCCGATTGCCACCGTAGGAAAGAAGCTGGTTTCCGTCCATGACAAGTATTGCATCGACCTGTACAAACCCGAGCATGAACAGGTTGTGGTAGCTATCGTTATTCAGTTAGAGAAGATGGTGGAAGCTCGCAGGGAGAATGAGAGTGAATCTGGATTCTCCTTTGGATTCGGCAGTGATGATTAGAAACCACTTCTATGGTATAAAAGCAGATTGCCAAACTACTTGTTTCCTGTATTATCTCATGTTAAAATCAAAAAACAATGATTATTAAGGAGGGATCCCGATGAAAAAAACCAATTTAATCTTTGTTACTTTGCTGGTGTTCGCCATGATTCTTGCTCTTGCCGGCTGTGGGAAAAAGGAGAATTCCATTGTGGGAACCTGGGAATGTAACGATACAGAAAATGATATCAGTACTGTATACGACTTAAAAGATGACGGAACCGGAACCTACACCATGAACGTTGCCGGTGAGGAAGTGATATATGAGCTGAAGTACGAGATCAAAGACAACCACCTGCTTGTCAGATACGTCAACAACGACACATTTTCTGAAGACGACGAATTTGACAATGAATTCCAGTTCAAAGATGACAATACTCTGATCATCAAGGATTCTTTCGATGAGGAGATGACTTACGTCAGGAAATAAAAAAATGTCAGCAAAGACTTAGTTCTCTGCTGACATTTTTCAGGGAAGCATACCAGGTTTTACGGAAGGATGATAAGACAATGAAAAAAATTGGCAAAAACAGAGATGCACAGTTGATCATTCAATCGTTTTACGTTGCTTTGGCCCTAGTAGCCTGTGTGGGAAGTACAGGCTTTTACGATATGAAGTTTACCGGCGAATTTCTTATCTATTTTACCAATCTCTGTAATTATCTGTGTGCCGGGATCATGGTTGCTGAGCTGGTTCAGACAGTCGGAAGGAAAACGGAAGGTTATGTGAACACAGCACCCCGTTTACGCGTGATCAGTATGATGGGCCTTGTGCTGACCTTTCTGATCTTCAACCTGCTGCTGGCAAATGATCCGGCCAGAAATCCCGCCCTGAATTTTAAGGTGGAATGCATTCTGTGCCATATCATTCTCCCGATTATGTATGTAGCTGACTGGGTAATTTTTTATGAACATGGTAAAAGCAACTGGAAGCTGCCGTTCCTGTCTGCCCTGTTTCCTATTCTATATCTGGTATATGTATTTATCCATGCGGCATTGAGGGGATTTGACAGCAGCATAATGAATTATGCAGGGACAGACCCGATCATCTATCCTTATTTCTTCCTGAATCCGGAGCGGGTGGGGATAGCAGGGATGATCACCTGGATACTTGCCTTGCTTGCCGGCTTTATTGTTATGGGCTTTGTTATTATGATAATTGATCATTTGTTGGGGAAAATGCTGAAATAATAAACCCTAATCGGATAGGGGAGTTTTGACACTGTCGATTCTGCATATGGGAATTAATTCAAAAAGCAGGCAGAGGATCGTACAGACATTAACATGAGATTCATGTAAATGGTCTTCGATCCTCTGCCTTTGTTATAACATAATTATGATGTTGGGGTCAAAAGCTATCACGGATCGCTTCGCTGCAAGGCAGCTCCCGCGTCTCCGCTCCCGCTCCGGTCGGCTCTTACGTGGTCCCCTGGACCACCCGCCCTGCACGACGTTCGGAATCCGCTGGCTAAATCGCCGCTACTTCCTCATGTCGTGGCGGGTCCCAAGGTCAATTATTCACGATTATGCCTTAATGGGGTCTGACCCCACTATGGGGTAGTGATGGAGGATAGGAAAATGGTTATAGGTATAGCGTTGGTTATAATAGTTTTTTCAATAATAGGATGTATAGGAATAAAGTCATCTGCAGTTAGAGGACTTCTGGGAATAGTGATTGTAATTAACCTTAGTATTGTCGTTTTAGCCGGAAGCTTTTCATATACTACGAGATACAAAATACATGAGGTGGCATATTCAACATCTCAAGATGGAAAGTATGTATTATTGTTTCAACAGGTGGGAGATCCAGATTGGCCTTTTGGACACACTCATGCAAGACTTGTTCTTAAAGATGAGTCAGGAACAATCACAAAGTATTATTTTGATGTAGCAAATGATGGTGGTAATGTTCATTCTGATTCATGGCAGGTCACATGGAAGGAAAACTGTGTAGAGGTAGTTATTAGTGGAGAAGAGCAGAACGATAACCAGTATATTTTATACTTTAATGGAAAAACAGAGTCTATTAGTTGATTTTTCGTTAGGAAACATGTATACTTTTTCTAACGAAAGGTGGTGAGATAGTGACTCGTGAAAAATATCAGGAATTAATAGAGAAGAGGATCGATGAGATGCAACCGGGAAATGTATTTATAACATCTGACTTTGCAGATATCGCTCCTGTTGCTGCAACCAATATGTCTTTATCTCGCCTAAAAAAAACAGGAAAGATTCGCAGAATCCTACGTGGAATATATGACAAGCCTCGATTCAGCCGATTGCTGAATGAACCGGTCGCAGCAGATCCTTCAAAGGTTGCTTACACTATTGCAAGGAAGAATAGATGGTCCATAATTCCAATGGGAGATACAGCTTTGAATATGCTGCGGTTATCTACTCAGGTTCCGGCAGTATGGCAATATGTGAGCGATGGGCCTTATAAAGAGTATGACTATGACAATGTGCATATTTCTTTTCGCCGTACTTCAAATAGAGAAGTTACAGGTTATTCATACACAACGGGTCTGGTGATACAGGGCTTGAGAGCTCTTGGAAAAGATCATATCGATAGAACGGTTATTGAGTTATTGAGCCAGCAGCTCTCTACAGAGGAGAAAAGGAATCTAATGACTGAAGCACAGGGAACAACCACTTGGATTTTTGATTGTATAAAAGAAATTTGTAAGGAGTGATGGGACATGATAGGAATTGCAGCCCTTTCTAAAGAAGAGCGGGAAGAACTGTTTCTGAATACTGCTCAAAAAGTGGGTATGCCACCAGCGATTGTAGAGAAAGATTTCTGGGTATGTTATATGCTGGATTATCTATTTCATCGATGTTTATGGAAAGATAGAATTGTTTTTAAAGGTGGGACCAGTCTGTCGAAATCATATCATCTGATAGAACGGTTCTCTGAAGATATCGATTTGATTCTTGACTGGCGACTGTTGGGATTTGATCAAAACGAGCCATGGAATCCCAGATCCAATACCCAGCAGGATAAGTTTAGTGTAGCATCTGAAAAGAAAACCATAGCATGGCTTAAAGAATCGTTTATCCCTGTATTACAGGAAGACATCTCAAAGGAAATACAGGATACAGCAACAATTCTCATTGAGAAAGTGGGCGAACCCACTGTGAGTTTTGCTTATCCGCAGAGTTTCAGTGACAGTTCTATTTTACAGGTAATCCGCCTGGAAATAGGAGCTTTGGCTGCATGGTCTCCTACCCAGGATGCAGAGATTACATCATTTGCGTCAGAACAGTATCCACTAATATTTTCTAAGCCAAAAACAATTATCCGAACGGCAGTGGCTGAGAGAACATTTTGGGAAAAAGTAACTATTCTCCATAGAGAAGCAAATCGGGTGAAGGGCATTTTCCCGGGCAGATATTCCCGGCATTACTATGATCTCTATCAGATGGCCGCAAGTCCGATAAAGGAGAAGGCTTTTCAGAATCTGGATCTGTTAAAGGATGTTGTTGCATTTAAGATGAAATTCTACAGATGTCCCTGGGCGAAATATGAAGAGGCGGTACCGGGATCAATGAAGCTGGTTCCATCGGAACATTATTTCTCCGATCTTCAAGAGGATTACAGCAAAATGAAGAGTATGATTTATGGAATGGTTCCGACATTTGATGAAATAATGACTCGAATCAAAGGATTAGAAGAAGAAATCAATCTATTATAGATTAAATCAAGAAAAGTGTCCGATGGATAATTTTAAGGAGCAAGGCTATGGATGTGTATGCAAAATGCATGCAGCGGATTGCCGAAGGCCTGAAAACTCCCTTCTTTCCTTACTATTTCAAGACTTGTTTTTGTTCAAGTCCTGTTATCCGCAGCCTTTAAGCTTGAAAGTGACTAAGAAAGCCACTTTCAAGCTTATTTTTTTGTCTTTTGATACTACTTTGATACTATAATTCTTTTTTATGCATCTTTTGCAGTTTCTCTGCTACCTGGCTTTGTTTTGAGGGAAACAGGTGGCTGTAGATGTCCAATGTAGTACTCACATTTTCATGTCCAAGTCTTTCCGCTACCAAAGTTGCTGAGAATCCAAGGTCGATCAGCAGGGACGCATGGCTGTGTCGGAGGTCATGAACCCTAATCCTGGGTATTCCTGCCAGCTTAGCGTGTTTGTCTAATCTGGGGGCGTAGGTGGATCGTCCGTAACAGAAGATCATGTCATCCATCTTCATCCCGTAGATCCTGGATTCAAAATCCCGGATGATATCACACAGGAATGGCGGGATAGTCACGGTACGGTTTGACTTTGGTGTCTTTGGGGGAAGAATACATCGTTCTCCGTCAACAATCTTAAAGGTCTTTGTGATGGAGATGACTCCTTCCTGAAGGTTAATGTCCGCAGGCGTGAGTGCCTGCAACTCCCCCTTCCTCATCCCCGTGTAGTAGAGGATCATAAACATCGTATAATAAGGATCTTCCTTATCAAATGTACGGATAAAGGCCTGGAACTGTTCCTCTGTCCAGAAGGCCACACTCTTGTTCTTTTTCCCCACCAGGTTCCCGGCTACTTTGCAATCATTCCTTGAAGCAAGAATTAGAGAAGGACAGGAGACGGATCAGGGAATTAGTCGAACAAGTCGATCGATTAACCAATCAGAACAAAGACTTTATGAGACAGAATGGGAACTTACAAGAACAGAATCAGAGATTGATTCAATTTAGCAGCGAATAGACCGGCAGCGTGAGGAAAATGAAAGACGCTTCCGGGAAATCATGGACAGGCATCAAAGATTAATGGGAGGTAAGGCTTATGCAACAGGAAATGATGAGGACACAACAATTATTAGATTTGGTCGAGAGTTATCAGAAACAGATCGAAGAAAAGAATGGAATCATCCAAAGTCAGAGAAAAAAGATTCAGGATCAGGACATTTTAATACAGAGTCAAAAGGCAGAAATGATAGCTCAGAAGGGTTTGATGGATCATCAGGAGACCTATATCAAAACTCTGGAATACATGCTCAGCGACAAAGAGAAGATGTTCAGGCTGCAAGATACATTGATCGAAGACCAGAAGGAAAGACTCAAAGAGTTGGAGGAACAACTGGAGAATCAATGATACCGAAGAAAAAACCGATTGTCACGAAAAAGAAGATTAAAAAAGCCATCGGACCTAGATTGTAATGTATGCATCCTACCAGATGTTTTGAAGAGTTCAGTCTGACACGATCATGGTATCAGGCTGAATCTTGTCATTGCCAATCAATGGCAATCATTTTTAGCTTGATGAAATATCATGCCTTCGCGATTCTGATATTGATGGAAATACTTTTCATATGCTATAGTTTTATCAATAGTTGTATTGTGCACTTATAGAGAGCCAACACCATGATTATTGGATGAAAATGAGGGACTAAGTGATTTTGAAGATTATTGATAATCTTTGATTCATCTTAGAAGAGAATTAAAATGATGGATATTAGAAAATGGTATGATGACTTTTTTACAATTGGAAATATTCCTATCTTGTATAGAAATACGCATAATACTGGATATGACTTCAATTTCAGAAATCATTTTGACTGCAAATCTGTAGTTGGCGAAGTGGATACTCCGGTACTTTTGCATATTGGAGCTGTAGAAGATTATGCCGGGATAGAAGCTGCCCTTGAAAAGATGGGTATGAAGATATTTGTTCATGAAGCGGAACATCTTCGGTGTAGTACTATTGAGAAATGGTATCCTGTACTAAAAGAAAAAACCCCCTTTACCATGATATATGAAGAATTGCCTCAGATTGAAGAATTGCTCAAGAGTTTTTCTTTTCCAGTTTTCGTAAAGGGAAACCGCCAGACAAATCATCATAATCGATCCCAATGCATTATCGAAAATGTTGATCAATACGAAGCACTTCGTAAAGAATGGAAACACAATATCCTTCTTTCGTGGCAAAAAGTAGCGATAAGAAAATATGTGCCACTTCAGGAGATTGATTCAGAGTCGTTTCCTGATATGGTCCCAATAAGCTATGAATTCCGTTTTTTCTATTTTGAAGGAAAATGTATGACCTATGGGTCATATTGGAATATAGGGAAAAAGTATTCTTTGCCTGAATCTGAACTGGATGAGATCCTTAAGCTGACAGATTGGGCAGCAGAAAGACTTGCAGTGAGTTTTCCGGCTATCGACGTAGCTAAAACAGCTGCCGGTGATTGGATCATCATCGAGGTTAATGATGCTCAGGAGAGTGGATTTGTTGGGATTAATCCAATAATACTTTGGAACAATACAATAGAGGCCATGAAGAGTAGCAAAAAAGCACTTTAGAGCTTCAAGAAAGGGTTCTATGATTATCAGAAGGACACCGACGAAGTTCAGAAGGACACTCAGGGTGCCACTGGCACCCATTCTGGCACTCATAATGGCACTCAATTAGAAAAAGATGGATATAAAGACGTATCCTATCAATGATTGATGCGAACAATAAAATCACAAGGAAACAGATGGCAGCGGATGTCATTGGAAATATAGTGGAAAATTCTGGATAAAAACCAGATGCTTTTCTGGGGTATTAAGTACTTAATGAATTGCTACGAATGAAGTACCTTTTCATATCCGGATGTAGATAAAAAAGAAGGATTGGAAGACTGAAAGCGGAGTAGAGATGAAGTATAAAAAGAATAAAAATCTGAAGTTGAGGCTTAATCTGATTAAGAGAGCAAAATTAACCTATATTAGCTATTACAATTGTGAAGAAACCAAGTGATATTATAGTCTTGTATGACGACGAAGAACAATATAATGGTATGAAAACGAGGTTATTCCAAGAAGAGAGGGCTACATGTGATAATTGGTACGAGAAAACTTGGCAATGCTAACAGTGTTAACAGTGAGAGGAAGACTTTATAGTCTTCCTCTCACTGTTTATAAACAGATAAACATTTTAATGTGATAGAATGTCATGTTTGCGTGATTCTGATATTGATGGAGAGACTTTTTATATGTTATAATTCTATCAATAGTCGGAGTGTGCACTTATGGAGGACCAATACTATGAATATCAGCTATAACAAGATGTGGAAATTGCTGATTGATAAAAATATGAAACGGAAAGATCTCAAGGAGCAAGCAGAAGTCAGCCAGAATGTTATGGCCAGGCTCAGTAAAAACCAGGCTGTTAATATGGATACCATGGCAAAGATCTGTAAGGTCTTACAGTGTGATATTGGAGATGTGATGGAGTTTATTCCGGAAGAAGATGCGTGACGGAGGGTGCAGGCTATGAATTCAAACTTTTCATTCTTGCAGAGCAAATTTCCCGTATTAGCGAATTTCGGGAGCCTGGCAGAACAATACTGTTATAGTGATTCGAATTCCTGTCTTATGAAACTGGGAATGATCGGGGAAACGATTGTTAATCTCATATTCTCTTATGACAGAATTCCTATGCCTTATGATAATACGGCTGTGGTACGTATAGATACTCTGTTCCGGGAGGGTATGATCACCCGAGACCTGTCGGATATACTTCATGCTCTCAGGAAAAACAGGAATAAGGCAGTTCACGAGAATTACGGTTCTGTAGAGACAGGGAAAACGCTGTTGCAGATGGCGTTCAGTCTTTGTGAATGGTTCATGCAGACCTATGGGGACTGGAATTATCAGAATAAGCCATTTGTTATGCCGGAACCAACCACAAAGAAAGCTTCTGTGGAAAAGGCTGCAGAAGAGAGAAAAGAAAAAGAACTGATCAAAAAGGCTGAGGAAACAGCCATAGCCTCTGAGCAAATCGATTTTGAAAGCAGAAAGAAACAGGCGAGGAAAGCAGCCAGCCAGCGTGTGAAATCTGAGGCGGAAACACGGTACATGATCGATGAGCAGCTTCGGAAAGTCGGCTGGGAGGCCGACACAGAGAACCTACGGTATTCTAAAGGCACACGTCCTGCCAAAGGACGGTGTATTGCCATCGCCGAATGGCCGACCGATTCCTCTGTGGGTAATAAGGGATACGCGGATTATGCTCTATTTGTGGATCTGCGTATGGTTGCTGTTATAGAAGCAAAGGCTATTCATAAGGATATTCCTTCCGTTATCGATTACCAGTGTAAAGAGTACTCCCGCAACATCCGTAGTGAAGACAAGTCGTATCAGGTTGGAGTATGGGGAAACTACAAAGTACCTTTTACTTTTGCAACCAATGGGCGTCCCTATCTGGAACAGTATGATACAAAGAGTGGAGTCTGGTTTCTGGATCTTCGTCTTTCTTATAATGCTCCTAAGGCTTTACATGGATGGATCAGCCCAACCGGTATCATGGAACTTCTGGAGAAGGACATTGCCGCAGGGAATCAGCAGTTGATCGATATGCCTTATGATCTTCTGCGTGATAAAGACGGGCTAAATCTCCGTGAATACCAGCTGAAGGCAATCAGGGCAGCCGAGCAGGCTATCATTGACGGTCAGCAGAATATTCTCCTGGCCATGGCCACAGGAACAGGTAAGACCAGAACTGTTCTGGGAATGATCTACCGGTTTCTGAAAACAGGGCGCTTCCGCCGGATTCTTTTCCTTGTGGACCGTAATGCCCTGGGTGAGCAGGCCACGGATGTCTTTAAAGAAGTGAAGCTGGAAGACCTGATGACCCTGGATGATATTTACAATATCAAAGGTCTGGATGATAAGACCATTGACCGGGAAACCCGTATTCAGGTGGCAACCGTCCAAAGCATGGTCAAACGTATCCTATATAACGATGAAGAGACCATGCCGGCAGTAACGGATTATGATCTTGTTATCATTGATGAAGCCCATCGTGGCTATATCCTTGATAAGGAAATGGGTGACGATGAGATCCTGTACCGGGATCAGCTGGATTATCAGAGTAAGTACCGCAGTGTTGTGGAGTATTTTGATGCGGTGCGTATTGCTCTGACGGCGACACCGGCCCTGCAGACTACACAGATTTTTGGGCCTCCTGTCTTTAAATATACGTATCGTGAAGCGGTTATTGAAGGATATCTGGTAGACCATGATGCACCTCATGAGCTGAAAACAAAGCTAAGCAAAGAGGGGATCCATTATAAGTCGGGCGATACCGTGATCGTCTATGATGCTGTAACAGGAGAAATCACCAATAGTGAACTGCTTAACGATGAACTGGACTTTGATATTGAAAGCTTCAACCGGCAGGTTATCACGGAGAGCTTCAATCGGACAGTTCTTGCAGAAATCGCCCGTGATATCGATCCGGAATGTCCGGAGATTCAGGGGAAGACCCTGATCTATGCGGTGGATGACCAGCATGCAGACATGATCGTAAAACTCCTAAAGGAGTTATATTCCGAGTATGGCGTGGATAATGATGCCATTATGAAGATCACCGGGAGTGTGGGAGGCGGCAATCGGAAAAAGGTTCAGGAAGCCATCAAGCGATTCAAAAATGAACGTTATCCAAGTATTGCAGTCACGGTTGACCTGCTTACAACGGGAATTGATGTCCCTGAGATTACCACCCTGGTATTTATGCGCCGCATCAAGAGCCGGATCCTCTTTGAGCAGATGATGGGCCGTGCCACCCGCCTGTGTCCAGCGATCCATAAGACACATTTTGAGATCTATGATCCGGTAGGAGTTTATGATTCTCTGGAAGAAGTCAACACGATGAAGCCTGTGGTCACCAATCCGACGACGACCTTTGCTCAGCTTCTTGATGGGCTGAAAGTCATGGAGGATGAAAAACAGCTGCAAAACCAGATCAATCAAATCGTCGCAAAGATGCAGCGTAAAAAGCGAAATATGAACAGCAAAGCCATGGAGCATTTCATCAGCATGACAGAGGGAAAAGATCCGACCCAGGTGATAACTGAAATTCAGCAGTATAAACCGGAAGAGGCCAAAAAACGTCTGCTGGCTTATACGGATGCGATCCGTATGATGCAGGAAATCAAGGCTAACGGAAACCGTCCTGTGGTTATCTCCACGGAGGAGGATCAACTGCTTTCCCATGAGCGTGGCTATGGTAGCGGAAGCCGTCCGGAAGATTATCTGGACGCATTTGCTGAATACATCAAAACAAACATGAATGAGGTAGCTGCACTAAATATCGTCTGCACCAGACCGAAGGAACTGACCAGAGAGAGCTTAAAAAACTTACGCCTGATGCTTGACCGGGAAGGATTTACAACCCAGCAGCTTAACACAGCGATCTCTCAGATGACCAATGAAGAGATTACTGCGGATATCATCAGTCTGATCCGTCGCTATGCGATAGGATCCACTTTGATCAGCCATGAGGCAAGGATCCGGAGGGCCGTTGACAGATTGAAGAAGGCTCATGCATTTTCCAGGCAGGAAATCAACTGGATTGGCAGGATGGAGAAATACCTGATGGAGGAATCCGTCTTGAATCTTACGGTCTTTGATGAGGACGGACGGTTTAAGGCACAGGGAGGATTCAATAAGATCAATAAAGTATTCCAGAATAATCTGGAAAACATCGTATTGGAACTGAATGAGTACCTGTACGATGATGGAGGACATATAGCATGACAACACAGGAAATCGTATCAAAACTATGGAATCTCTGTAATGTACTCAGAGATGACGGAATCACCTATCACCAGTATGTAACGGAGCTTACTTATATATTGTTTCTGAAAATGGCTAAGGAAACCGGCGCAGAGAGCCAGATCCCTGCTGATTATCGCTGGGATGTGCTGACATCCAAGAGCGGAATCGAACTGAAAAAGTATTACAAGGAACTTCTCAGCCATCTGGGGGATAACTGCAGTGGTCGTATCCGTGAGATCTACCAGGGGTCGGCCACCAATATCGATGAGCCGAAAAATCTGGAGAAGATTATCACTACCATCGATGGCCTGGACTGGTATTCTGCCCGGGAGGAAGGACTGGGGAACCTCTATGAAGGCTTATTGGAGAAAAACGCGAATGAAAAGAAATCCGGTGCCGGACAGTATTTCACTCCCCGTGTACTGATCGATGTCATGACCCGTCTGATGAAGCCTCAGCCGGGAGAACGATGTAACGATCCGGCCTGCGGGACATTTGGATTTATGATCGCTGCCCATCAATATGTCAAAGAACGGACCGATGAGTTCTTTGACCTTGATGCGGACACTGCCGAGTTTGAGCGTAAGGAAGCTTTCACAGGCTGCGAGCTTGTCCATGACACTCACCGCCTTGCCCTGATGAATGCCATGCTGCATGATATTGAAGGACAGATCCTCTTAGGGGATACTCTGTCCAATCAGGGAAAGAACATGAAGGGATATGACCTGGTGCTTACCAATCCGCCATTTGGAACCAAGAAAGGCGGAGAGCGTGCCACCCGTGACGACTTTACCTTCCCTACCAGCAACAAACAGCTCAACTTCCTGCAGCATATCTACCGCAGTTTGAAAGCAGACGGCAAAGCCCGTGCCGCAGTTGTCCTGCCCGACAATGTTCTATTTGCTGACGGTGATGGGGAACGTATCCGAGTCGACCTGATGGATAAATGTAATCTTCATACCATCCTTCGGTTGCCTACAGGTATCTTCTACGCCCAGGGGGTTAAGACCAATGTGCTTTTCTTTACCCGTGGAAAAACAGATAAGGGGAACACCAAAGAAGTATGGTTCTATGACCTGCGGACGAATATGCCCTCCTTCGGGAAAACCAATCCGCTGAAGAAAGAGGATTTTATTGGCTTTGAAACTGCATATGAAGCAGCAGACCGGGCAAGTGTGAAGGATGAAAGATGGAGCAGGTTCACCAGAGAAGAGATTACAGAGAGGGGCAACAGTCTCGATCTCGGCTTGATTAAAGATGACTCTATCGTTGACTATGAAGACCTGCCGGATCCCATCGAGAGCGGGGAAGAAGCCATCGCCATGCTGGAGGAGGCAGTCGACCTTCTACAGAGCGTGGTGAATGAACTGAAATCTCTGGAAAGACCGGAGGTGTAGGCATGGCAAAAGGAACAAAGAAAAAGAAGAAAGAACTGACGATAGAAGAAAAACTGGAACAGGCACTGGTTCCAGAGGAAGAATGGCCATATGAGGTGCCGGAGAATTGGTGTTGGGTGATAATTGGAAGTATTACGACAGTTGTCGGAGGAGGCACTCCATCATCTAAAGTACAAGAGTATTATGAGGATGGTGAAATACCTTGGATAACTCCAGCTGATTTATCAGGATATGAATCTTTATACATATCACATGGCAATAGAAATATAACTCAGTTAGGCTTAGAAAAATCATCTGCAAAACTGCTTCCTAAAGGGACAGTGTGTCTTTCCTCTCGTGCACCGATCGGATATACGGTCATCGCAGAAAATGAGATTTCAACAAACCAAGGATTTAAGAGTTTTGTTCCTTCTCCAGTATATCTTCCTGAGTATTTATTATGGTATCTGAAGGGGAATAAAAAACTACTAGAGAGCAGGGCAAGCGGGACTACTTTTTTAGAATTATCAGCAAAGAAGGCTGCATTGATTGAATTTCCTCTTGCCCCTTTGGGAGAACAGCAACGTATCGTCAATCGTATAGAAAGTCTCTTTGCCAAATTAGATGAGGCTAGGGAGAAAGCTCAGGCCGTTGTGGATGGGTTTGAGGATCGAAAAGCTGTGATACTACATAAGGCATTTACGGGGGAACTAACAGCAGAATGGAGGAATTCTAAAGGAATCTGCATGGGTAGCTGGAGGGAGTATGAGCTAATAACCATTTTAAAGGATAAGCCTAGGAATGGCTATTCCCCTAAACCTGTTAATTATGAAACCCCTTATAAAAGCATGACACTTTCTGCTACTACATCCGGAGTTTTTCTTCCAGAGCATTATAAATATATAGATGAAGAAATATCGGAGGATTCTTATCTTTGGCTTAAACCAGGAGATATTCTCATGCAAAGAGCAAATTCCCTTGAAAAAGTTGGAACCAGTGCTTTATATACGGGTAAGGAGCATGAGTTCATATACCCTGATTTAATAATGAAACTACAGGTAAATGAACAAGCTATTTCAGAATATGTCGCATATTATTTGAAGACAGGGAAAGTGCTGCAGTTTTTAAGAAAAAATGCGACAGGTACAGCTGGAAATATGCCTAAAATTAATCAAAAGACAGTTTCACAGATTCCGATTGTTCTTCCAATTATTGAGGAGCAAAGTGAAATTGTTCATAGGTTAGATACGCTGTTAGCTTTGGAGAAGTCAGCAAATGATGCTGTTGTAAGGTTTATTGACAAAATCGATACAATTAGAAAAATTATTCTCTCCCGTGCCTTCCGCGGTGAATTAGGTACTAATAATCTCACTGATGAAAGCGCTGAGGAATTATTAAGAAAGATACTGTGATTAAATACGGAAGAGAGTATTGCTTTCTGTTCAATACGAGGTGAAATAACCTTGAAAGGTACTAAAAACGCCCGGTCGAATAGAGAAAGGCTCGGAAATATGAACTTTTGATGCTAATTCGGGAGCCTTCATAGCAGTATTATTTTCACAATAAATGGAGGGAATGTTTCTATAGAGATTATCCAAATTATAGAAAAGAAGGATATGAAAGAAACGAATAAAACAATAGAAATGGATCCAGTAGTAGCAAAAGAAGTTTTACAAGATATGTTTTTCATTGTAATTCTATTTCATATTCAAGATAATATTGATGATAAATGGTTGCGGGATTATTATACAAAAATAATTATTACATATTTGGCAATTGTATTACATGAGTGCCTTCAGGCTGATTTGCTAGATAAAAAAAGATCAGATGATAAGGCCAAAAAGATTCTCAGGGATATACGCCATAGGATAGTGAAACTTAATCCTAGTGAAAACAGTAAATCTATAAAGAACATAATGAGTATATACTCATAATATTGAAGGAAATTATGAGCAGGAGTATACTGAGTTCAAAAGAAAAGTAGAAAACTATTTTGTTCCAGAAGTACTGTCCACGTATGGTCTCATAGTTCGAAGACTTGGAATAGTATATGTTAGCGAGCTTGATGCGGAAACTATGAAAAGATTTGCTTCTCTCTACTTCAATCCTTCTGTTCAGGGAATAACGGATTTTCGATTCTCTAGAAAGGAAACCACATCTGGAGGTTTGTTGTTTGCAGAGAATCAGGATTTTATAAATAAGATTTTTAGTGTTGGTTATATTGGAGAACGGGTGCAAGGAATCTCATATGATTATCAACTTCACTTTAATCCAATTCGTCAAGATGTGAGAGACACAATTTCTAATTTCATGACGATGGCAAATACGGGATTTGCCAATGATATACTTAGTCAATTGAGAGGAACAAAATGAGTAAAGGAAAAGGGAAAAGGCCGATAAAAAAGAATCGGTCCCAGTTACAACATTATAAAGATTTTGTATCATCATCATCCTATTCTCCAGATAGTACTATCCCTTCTCAAAACGTAATGCTTGTAGGCTCTGATGAAGTGTTTTCCAGTAATCGCGATGGAGAATTGCATGGAAAAGAGAGCATAAGAAAAACACCATTTAGATATAGATTTATAGATTGGATAAAAGCAAATCTGTTTGCAGCCATTATTACTGCTATTGTTATTGGCGTTGCCACTACTGTAGTTACACATATAGTTAAAATTGCAGTAATTACCCAAAGAATAGATTATATTGAAAGCAAAATTGAGCAAATTGATGATGAGGATGTTGAAAAAGATTATCTCCAAATACAATTAGATCTCATTAAGACTGAAATAGAAAATGAAAATAATGGTTCGTTGAATGAAATAAATATGAAAATGAAAGATATTGAGACTCGATTGAATGCTGTAGAAGAGGGCGGGAAATAATGGAGTTAATTTTAACATGCCTGATTATCCAGAAAGAGCAGTTTTAGAGGGAATTGTTAATGCCCTGATTCATCGAAATTATTTGGAACTGGGGAGTGAAGTGCATATTGATATGTTTGATGATCGATTGGAGATTTATTCTCCAGGTGGAATGTGTGACGGAACAAGAGTTCAAGAACGGGATCTGATGCAAGTGCCCTCAAGACGTAGGAATCCGATAATCGCTGATATATTTAATCGTCTGAAATACATGGACCGCCGAGGCAGTGGCTATAAAAAGATTTTAAGTGATTACAGAAAACAACCTACTTTTACCGAAAATTTGGAGCCAGAATTTTACTCGGATAATGATTCATTTCTCTTGATTTAAAGAATATCAATTATCAGGTGCAAGTACAGATTGCAGCAGGTGGCCCAGGCAGGAAAACACTAGAGCATATGAATCATATAAAACAATACCTATTGGTACATAATGGGGCAAAGACTAAAGATATCGCAGAAGCTATTAGTCTGAGTCCTGCCCGTAAACGAGCAATACTTAAAGACATGAAGAATGTAAGAGCCACTGGAGAGTATGGAAGCAGAAAATATTGGCTAGATGAGTAACTGCTTGGATATATCGTTTGAAAAAGCAAGCAACAAGCGACTAAAACAAGCGATATACGTTACGGTTAAAAAAGCCTTTAAATACTATGACCATATGATAATAGCTCAGGATGTTTTGATGGAGTGTGTCGGAGATTGATTGAATAGCCATTGCAAGGAAAGGCTTTGTTAGATGGAATAGTGCTTTATTAACAACAGGCTTATGAATAATTGCTTGTCGCTTGAAATAAAACAAGCAACAAGCGATTAAAACAATCAATAAGTAATCAAGCAAAGATTCTATGATTATCGGAAGGACCCTAAAGGTGCCATTGGCATTCATAATGGCACTCAATCAGAAAGGGGTAGGCATATAAAACTATTTTAGAGGGGAAGTCCGAGGAATAAAAACCAGCCCGCCCGCTGATACTATTTTGATACTAATAATTCGTGAAGAATAAAAAATATGTGTAAAATCACGTAAAATACGTGATAAAAACAAGGAAAACAGGAGGCAAATCAGCTGATACAGAGGTCAGTGATTTCCTGTTATCCGCATACTGAATTTGATCCGGAGAATGGCTGTATAAGCCAGTCTCCGGGTTTTCTTTTTGCAGATTTTGTATGTATTTGTATGTACCTACTGTTTATGCAGTTTTCCGGCGATTTACAAGCATTTTTCCATGACATCGACGGCTTGTGTCTGGACTGCACATCCTTAAGATAGTGGAGGGTCATCGCAGGGAGGTGTGTCCGCCCGGATTGATTTGGCGGGCACGTTCCAGGATGGATTTCGCAGCCTTGGGAAACTGAATCCACGCATAATATACTGTGGATTGCCGAAGGCCTGAAAACAGCCTTCTTTCCCTATTTCTTGGTGAGATTATTGTAAATTGAGTATGATAACGATAGAAACAATGCCAACATTGTAAAATGTACAATGTTGAGTAATGTTTGTGATGAAATAAGCGGTACACAGTATACATAAAACAATGTAATATCAAGTAATGAAGCCATATTTCAA
>ODAJ012158948.1_pt1 | contig 158218 bp, 202 predicted proteins | sample 1539241 | NCBI WGS metagenome assembly ODAJ01 (sample SAMN02144231, study PRJEB22623) | gut metagenome | biome: sheep rumen | host: Ovis aries | place: New Zealand | reverse complement strand
TGATACTCTTGTAGATATAGCACTAACTGTAGAACCATCAGCTTTATCCTCTAAAGAAGTTTCTATATCAGTTATAGATGACCTAATTCCAGTAATATCTGTTTCAGTTTGCGTAATTCTATCTCTAATAGTAGAATGTGTGGTATCTGTTCCATCATCAAAAGCTTCTATAGCAGAACTTATATCTGATGACCATACTTTATTAACTATATTATTTTCAACACTACTAACTCTACTTTCAACTCCTGTAATAGTAGCATCATAAATAGCTGTAGAATCTTTGGTTGTATTATCAGAAAAAGTGGTATGTTGTTTAGTCCACAAATATTTACCAGTTGTGATTTCTGGTTTTGTAGTTGACCACGAACCACCTTGTAATTTAGTCGCAGATGTTGAAAGATAGTACATAGGTGTAACCGAAGAAACGCTTACACCTATATCACCTTTTGCACCATTTTTACCGTCATCTACATTTATAACGGTAACTGTCCCATAAGCTTTTATACTCATATGACCTCCTTTCATGTCTTGCTATTTGAGCATAAAAATAACAAGACATTAAGGATTGCCTTGTTTAACCAGTAACATCACAGATAAATTGCATCCTTCCATTAATCATTGAAGGGTCAATATAAAAACATCTTGTATCTTTATATGCAGATGTTGTATCAATTGCGTTACCACTATTATCCAATCTATAATATTTATAAGTTAACGTATCTTTTTCTGTGGCATCTGCCCAACTTGTGCCATTGTACTTCTTTAAAGTACATGTCTTTTTACTTTTATCTAAATAATAATAAAAATCTCCATTAGAAGCACCAGTAGGAGCAGTATCACTAAATACAGTAGATTTAATAGGGTCAACTTCTTCACCATTTTGATACACTCTTGTATAAATTGCTCCAAAACCTTGTGAATTTTTAAATTGCTCTACGGTAGCAAATGTATAAGCCACATAAGGGTCACTTACATCATCAATAGTATAATAAGCAGTATATGTCTTACTACTATATGTTGCTTGACATCTAAGCCACATTTGGTCTTCTACATCATCAGCATTAATTACAATACTAGTACCTGTTTCTCCATCAATTGTAGTATATCCTGTTCCACTAAATTTAGCCCATGTTACTGCACTAGGAGTTACAGTAGATGTACCAGATGTTAATAAGGTTTTAATTGTAGTTGTAGCTTTAGTTGTTGAAACCGTACCACCATCTTCAGAATATAATTGAAGAATTACAGCACTAGTACCATTACTGGCTTGTACATTTTTAGTCCATGTATATTTCTGGTCTGTGGAAGTCGTAGAACTAGCACCTGTATTAGCATCTTTAATTGTAGCTGTAAGAGTAATTGTAATATCACCAGTAAGCACATTAACATCAGTCATAAAAGTAGCATCTTTAGCAACTCTTAATACTAATAAACCCGATGCATTAGCTGTACCTGCGGTATTGGATTGTACTGTAACACCAGTAGGTAATGTTCCAACCGTAGCCGTAACTGGCACTCTAGTGATACCTTGATAAGCTGAAAATGGAATAGATATATCTTTCTGTGCTGTTGCCTTTTTAGCAGTTGTACAAGGAATCACATCACTATAATTACTAAGCCACATAGATACTCCATTATTACCATTTGCCCCAGAATTTCCTGTTTTACCATCTTTTGTAATTACAATAGATTGATTATCAAGTTCTGTTGATGTACCTCCAGAAGCATATAAAGTACATTTAATGCCTATAACTGTATTAGCAGAAGGAGTATAAGATTTACTGGACTCATCTTTACTACTAGTATATTTATTTGTATAACTAGACCCATTAGTAGTTTCAGCAATAATAAATCTACCAGAATAAGTTGTTTTAGTTAAATCTGCTCCTGTTTTTTTATAAGCATTAAAGGTTACTGCACTGGGAGTTAATGTATTATTTTCAGCACGATTTAAAGCATAATAATTAGGCTCTACTGTATAAATAACTGCATTCTCACCGTTAGCACCTGCATATTGTTTTGTAATAGTATATCTTTTTACTATTTCACTATAATTGGTTCTTGTGCATACAAAATTTACATAACCTACATCTGAAGTTAATCCAGAAGGAGTAAATGTATGTGTTGTTGAATTATATGTACCACTTAATCCATCACTACGATTTGCTGTAATAGACCATTGAGTTGTTACATCATCTCCACCTTCAAATATTTTAATTGTTGTAGTACCTGCTGACCATACATTGTCAGATACAGGATTACCACTAGAATTAACAGGTAATAAAAAACTCTCGTTTGTTAAAACCGCACTTACAACAGCATCACCCGCTACACCATCAAGAATTTTATTGATTTGAATAGTATCATATATATCACTATCATTAGTTGTTACTTTAATAACTGCATATCTGTCACCTTGTAACCAAATATTAGCTTCATCTGCACCTACAACAAGTTCTGTACCAGTTATACTTGTGTTATATTTAGTTGTAATGGGATATGCCTCATATGTTCCATCTGATTTTTGATATTGCCATTGAGCCATTGAAACATTAGATAATAAAGCCCTTAAAGTAATAGTGCCACTACCAACAACAGACCTATCAGCATTGTATAGAAAAGCGGTTTCACCAACAATATCAACGTCTTTAATTTGTGTCGCTTGTGTAACTAATGTATAAGTAAGACTTGCTTCTGTAGTTAAAGGTACACCTGTATTTGGGTCTGTATATACTAATTTACAAATATAAGTAAGCTGTCCACTTGTTACAGAAGCCATTTTATTTGCATTTACAGTTAATACCCCATTTGAAACTGTTTCTCCCGATGTAAGAGCAACAGCAGTACCAGACCCTTCTTTTCTGGTATAAGTAAAACTAACTCCTTGAGCAGTAAGGCTAAGAGTTTTTCCATTATAAGAAATTACGGGGGTAATTTTTAAATTAGAAGTTGACCAGTTTGGCGTATAACTCCCACTACCATTATTAGCATTAGGGTCATATATAACAGATAAAGGCTGATTACTTGTACAATATAAATTTATTGACCCTACATCTGTCAAGTCAACGACAGATACGCTTGAAAACGCTTGTATTTTAGCCATATTTCCTCCTTAATCTGAAGTCACGGTTATACCTTCATATTCAAACTTACATTGAAAATCAGCATTAACCTTTACGTCATTAGCCGTAACTTGAATTGTTTTTGTTCCTACGGAATGTTGGTCATTCCAATATATATCTCCATATGTATCCTGAGATGTACGAGTCCATGTAAAATACGAAGCATCATAATCATCAGTTACATCTATATTATTGTTAAAAAGTTTGGCATTGAAAGTTAATGTAGTACCATGAATATTCGTACCATTTGGACATTCAATATATAAATCATAATTATTTATATTATCTATTTTATTATCTAAATTCTCTAATGCCGTATTAGTATTATTTTTAAAAGAAGTATATGATGCACCAAATTCTTGTGTGCCATCATATATTTTTGTTATATCTATTCCACCTTGCTCATTAGGTTCTAAAATTTCAAATCCTAATTTTGTTTTAGCTAATGTACCATCTTTAACCATATCATTAATAATTAATTGGTCAGCAATAGCATCACTTGTAATTCCTTCAGGAGTAAGAACAGTAGCCCCTTTTTCATTTTTCAAAATCAAACTTGGAGTATAACTATTATCATAACCTAATTGGATGCCAACATAGTCTTGTTCTTGACCTTCTTCATCTGTATATTTACCCCAAATTTGTAAAGCATTACCATTCATTACCATTGTTCCGTTTTCAGACAATATTCTCATATTATTTGAAAGAACAATGTCTCCTGCTTGTAAATCACCTACGGATATTTGTCCTGCAATTAAATCTTTGAAATAACCTGTTTCAGCTTTAGTTTCAATTACAGTATTAGATAATCCTTGTAAATATCTAACAAAGGCAGTATTAGCTTCTAATGTATCAATAGTAGCTAACTTAGCTTTTAAATCATCTACTTTAATTTCACTGGCAACTACAAGTTCAGATTCAAGATACTTAATAAAAGCACTATCAGCTTCTAAAGAATCAATTTGTGCTAATTTAGCTTTTAAATCATTTACTTTAATTTCTGAAGCAACAACTAAGTTAGATTCTAAGAAATCAATAAAAGCATTATCAGCAGTTAAACTATCAAAATCACCTTGTTCAGCCTGAACTAATGCGGCTGAAATAGTTCCTGCTGTTACCATTTCAGAAGTTAAAAAGTCTATAGCGGCTTGACTAATATCAGCTTGACTAAGATTAGATAAATTATTTAACATAATATTAGTATCGCCATCGTCTAATAATGTTAAGTTTTTAGCTGTGATAGTTAATACTCCATCTGTAAAATCTACATAATTGGTATCATCACCTATATGTGCTTCATCAGATGTAATTTTTCCGCTAAAACTTCCATCACCATCAGAATTTAACGACATAACTTCTGTAGTAACAATACTACCATCTTGTCTTCTTGTATTTTTTGTAATAGTAAATAAAGAATCTGGGTCATTAGGATTAATTAAAACTGTATTAATTCCATTCGTTACCATAAAACCATCGTCATCAAATTTCATAGTACCTGCGGAATTATATATCCCTAAATAATTACCAAGTATTAATTGACCAACTAATGTTTCAGCATTAACACCATAAGATAATACAGTTTCTCCTGTAGCAGGTTCTTCATAATAAATTCTACCTATTGCTACACTGGTCGTATCCCAACCGTCTTTTGTAAGAACAATTGAATTATTAATTATTTTCATCTGTTCAGAATCATATTCCTGAGTTTCAGGGTCTAATCTTCTGAATAACATTCCTGATTCATTCCAGACTTGTGTTTGGCTATCTGCATCATTCGCCATTTTTAGATTAGCTGAAGAAATACCATCAGATAACCAATTTTTAACAACAGTATAAGTATCACTTCCTGCATTTGCTTGTCTTCTAACAGAATCGTAAGTAGTAGTCATAGCAACAGCTTTAGAAATTAAAGATGCTTGGTCTGTTATACCATCTATAGTAGTTGTTAAATCAGAAAATTCTACGCTAATAGTATCTAAATTATCATAATCTATTTCATATTGAACTAATCTTAATTTATAAACATTATCATCTACACGAACCCTAATCCAGTTCCCCACTTTAAAATAATATCTTAATGGTTCAAATTTGTCTATTGTTAATAAATTATTTAAAGAGCAAGAAATAGAATGTTGTTGTGTTGATGATTTATATATTTCTTTTTTAGCTGTTTCAAGAAATTCTAATGCTCTTGCAAAAACTTCATCGTTATTAAGTCCTTCAGAAGTATAATTAGGATTGGAATACTTATCTTCTCTCCTATAGAGGGCAAGTTCTTTCCACAGCTTTTCTCCCAAAAATTTTTCTAAATCTAATTGCGATTGGATTCTATTTTTAATTGTAGTAATATTTTCTTCTAAAGATTTAATCTTATTAATTTCAGATTCACGCTCTGAAATAGCGTCTAATATAGCATCTGATTTTTCTAAATAAGGAGTATAAATTTCTTTGTAAATTAATGCTTTATTGTCACCTGTAATACCACTTTCCTGCATAATTGATTTACAGGCTTCAACAGCATTTTGAAAATTAGAAAGACTATTTAAATTATATTTTTTTAATTCTTTTATTAAGTCTTCTGTACTTTTAGCAAATAATTCAGTGATACTTAAATTTTCATCCGTATTTTTCGCCAAATAATTATCTATTTGTTGTTTAAGATAAGTAGCTAAATCATCGTTAAATAAAATGGTAAGTTGTTCAGTTGTAGCTGTATCTTCTTCATCAGCAAAATTTGTAACAACTAATTTACCTGTCCATGTTAATTCATCTTTGTTATAAGAAGCATCTTCTACTTCTATTTTATATCTGGCATCAACAATAGACTTTGCCTTAGATAAAACAGCATTATTAGCTGATGTTAAAGCCAATGATTCTAATTTTGAAACAGCACAAGGAGACATAGTATTATTAGTTAGTTTTTCTACTTGTTCCTGTGCCGTTGTATCAGCTAATTTAAAAGTTGGCATCATTTCATCAGATAAATAAGAATCAAAATCTATTGTACAATAATAGATATTCATTAACTCTGAAAATCCAGTTAAAGGCGTTGTAATTTTTTGTAAATCAGTATTGCCATCTTTATATTTTTCATATAAAGTATTATAATCTGCAACCAATGAAGAGTCTAAATCAATATTTTCTCCTTCATTATAAGATTTATATATATTATCATATTCTTCTAATTTATTAACCAATTCATCAGACATGTCTATTTTCATGTCATCTGTAATATACCAAAGATAATCTCCACCATTAGGATTCGCATTTCTAATAGTGGCTGTCATCAAATCATCTCCACCTTCAAGTTTAAAAACATTTTTTACACTATCTGTATTTGTGGAAAAATTAATTTTATCAGTTAATTCATCAGCAGTTACAAAAATAGTTGTATCTTCACCATATCCTTCTTGGATTTCCTTCGAACCACATTTAGGACAACTACCAGAAAACTCACCACGATAGCCACATGATACACATTTATTTTCTAAATCATAAGCACTGACTATTCTTTTAGGATTTCCATCTTTGTCAGCACCATTATCATATATAAAAATACATCCTATTTCACTCGCAATATTATCTAAAGCATCATGAATGGATGTAGAATCAAAACTAAAGGTTCTTTGTAATCCCCTTATTGATTCAGAAACATATCCTATACTATAATTTGTTGCTTTCGCTAATACTCTATGTAATATAGACTCCTGAATATTATCAGGATTATATATAATATTTGGAATATAGTCTTCTCTTTCAATATCATTTTCAGTATTAATTTCTATATTATATAAATTGGTTTGAGATAGTTCTGCTTCACATAATGCAGTTGCAGATAAATTTTTAATGGTTTCTGTACTTTCTTCTATATTTAGAACAAGTTCAAACCAAGTGTCCCATTCTATACAATAAGCCAATCTAAAATTTTTTATTTCGTCCCATAAAGGGTCTTCAACATTATTTAAAAATTTATTTACTGAAAATGTAAATTCACAAGGCTGTTCTAAATAATCAACAATATGAATACCTTGTGCATTTAGTAAACCTAATCGCTTTCCGCTTTTAGTAGCCAAAATAAAGGTTGGTTTTAACGGACGATTAGATTTATCAAATTTAATTTTAATTGCCATATTAATCCCCCATTATATCAAACCAACTTTAACGATAGGAGAATATTTCATTTTTATAGTACACGGTAACGAAACTGTTATAACATTTTCATTATCGTAGTAATTATTATCTATTCTAAAAAATTGCCAATTAAAAGAATTTTGAATTAAATGATTTAAATTAGAACTAACAATAATTGGATAATTGATTGTAATTACTTCACCAGAAGTACAATCTTTTATTATCATATCTACATCATTGGCACTATTAGTAATTTCCAAATCACCATCACTAGCCAATGTAATTTCCATATTAGGATATATATATCCTTCTGCATCTGATACATCATTAATGGTAAAAGACCAATTGCTTTCTTCTCCTGTATTTTCAAATTCTATTGCATCCTGTATAGCAAAAGGTCTGTCTGTAACTAAACTTAATTCTAACCCATAGGTTGTTCCATTTAATTCAATTCTTTCTATTTTATCAAAACTACCATTAAAATAAAAACCCCTATATTCATCATTTATAATTCTAAATTCATGAAAAGTGTTACGGTTTAACCATCTCATAATATTTCTTATTTCATCAGTAGTAATTCTTAAATCATTAATATCTAAACAAGGATTTTTCATAATTTCAATACTAGCTGTTAAACAATCTTTATATTCAATACTGGATAATTCCCATTTAGCCCCATTTAAAGTCGATACAGTATTAAAGGTTATCTCTGAGCCACTTGAGACATTATCGCTTTTCCCTCCATTGAAACTACAAATAATAAAACCCATATCACTTAGTTTTTTATTATCATACATAAAATCATAAGCTAACACAAAGATACCCCCTTTTATTTCTTATTAATCTTCTGTAATAATATCAAGTACCCTTTCATTATATTCTCTAAAAGCTACAAGCATATCAGATAATTCTTGTTTTATTTTTCTTACTTCTTCTAATTCAGCTTCAAGAGCCATTTGGTACTTTTTATTCAATAAAATTTCTTTCTCTAATTTATTAAGTAATTCTTCTGTATTACTATTTATATCCATTGTATTACTCCTATAAAATAGAAGAGTGCGCTGTTACACGCACCCTTCTAAATATATATAAAATTAAATTTTATATTTTTTCAGTGAACTACCACCAAATAAACGGTCTGTAGTCATAGACCTTAACAGTCGTTCAAATTGAGGGTCACTTGTAAGTTGTTTCTTAAATGTGTCATAATCAGTTATATTAGCACCATTGATATTAAATTGAATATTCATATTACCGTTCATAGTATTATTAATAGTAGGAATATCATTATAATTACTTCCATCAGTATAAGATTTAAAGTATTCATTAGGATTATTGGCAAATTCGAATAAAGCTTTAGTAGCTTTAGCATTAAGGACAGAATCACCATGAGACAGTGGTGTAAGAATAGCCCCATCAGAAGGTCTGATAATAGCTTCTTCTTTCTTATTTTCCTGAGTCCATGCTAATTGGTCTTGAGTAAGACCATATACACCTGTCTTATATTGGGCTGAAGTAAATACTTTAGGCTTACCACCTTTTTTATCTAAAAGATAACCATTTTTATCAAAGTAATATGTTGTTTTACCCATTTTGGCAGAAGTATTTTTAAAAGCTTTACCATTGTCTTTTAACCAATACCGATAATATTTTTTATCCCCAATTTTCCTATCTTTCCATCTACCAGTTTGCATTACACCACTTTTGTCAAAATAATAAGTTTCACCGTCAATATCTTGCCAACCAGTAGCGGCTACTCCTTTATAATGGTCTTTATATTGTTTCATGGTAGATTTATAGAAATAATACCATTTATCTCCTACTTGTTGCCAACCAGTTTGTAAAGCCCCTTTATTATCTTTACCATCAGTAAAATATTTATAACCATGAATAGTTTGAAGACCACCACCATAGCCAACTAAATTACCACCTTCATCAAAATAATATTGATTCCCTTTAGTGTCATTAACAAAATCATCTTTCCCTTTTGCAACGGCTCTTGTAAATTGAATCGTCCTACCCTCTGCATCAGTATAACTTTTTCTATCATTACTTAAAAAGTTCTTTTTAATAATACTAGTAGCTTTTCCACTTTCATATTCTTCTTTAGCTTTATTAAAACTGTCTTGTACTGCACTATTTACATTTTGAGAAATATTATTAGAAGCTGTATCTACTCCAGATTTAGAAGTATTATTATGTCCAGTATCACTAGAAGAAATATTTTTCTTAATATCTTCACTTACTAATTTATTAATGCTACTGACAATTGTAGACATAGAATCAGTTAAAGTATAACCATATTTATCTGCGGCTTCTTTAATTGTTTGAACAATATCTTGAGAACCAGAATTAACACCTTTAATAACATCAGCAATTAATTTATCAACATCATCTAAAGCGTTATTCAAAGTTTCTTCGTATTGTTCATATAATTTATCTAAAGCTTCTTCAGTATCAGATATATTCCTATCATATTGAGTATCATATAAACTCTTTTGAGCGTCTTTTAATTCTTTCTGATATTGTTGTACTTTAAGTCTAGATTCTTCAGAATCATCACCCTGATAAGCAGAAATTAATTTTTGTAATCTGCTAATTTCATCTGCACTTTCAGTAACATTATTTTGATAATCATATAAATCTTTTTGAGATTGTAAAGCTTCTTTATATTTATCAATTAATTTTTGTAAAGCATTAAGTTGGGCTTCTATTCCTTCTTCGACAAGACTCTTAATAGCATCTCTTTCTTTTAATGCATTAGAAATAGCATCTCTTTGGGCTTCTAAAAGTTCATTCCTACGGTCAAGCAAATCTTGATTATAAGGGTCTTTAGCTATATCCTTTTCAATATTTTTTAATTCAGCCGCATATCTAGCAGATTCATTTAAATAAGTATCATATTGAATAGCAAGCGTTCCCATTCTGGCACTACCTAATTTAGTATATTCGCCAGTTTCTTCCTCAAAAGATTTACCTTCTTCAAGTAATTCATTTAACCATTCAGTTTCATCTGCTATTTGTCCAATTCTGTCAAGCGTCTTGTCAAATCTTTCCCATTCATATTCACGAATAGTATTTTGATATTCTATTACATTATTTTCAGCTTCTGCAATAGCTTGAGATACCTCATCAATAGAATCACACATCTCATACCATTGTTCTGACCATTTAGCAATTGTATTACTATTAGTAGCTTGTTCTAATTCAGTCACTAATTGATTATATTCTCGTTTAAGAACGTTTATTCTGGCTTCTTCAGTGTCACGCATAATACCTGCATAATAACCAGACATCAAACGTCCAGATTTTTCTGCTTGGTCAGATAATGTTTCCATCATTTCAATTCTGAAATCAAGGTCTTGAAGTCTTTCTTCATACCAAGTTTGATAATTATCAAATCTTTGTGCTACTAATTCTTTTTCTCGTTCTTTTAATTCTGTAATAGAAGTTTGACATTGAACAACTTTATTATAATATTCTTGATATTTTTGAATTTTTTCTTTTAATTTATCATCCTTAATATCTTCAATTCTTAACTCGCCTTTTTTAATTTTATTAATATAAGTTTGAGATAAACCAATTTTATTTAAATAATTGTTATATGTTTCAATTGCCCTCTTTTGAAGGTCAATTTCTTCTCCAACTTTAATTAAATCCTTATTTAAATTATTATTACGAGTGTCCCAAGTATTATAAACACTATCTATTATAGAATCAAGTTGTGCAATAGCTTCTTCAATGCGTTGAATTTTAACTTCTACCCAATCGAAAGTTTCTGCTGTATTATTATTATTGTTATTATTACTAGATTTCTTATTAGAATTATTATTTCCACCACCAGATTTTTTACCACTGTTAGAATTTGTTTTCCCTGATTTAGTTTTAGTTGGAGTAGTACGTTTTACTCCACCTGTTGTAGTTGTACCTTTAGAAAGAGCGTCCCCTATAGTTCCATCTACATGAGACATACCTCCAACTAATTTAGCTCTACTATTAGAAACATATCCATTTTTAAGAAGCTCTTCTGTTTGTTTATGATTAAGAACAACATCCCCTTTTTGTAAATGAGTAAATCCCATATTACCATTATTGGCAATTCGCCATTTACCATCATGAATAATAATTTCTTCACCTAATTCATTTACTAAAGCATCTTCATCTTGAGGAACACCCCAATCGCCTGTATATGTTCCATTCACATAGGCATTTTTTTGAGCGAATTTAGATATAGTGCCTTGAGCATGAGCCGTACCATTAAATCCATGTCCTCCTAATATATTTCTAAATACATTGACACTAGCACTAAAAACATGTCCCCCTATGCTACGAAGTCTAGATAATAAAAGGCTTGTTGATGTTAAAGCGGAACTTAATCCATTAACAACAACATTTGATTTATATGACCCAGTTAAACTATTTAATCTCGTACCAAGAGTAGCCGTATTATTAAGCATAGGATGAATATTACTGTCAAACTGAATTTTTTTCTTTTTTTTAGTCACTTCATCTGTTGTTTTACCTAAATGTTCTGCATTCTTTTCAGTTTCTTTAGTGTTATCTTCAAATTCCATTTTTCTAGTTTTAGAAGCTTCATCAGCGGCTTTATTAACACTGCTAATATCTTCAATTACTACTGTTTTTCCATCCATAGTAAATTGAACATCAATAACTATATGTTGATTATCCAATCCTGCTGTGGGGTCTCCTGTGGGGTCAGTAATTGTAGGGTCAATTTCTAATTTAAAATCATCTTGTTCTAATTGTTTTCTTAATATTTCTGCTTGTTTAGTTTCACTTTCAAGGTCAAAATTAACGGGTATTTCAAATCCCATCTCACGAAGTTGCTCTGCACTATAAGCTTCAGCAAGATATTCAGCTAAAGCATCTCTAGCTTCATCACAGCTTTTTGTTGCATCACTAAAATCTAAACCAACTTCTTTTCTTATAGCTAATTCAGAAGATTTTTCATAATAATCTTGCATTAAAGTCCCTAAAACTTGATAATCAGCTTGCCAAGAAGAAATATCTAAATTACCAAATGTCATTTCCATTTTAGCTTGTGCCGCTTTTTGAATAGTTGCATCTAATTGAGCATTTAAATATTCTAAACCTGCGGCTTGCTGTTCAGGGGCTAAATCTTCGTCAAGTTTCATAGCTTCTTTAGCTTCTTGAATCTTTTTCGCTAAATCTACATATTGCTCTATTTTTTCATCTTCGTCTAATTCTGTATTAGCTTCTATATTCCCAATTTCTAACGTAAAATCATACTCTTTTATTTTATCAGCTTCAACACCTAAATCAACAAGTTCTTGCTTCATTTCGCCAACATGTTGTATTACAGCGTCCATTCCTGGCAATGCGTTACTCATTTGAATTTCAAATCCTGCATCTTGAGCCGCTTGAACAATTGCTTGAAGAAGTGATATGTCTACACCAAGCATGTCAGCTACTTTTTGGTCTCCACCAAGAATATCAAAATCAAAGCTATATCTGCCATCATCAGTAATTGTTACTAATTGGTCTGCAATAGAATTAATTTCTTCATCTGAAAAATCTTTATAATCTTCCATAGTCTTAGCGGTAGCTTTAAATTTATCTTTAACTACATCTAAGAAATTAAAAACACCAGTGCTTGTAGATTTTCCATTTCCATCTACAGTAAAGAAATCTTTCATTGAATAACTGGTATTAGGAATTATTTTATTTAATTCATTAAATTTAGCTATGACTTCATCAACAGGCGCAGTCATCATATCTTCTTGAGTGAACATATTTACATATGCTCTAACATCATCCTGACCGCCCCATCCACGGTCAATTAAATCTTTAGCCGTATCATAACCAGTTTGGATGTTTTCATATTTAGCATTTTCATTAGCGGAAGATTGTGCATTAACATATTGATTATAAGCAGAGGTTAATGCTGAATATTGAGCCATTTCTCTTTCTAAAGCATTAATATTTTCTTCAATACCTTCTTTACGCCTATTTTCAGCATTAATTTCATCTATCAATGAATCTCTACTAGGGTCTTGTTTATACTGTTGTTGTAAGTCATATAAAGCCTTTTCGCTTTCAGAAAGCCGTTTTTGTAATTCATCATATTGTTTGCTTTGTTGTTTAACTTTAGATTTTTGATATTCCTTATTTAATCTTCTTAATTCTTTTTGATTTAAATGTATACCATTTGCTGTTGATTCAAATAATTCAGAAGCATCATAACCTGCTAAATCTTTATATAAAGTTTCTACATTTGTTACTTCTTCGGAGGATAAACCAGTTGCACCATTAGAAGAAGCCATAGCAGAATTTAAACTATTTATAGCGGCGGTTTCTTCTTCAATATTTAAAGTGGCTTGATAAGCACCTGCGGCAATATCACGTAAATTCTTAGTATATTCTTGATTTATTTGTCCTTCATCTAATTTAGTAATTCTTGAAAAAGCATTAGTATAAGCTTGGGCTTGGTCATAACTCATTCCTTTAAATTGTCCCATATATTTTTGATATTCAGGACTATTAGAATTAAGTCTCCAATTACGTCTTAACATACTGTCAAAACGTTTTGTTAAATCTCCTCTACCTTGGTCATCAAATATAGAATCAAAAATTTCTGCTCCTGTATCTTCACCCATTTGGTCTATGAAAATTTGACGATAAGTATTAGCTATTTTTTCAAATTCTCCCATGGATTTAGCATTTGCTAAATTACCCTTTCCAGAACCAAGACCCAACATATCGTTATATACGTCTTTAAAGGTATTTATATCTTTTAAACTACCCAATTTATAATATTCTGTAATAAAATCATCAATTGATTTTCCTGTTTTTTGGGCTAAATCATCTAATGTTTTATATGCTCCTTCAATATTACCAAAACCTTTAAGGACTTCTATTTCGTGCATGGCTACGCCTGCTTCATCTCCTGCACCCGCTATAAGGTTTCTTCCACCATTTTCTTTACTGTCATATTTCAAAATAGTATCTATAGTTATGGCTTCATCATTTTCATTAGCTTTATCAATAATACCTTTAATATAGTTCATAACAGTATCTTTATCTAACACTTCGCCATCTTCTGTAACCGTAGCAAAAGATAATGTTATTTGTTTACCATTACCTATATCGAAATCATCAGAACGTCCAAGAACGGTAGATGTTGTATCTCTAAAATATTCAGCTAATTCTTCTTCAGATTTATTATACCAAGTTTGTAAATTTTTAAAATTCTTATTTTTAGTAGGGTCTTCTCCCCAATCAATTGTTCTATCTGTACTAAGGTTAACACCCCCTACTTTTACTTCATCTTGATTTATAAGGTCTATAACGTCTTGTTGTTTATAACCTAATTTTTCTAATTCATTAAGCGAATTTTCATAATCATCTATTACATAGTCTAAATTATCTTGATTTAATATATTTTGCCATTGTTCGTCAAAAACAGATTCATTACTATTTAAAGCATTATTAGCAAGTTCAACAAGGTCATTGATATAATTATAATAACTTTCATAATCCTCAAAGCCTAATAATGTTTCTTTGTCCATGTTATTAATAGCTGAAGTAACAAAACCTTGTTGAGTTTCATTTAAATCCCAATAACTATCATTAGCTATGGCGAAAGATTGTGCCATAGTTCTCATTCGTTGAGATACTTCTTCAGAAGATGCTTCTGCTTCATCCACCAATGCTTTAAACTTATTCATTGTTTCATTAAAAGAAGCATCATCCATATCAACTGAAAAACCATACTCTATTAAAGTATCATATTCTGAAGCTTTTGCCAATTCTTCTGGAGTATGAGTTTTTTTAGCAAATTCTACTCTGTCATAGCGATTTTCTGTTAATATCCTATTAACTTCAGCTTTAGCGTCTGGACTACTTAATATTGAATCAAATATCTCTTTATCTTTATTCTGTATAGGTCTTTCTAAAGTTTTATAATGTTGGAAATCATCCCAAATAGACCGAGCATCTTCACCATTTTCTCCACCTTGAATTAAAGTTCTGGCGGCAGTTATTTGTTCTTGTTTATAAGCTTCTGTTAATTGTTCTACATTACCTTTAAGTTTAAGAATAGCATTACCTTGAGTATCATATCCAGAAACTAATTTAGGATACATACTTGCAATATCATTACAAATAGAAAGATATTCGCTATATTCTTCATTTGTCAATGTGAGATTTTGATTATTAGCAAGATTAACTCCTTTAGATAATTCTTCATATCTTCCACTTAATTCTTCTGCTCTTGCTTTATTAGCATTACTATTTTTTTGAGAAGTTTGATAATCACTCACAAGTGTTTTAGCTTCTTCTCTAGTTTCTTTTAAAGAAAGATTGGCTTTGTCTATAGCATTACTAATACCTTTGAATACTATGTATATTGTTCCAATTGCTCCTGCAATTAAAGCTAAATAACCCACTATAGGTAATAAAGATGATATAGAAGTGCCTATATTAGTTACAATTTTTCCTATGCCAGAAGAAGCAAGTCCTTTAAAAATACCTTCTTCAGCACCTTTTACTACAGAATCTCCTGCGGCTTCGCTTAAAGCCCCTTCTAAAACTTCTGTAGATGTTACTTCAGATGTTACTTCTCCTGCTCCTTTAATAGCTGTTTCTGTAGCTCCCTCAAGTCCACCTGTAAGAAGTCCTTTAATACCCCCTTTAGTATTAAATTGGAGTAAACTATTAACAAGTCCACCAAACAATGAAGCTTTTTTACCACCAGAACCCATAAACATCCATTTAACTATGTCTAAAGCCCCTAAAGCTAAAAAAGCAGACCTTATAAGTCCTAAGTTGTTAACGATTTCTAATAAGCCAGTTCCTAAATCAATAACTCCATTTACAAATTCTCTAGTTGATACATTAGCCCAAAGTTCTTCCCAAGCGTTCTTTAATTTAACTAAGTGTCCTTCAACGCTATCCATATATTTTTCATTTTCAATAGCGGCAGAGCCTTCAGCATCTGTAGCTTCAGCATAAGCTTCTTTAAGCATTTCTGGAGATTGCAATATACTTGCGGCTATTGACGCACGATTCTTCAAAATTTTAATATGGGTCGTAAATCCATACTATTAATTAAATATATTATCATACTTATGATTATAATAATCATTTTTAAATCTTTTCCACTGTTCAGGGATAGTTCCTCCCGTTCCATATTCTTTATGAAATAAAGCATGAATATTTGGATGAACACAAACCCCTAAAGGGTATTTACTATGAATTTTATTAAAAATTCTTAATAGACAATTTAATTGTTCTTTTGTATAATCATTAATATTATCTAAATCTATTTTATAAATATCATCATATATTCTTAGTGTTTCTGCTAAAATCAAATTAAAGCTATATATATGATGAATCTCATAATTTTTAGAACCAGTAAATATACATTGATAATTACACGCTTTCATTGATTCATCTTTCCATTTTTGAATATGACCTCTCAAAAATTTACATATATTAATATAATTAGAATAATTTTTATCAAAATAATATATTCCTAAAAGCCTACGTTGTTCTTGGATTCCTGACAAGGGTTTATTTAAAATCAAAGCAATTTCTTTATCAGAAAGAATTTTACTATTATTTTTTATAAAATCTTTATCCTTCTGAGAGTATTTATTACATAAATCAAAATAAGACGGTATTTTTAAACTATTAGCCTTTAAAGTTATAGAGACTTTTGTCCTTTTTGGTAATAATTTAATCATTTCATCCATTGGAACTTTAGAGTAATTATTTTTTAATATTTCTATCTCTTCTAAACTCCATAGATTATTTTTTGTTAAATTCATCTTTTTAGCTTTAGCTGATATACTCCCTACAGAAAATCTATTATTTAATAATTCCCTTATTTCTTTTAATGTCCTTTTTCCATAATTTTCCTGCAAGATTTTTTCTTCATTTTTTGTCCAAAAATAAGACTCCTTATGGATTTTATTATTAGACATCAAATGATAAACTCTGTCTTTAGTTAAAAAAGGATATTTTTGAAAAATACATTCCCATTTATTATTTAAATATAAAGTAGAAATTTCTTTTATATCCTCTTCTTTTAATCTATCAAAAACACTTCTCCCACAATATCCTCGACTATTTAAATGTTTTCGAATAGTGTCTTCACAAATGTTTAATTCCCTTGCTATTTGTGCAAATTTATATCCTTGATTAAATAATTCTATACCCCTATCAATAATTTTATCGTCTATTTTTTTCATTTTTTTACCTCTATAATAATAATATATATAATTAATACTAATACTTTCATATTAGTTCAGACCATTTTTTAACTCTTCGTCTTTACGTTAAGAGCCACACCTTTTCCATTTAAGGGGTTCTCACCCACTCCATATACGATTTGAGCCGTACTCCTATTGTTATTATTTATATTAATAACCCTACATGGGGATGGTCGTTGAGCGTTTCCCATATTATGATAACATAAAATTTACTTTTATGCAAGTATAACTTAGGGACTTCGTTGCGAATTAGCCATTGTAACATCTTTACCTTTTTAATCCTTCATACAGTAGTTTCCTCTATATTGTGGCGTAAAGCTTTAGGCAACCAACGCAGTTAAATGTGTTCTATAAAAATATGTTTCCATATTTTTCAGGCAAAATCTACCTGCAATCGTTTCTAACAGTAAATTAGCTTGTTTAGTACCATATTGTTTATCTTTTTCTACAATTTCATCATAGATTTCTGCTATTTCTAAAAGAATATCGTAAGTGCTTTTGTATGCGCCTACATCATTTAAAATATCAATACCTTTATTATTATTGCTATCAACTTTAGTGGCTTGCATAATAACATCTCTAAGTTTAGAGACATTCTTAATCATACCCTCTACTTCTTCTCCATCAGCTTCAAGTTCTTCAGCAGAAGCTTCTGTACCAGTTAAACGTAATGCAATGGTACGCATCGCCTTGCCCACCTTGGAAGGATCCTGAGTGATTCTATTGCCTGCAGTAACTAAAGCGGCGGCTTCATAGAAATCGTTTCCTGCTGTTGTTAAAGAAGCCGCACCATCTTGTAAAGCTGTTGCAAGTCCTTCAGTCGAAATCGGGAAATCGTTACCTAATTTATTAATAACATCAATAATTTGTGTATTACTAAGTTCATCATAAGCTTGAGACATTGCTATTAATGCTGTTGAAGCATCTTTAGCGGATTCAAATTCAGATACGTTAAATAAAACATTAGCGGCTTGTGCAGAATCAGTGGCTTCTTCTAAACTTTGACCTAATCTCATAAATTCAGCAACAGACTGTTGTAATGAAAGAGCATCTGTTCCAATGCTATCCGCTAAATCAAAACTAGCTTGTTGAAACTCTTTTAATGTACTAATGGTTTCATTACTAACCTTTTGCATTTCTGCTAAAGCTGAATCAAATTGTTTAAAAGTATTAAAACCTTGTTTAACTGTACTTATAATTCTCCAAAAAGATACATAAGTGGCTAAAGTAGCTGTCAAACCTTGTGCCCTTTGTTTCAGGGTATCAAAGAACGTCATTCCAGTACGACCTGCTTCTATTTCTTGCCTTTTAATATCTTCATATATTTGTCCGACTTCTTTTAATTCTTTAATATTAACACCATTATCAAGACGAGTTAATTGTTCCCTTAAAGTAGTAGAAGCTTCTTCTGATATTCCATGATTCTTAGATAAAAAGTCAGTAATATTTCTTGCTAATTTTGTTCCATTAGCTTGTTTAAATCCACTTGCTTCTTTTTTATCCTTTTTTATTTTAGCATCCATTTGAGTAAGTTCTTCATTATACTCTTGTAACCGTTTAAGGTCTTCTTTCTTTGTTATATCTATTGGATTATTTTTTATATCCACTAAAATTTCAGCTATTCTTTCTGCTTGTTGTTCTAAAGTATTAAGATACTCTCCTTGATGGATATATTCACTTCCTGAATACTCTTGATATAATCCTGTTAAATTAGTAAAAGTATTTTGAAGATTAGAAGTTAATTTACTAGAAGGTGTATTTACATTGTTTTGTCTTTTAAATTCATCATTTTCACCTTCTTCATAATGAAGTTTTATATCTTGAGCCTGTTGGTAAAGAGTTTCATTCTCTTTTAAAGCTTCTGTTGCTTCATGAATCTTCTTAGTGTATTCATCAATTTCTTGTAGTTTTTTCTTGATAGCATCGCTATCACCCTTACCAACCATTGAATCATTTACTAATTTATTTAATTCATTTCTTGCTTTATACATTTTATCATATAAAGAAGATATTTCTTCAATAGCCTTAGAATTATCAACAACTTGTTTCGCTTGCGTTTTACTTTCTGCATATTGAGATTGCTTTGTTTTTATAGTTTCATTTTCAAAAGCACTAGGATTATTTTTTTTCGTTTCATTAATAGCCCCCCAAGCTTTTTTTCTCTCTTCAGCTAGTTTTTGTAAATCATTTGCTTCTTTTTTAGTAAGTGTTTGACCATCTTTTTCTTTTGTTCTTAATCTTAAATATTGCTCTTGAGTTTTAATTAAAACTTGATAAGCCGCATTTACTTTAACAATTTCAGCTTCTTCATCAGTCATATAACCTGCTTGATGTAAGTTTTCTTTTTTGGTTTGATATTCTTTACGTAAATTATTAACATCTGAAACTCTTTGCCAATCCTTTCCTTGAATTGCACTAAGAGCTAAATATTCACCATTTTCATCAGTCTCTCGCATTTTACGATATTCAGCAAGTTTAAGACGATTTTTCTTTTGAGCGTCTGTTAATTCCCCATTCTCTTTAGGATTTAATTTTCCCTCACGTTCTTGTTGTAATAATTTAAGATATTCTTCCTCACTTGATATTAATTGTTTATAGAAATTTGTAGCGGTTTTAGTATCTTCATTAAAAGCTTGTTCTTCTCTTCTTCTTTCTTCAGCAATTCTGGCTTTATTTTCTGTTTCTTCTTGTTTTCGTAATTTCTCTCTTTCTGCTTCTCTTTCTTTTTGTATCTTTTCTTGTTGCTTATATCTTCCCCAACTATCTTTACTATCTTGTTTTTCTTCTCCCTCTACTTTATCCATACGAGCAATAAGAGCATTATATTGTTCTTGACGCTCAGCTTGACGTTTCATAGCTTCTTCTGTAGCTACTGTTTTTTCATAAAGTTTCTCAGCAAATTCTAATGCGGTTTGATAATTCTTAATAACTTCTTCAGAAACTCCTGCCATAATAGGAGTTTGCCCTTGAGCGATTCTTTCTGCATCTGCATCACGAACTGATTCTAAATAAGCTGTTAATTGACCATAACGATTTATTTTTTTTGCTGTAGCTTGAGATGTATCTGTACCATTCTCTAATTCTGAAGCTTTTTGGAAAATATTAAAATCTCTTCCATTTCCTACAATTCCCATTAATTCTTTATATACAGATTCTACTTGTTGGACTTGAGAATTATACTCTTTAGTTTCAGATTCTAATTGGGCTTTTTCTTGAAGAAGTTGGATTTCTTTTCTAATTTCTTCTTGTCTTTCTTTTGCTTTAGCTATAGCTTCTTCGTAGCTGCTTATGACTTCTGGGCTTATTTTACCTGCTTCTACTAATTTTTGAGTTTCTTCAGAATTAATAATATTTTGAAGATTTAAAAACTCTTTAGATTGTTGATTATAAGCTTTCGCCATAGCATTTGTAGCTTGTCCAGTTGTTAAATATTCCTCATTAACGGCTAAAGGAGAAGCCAATTCCTTTAGTCTATTATAAGCTGATTCAATTTCTTTAATTTTAGCTAATTCAGCATCTTGTTCTGTCTGAATTTTTTCTTCAACCCCTATTTTACCTTGATTAACATTCTTATTTATTTTCCCTATATAAGCATTTCTTATCTGTGTTTCTCGTTCTTCTAATAAAGCTTTAATTTCTGGGTCATTAAGAATTTCTGTTTTACCATGTTCTTTTAATTCAGAGATTCTTCTTGTGACTTTCTCGTATAAAGCATCTGCTTTTTCAAGATTAGTAATATCTTTAGGATTAAATAATTCTTGACCCTCTTCTGCAAGATTTCTTCGCTTTTCTCTAAGAGTCTCTCTTGCAAATAAAGAAGTTGCTCCTCTTCCTGTTAATGTTTTTAAATCTTTTTTTAATTCTTCTTTTATCGTATCATCAGTGTTTAATTGAGATTTAGTCGCTTTATCTTCTTTTTGTCCTTCTTGTATATTATTTGCTTGATTAACTTGACGAGTTATAGAAGGAAGATTTTTCCATTTACCTACAATAGTAACTACCGAATTAGAAATTGCTTCTAAAGTTTCTTTAAATTCTTTTAAAGTCACTAAAGATTCTTCATTAAATTTAAAATTTAAAACTTGAGTTTGAATATTATTGATTTGTTGTCCTAAAAGTGCTAATTTTTGGCTTAATTCATTTACCACTTTTGCCGATGCTTCATCTAAAGTAGAGGATAAAGAAGAAAGCGGAGTTAAAATATTTAAACCATTTTCAAGATTCGCAGTATTATCAGAAATAGCCATAGAACCACCAGTTATAGAAGTCCCGACTGTTCCAGACACATTAGTATTAACAGCATTTCCGTGTATTATGCCAAGAGAATCAGCAAAATTATTAACAGCTTGAGTAAGTTGCTCTACTTCTTGTTTTTCATCTTCTAAATTTAAAATAGGTTTATCTGCTTGTTCAGAAGCATGTTCAACAGCTTCATTAACTTTTTCTACTGCATTAGCAGTTTCTGTTATGGTTTGGGTTTGTTCTGGATTAATAATTGGAACCTGTCCAGTTCCATGCTCCTGTTGTTTGCTAAATCTTTCTAAGCTATTTTTAGCATCTATTCGCTGTTGTTTTTCTTCCTCGTCCATACGAGATGCAATGTTATTATATTCTTCTCGTCTTTTTTGCTCTTCTTTTTTCCTTTGCTCTTCTTGATATTTTTGTAAATTATCTGTAGGCAATTCAATCGTATTTCCAGACTCTAAAAATCTTCTTGCAGTAGAAAGACTAGCCAAATGATTTTCAATATAATCTATAATTGTTGTTAGACTAGATATTTCTTCCATAATATTTTGAAGATTTTGCATATCTTGTCCAACTTGTTTATTTATCATATCATTATAAGTTGCAAAATTTCCCGTTTTAGAATTTCCTACATTATCAAAATATCTAGACATTAAACTAACGGTACTTATATCTGCCCCTATTTTTCCTTCTTCATATAAATTACCAAGTATTTTTTGTGTTGCTTCTTTATCATTGTTTACATATAGATTATCTTTACTATATCCCTTCTTATATAATTGGCGAATAGATTGTACTATTTTTAATTGTTCAAAAACAAAATCTTGAGACTTTTGTTGATTATTATCGTACAATTCTCCCATAACACGAAGAGAATCATCAATTTGTTTAATTAATTCATTAGAAGATTTTTTTGAAACTCCTTCTATTTTGGCATTATTAAAATCTTCAATAAAAGAATTTATATTACTTTCAATATTAGGAACGGTATTTTGTCTTCTTTTTAATGCAGTTTTAAAAAAACCTAACAAATCTTCATTTGATAATTGAGCATTTAACTCCCTTTCAACTTCTTCTCTAGAGTTGCGAACCATCTCTTCTGTAATGGTATCAATATTAATTCCAGATTTTATAGTATCTTGTAATGTTGGTGTTGATTTAAGATTTTTAATTGTATTACCTATTCTGTTTATTCTACCCTCTTCGTCCGCTATATCTGCGAAAGTTAATTGAGAATTTAAATCCCTCCCAGATGCTATTGTGTTTCTTATCTCGTTAATCTTATCCCAAATAGCTAAAGTGTGTTCGGCTGTTTGTTCAGCTTTTTCAGCAACAACACTGGCTTGTTCAACACTTTCTCGACTCTGTTCCACAATTTCTGACGCTTGCAGTTGTGAATGCGCTTGAGTAATAATAGGAGTAGTAGATGAGGTAGAAGATGTTTTGTCCTGAGATATTTGAATAAGTTGATTATTCAACGTCTTTTCAGCGGTTTTTTTAGTTTGACCTGAAGGTTGAGTCGATGAATCTTCTTTTTTTAACGAATTACCTTGAAAAGTCTTATTCAATTCTACTGCTTTAGCTATTATTTCAGATTGATGTTCTGTTATATAATCTATTATTTTTTTTAAATTTTCATAATACTCTTGTAAATTATTAAAATCTTCTTTATTATATTTAAAAATTTGTAAACCTATTTCTTCTGCGCTTCTAAATTTATCAGTTGCAGGATTATAAATACCTTCAAAATCTTTTAAATAACCTTCAAATAAAGATGTTTCATTTCCCCAATATTTACCTATTATATCCTCTGTAGTTTGTAAATATGTTCTTTTATTACCCTCTGCATCTGTTTTTCCACCATTTTTATTTATAAGCTGTTGCATCATTTTTTGAACTCTTATTTGAGATTTGCGGTATTCTATTATTTTAGCTTGTAAATCTACTTCTTCCCCTTTTTCTAAATCAATTAATGCCGTATCAATTGCTTTGCGATTATCAAGAAAGACATTCATTTCTTCCCTTATTTTATCTACAAGGTCTTCCTCGCCTAAGCCTTTTAATCCTTCTACTTTTGTTTCTTTCCCTTGGAATACTTTAACTATATCTTTAAGCTGATTAATGGTATTTAGCTTCTCTTCCGTTTCGTTTAATAATGTAGAAAAATCAATTGGATTAGTTGCCAAAAGTGCTAATGATTTTTGAAGGGTGTCTTCAGCCATTTCTGTACTTTTTGCTATTTTCGCTTCAGGAACATCTTCGTTGTTATTTCTTACAAAATGTGTTTTTGAAATTCCTCTTGTTGAATTAGTTTTACGTTTTACTTCTGTAATTGTAGAAGCAATACTTGAAGTATTATCAAGGACATCTTTAGGACTTAAAATTTTCACATTAGTATTATTTTGTTTTAATTTTTCTAATATCTCTTGTCCTTTTTTTACAGCCCCTTCCATAGTAGCTGATGCAGTTTCAGAAGCTTGCCCCTCTTTTAATATAGCTTCAGCAGTTGCTTCAGCACTTCCTCTTGCTTCTTGGTTAGCTAAAGCAAAAGCTTTTTTAGCTTCTGTTAAATCATTAAATTGAACTGAAGCAGTTTCAGCCGCACTACCTTCTCCTGTTACAGCTTTAGAAGTTTCTATAGCAGAACTTTTAGCTTCAGGAGAAGTAAAAGCAGGTTGAGAAGAACCCCCTTTTTCTGCTTCTGTCTGAGCAATAATATCTCTAATAGATGCATCTCCTTCTTGTTTTAAAGCTTGTATATATTCTTTATATCTTTGCTTTTCAGTATCAGTTTTTTGACTCTTTAAAGTTTGTTGTATTTTTGCTATAAGAATTTTTTTAATTTCTTCAAAAATTTTTTCTGCTTCTACATTATCCTCTCCAAAAAATCTAGTTGTAGATTTTGCCTGAGGAAATAAAGAAGATATTTTTTCTCTATCGTCATCAGAAAATTTAACTTTATATTGTCTTTCTAAAGCACTACTGAGATTAAAAATTTCACCAGAATATGCCCTTGTCATTCCAATATCTTTTTTATTTCCTAAATCTTGTTCTGCCACAATAGCATTTTTAGCTTCTTCTCCTAAATTTCTAATTTTATTTTTTTCATCAATAATTTCATTTATAAAAGATTGAAAAGCAGTCGTTATTTGTTCAAGAGAACCTGCATCAATAGAAGTGTCTTTACCTAACTCAGTAGTTAATCTATTTACAAGGTCTTTTCCCCCATAAGAAGTATAAATATCTACTAGCCCTAAAATTTTTTTCTTAATATTTTCTGCTTGTATTTTTGCCTGTGATATATCTTCTTCAGAACTTTCTTGTGAATTAATAACACCCATAGCGTTAGTTAATTCTTTATAAAAGTCTAAAATTTTAACAACTGAAAAGGCTTTAATATGAGATGCACTCTTAGTATTTAAAACCGTACTTCCTTTAAGGGTCTTTCCTGAATCAAGAGTATAAGTCATATTTTTAAAATCTTCTTTATATCCTGCAATAATATCTTGGTTGTTTAAATATTGACTAACGTATTCTTTTGCTTTATCATTCTTTGCTATTATACCTCTAGACTCCGCATATATTTTTAAAATTTTATTAACTTCTTCCGCTAAATCTTTATTAGCTTCATTCATTTGCTCTGTAATAACAGGAATATAATTAGTTGTTCCTACACCAAATTTAATTTCTTCTTCTGTTTGGGTTTTACTTTTAGTATTGTCAGCAACAATTTGATTCACTTGACTAGATATTTCTGCTTGTTCTTTTAAAGCTTCTGTAGTTTTATTAACAGCATCAGTTAATTCTTGTTGCTCTCCTACAGGATTATCAGTTGAATATGCCTGTGTAGGAACGCTGTCATCCATCATAATAATATTACTTTTTTTTTGAATTTGAGTAGGATTAGTTCTAGAAATTTTTTCTTTTTCTTTTTCAATTTGTTCTAAAGCCTTTTTTCTTATCTCAAGTGCCTTTTCTAAATTAAAATTATCCGACCCAAATAAACCATCTATATCTTTAACTTCTAAACTTGATAATAAACCTTTAATATTTGTTATTAAGCTTTGTAAAGATTCATATTTTTTTTGAAATTCTGTTGGGTCTTTAATTTGTCCTAATTCACCATTAATATTAGTGATTTTTTGTTTTACATTTTCAATTATTTTATTTTTAGCAGAATCAAGAATATTACCATCTTCGTCTATATTAGTCAATCCCAATTTTTCAAAATCGACTTCTTGTTCTGTCTCTTCAATTAGACGATAATACTCATCCATATTGTTTTGAATAGTTTGTGTTGCATTTTTATATTCTGAAGCCAAATTAGTTGCATTAAAATTAATATTTCCAATAACCATTTGAGATAAAGTATTATTACTTTCTACTAAACGATTAATTACTTCATTCAATTCTTCATTTTCTATTTCTAAATTACTTACTATTCCTTCTTCAGATTTAATTGTTTTTGCAGTTTCATTAGAAAAGTCATCTTCTACATGTCTTTGAGCTTCAGTAGACATACCCACTGTTCTTTGCACAGAATCCCCTATAAATTTATCTCCAATTGCATCTATTTCTGTTTGGTCTACTAAACTATTTTTCCTAGCTTCTCTAACTTCTCTAGCTATTTTATTCCATTCATCGGGTTTTCTGATACGAGATAAAATTTCTTCTATTTTTGAACTTTCTGTTCCTAATTCCTCTAATTCTTTTTTTAATTGTTCAATACTCTCTTTTTCTTCTTCATATCTTTCTGCATATTTTTTTTGAACTATTGGGTCATAATTTTCTGTTTTGGTTTCTAATTTATTTTTTATAATATTTGCTCTTTCAGTAATTTTATCTATAGCCTTTTGATTTATATCGCTCTGTTCATTTTGAATTGAAGATTTTTTTTCTATTTCAGATGGCAAAGGAAGAATTCTTCTTTTAATTCTTGCTTTTATTTTAGGTTTAGAATCTTCACTTTTATTTTTTTCCGCTTCTTCTTTTTTTATTCGCTCTTGTTCTAATCTATAAGCTTCTGCTTGTTTTCTGCTTTCTTCCCAAACTTGAGGGGTTTTAATTTCTTTAAAAATATTATTAACCTTTTCTGTTTCTATTCCCAACTCTATTAATTCTTTTTTTAACTGTTCTATTTTTATAGAAGACTCATTATATCTTTGGGTATATTCCTCTAAATTAGTAGCCCTTCTAAGATTCTGTTGCATATTATCTACTTCATCTTTTGTTTTATCTACGGCATCTCTTTTCCCTAATCCAGATAATAATTTAGTCTCAGTCTTTGATTCATTAATAGAAGTAGAAGTAGCAGAAGAAGTTTTTCCTTCTTTATTTTTTTGAGCTTCTTGCCATAAAGTATAACCTCTAATTAATTTAGGATATATTTTACTAATTACTTCTAATGTATATCCTTCTTCTTGTAATAATTTAATGTTTTCAGTAATGGCTTTATTTTCACTATCAAATTTTTGAATTAATGTATTATCTTTTTTTACTCTAGATAAATTTAATGCGTTATTATATTTCTCTAATACAATTTGTATTCTATTTACTTGTCCTTCTTCCTCATCTAACTGGCTAGAGGTATCTCGTCCCGCAGGAACTTTAGCAGGTGTTACAGGTTGTGTATTATTTGTTGAATTTTTAGCTTTACCCTTTTTTCCCTTTTCAGTTCCACCACTCTGATTAAATTCGATTTGTTTATTATTATATTCCTCAAAAGCTTCAGAAGCATCTTCTGCTGATTTTTTTACTTTATCAAAACCTTCTGCTTGTTCATTAAGAACTCTACCAATTTTTCCTTCGCCTATATCATCAGTAACTCTTCTAATAGCTTCGATATTATTACTGATTTTATCTAAAGACTGTTCTATTTTTTGAGTTAATTCAAGATTCCCTTTAACAGAAAAAGCATCAATCTTATTTTGAATAGCTTCTTGCTTATTTTTAATCTCACTATTTTTATCAATAGCACTTGAAGCCTGTAACAATTCTGCCACTTGTTGGTTATTTAAAGAAGCTATTTTAGATTTAAAAGCATCCCCTGATACTCCTATTTGCTTATTTAATAAAGATAAAGCTTCTTTTAAAGCATTAACATTATTAACAGCTTCTCGTAAATTCCCTGTTGCTAATGCATCTCCAAGTAAAGAGCCAATATTAATGCCTTCTGCAAAATTAGAACTTAGTTCTTCATTAAGTTTGCTCATAGCATTTTTAATTGTTTTTTTATCTTTAAACTCAACACTTAATTGAACCTTATTATCTTGTCCTATTTCTTTTAATGTTTTACTTACATCTTTTATATTTTCAAGAATAAATTGTATTCCTATTCGTTTAACTGCATCAGCCATTTAATACCCTCCTTTCTACTTAGAGTTTTACACTATTTCGTATATGTCTCCATATAAAAGATTCAAAAATGCCACTATTAATATATTCAACTTCTTTATCAAAAGGTATGGGACTTGTTGTTTTCCATTTACCATGACTACCTTTAAACCATGCTTCTTCAACAATTTGGTCATTAGATAAAGGTTGTTCTGGAATTTTAGGGTTTGGTTTTCTAAGCTCCTCTGGATATTCCGCCATTCCACTAGCATCTATTTCAACTCCCCCTTCATATGAAAATCCTTTATTAATAATTTGATAAGGATGATAAGAACCTCGCAAAAGATTTTTTGTTCTATCATATTCAAAAGGAGTAAATTTATTATAAAAATAATTTTCTAAAATTTTTTCTGAAGTAATTTGTAAATTATTTTGTACATAGGCTACTCCTGCTAATGCCATTTTTTCTCCTAAATCTATTAACTCTTGCTCTATATCTTGAAAATCATTATTTTTCATTATTTCTTTATCATCCTTTCTTTATAAATTATTAATTTATTATTTTATATTATCTTTAAAAAATTGGATAATTTTATCTTCGTCTAAATTAGTTAAAAATTTCTCTAAATCTTTTAAAAAGCTATCCAATCCTTTAGCTATATAAGGATAAAAATCACCCAATTTTTTAGTAAGCCAATTCTGTATATTATAATAATTTATATTTACATCTCCAGTTTTCATTTCAAGAACAGCGTCTAAAGTCGCAATTTCAGATTCTGGAATTAATTTAATTATTTTATCTAATAATCCATATCTACAAATTGAATTAAATTCTTTTGTCCATCCTTGCGCATGAACATTAATATTAGTATAAAAAGCAATTAAAGTATAAATATACAATAAATATTTTTTGCAAGAATCTATGGATATATTTCCATTTTTATCAAACATAGATTGCGCTATAATAATATCTGCATAACCACATACGACCTCAAAATTTGTATATTCTACAGTTTTAACAGATTTTTCTAAAAAAACTTTCTTAGCTTCTTCACTTTTAAAACTATTATATTTAGAAATAAGCCAATCTAACTCAATCTTTTTTTCTCCCCAAGATGTTAAATTATCTTCTTTATTATTCTTATTATTTATATCTAAAACTTGATTTACGTCAACAATTTTTTCTTTATCCATAACATACTCCTTTTAATCAAAACTATTAATATATCCTTGCCCAATTAATATAGCATCAGACAAATCATCCGAAGTTGTTTCTATATTATAAATACTTTTAATTTTATTTATAGACCATTTTTTTAGTTCTTCTCTTTTTCTCGGAATTTTTTCTTCTTTATCTTTTATTAATTTTCTCCATTCCGTAGGTCTTAAAGAATGATACTCAATTCCCAATTCTAAACATTTATACCGTATAGCCCCAAGTATCATTGTAAGATTCCGTTGTGCTTCAGCATTCCTATTTACGACTGTTAATTCTGTTATTACAATATGTGGTTGTTCTTTTTCAATTATTTTACATATAAATAGCATCATATTATTAATTCTATCTTCAGTATTTTTTATATGACTAGCATTATATGTATAATAAGATTTAAGAACTCCATTTATAAAAAAGCTATAACCTGTAATATTAGTAGATGAATCTATTGACATTAATTTACATTCCATAATTAATTACCTCAACTCATGATTACACCATTTTTCATATATTTCTTCAGTATCTTTTTTTAAAAATACACCAACTAAAACATCTCTGTCATAATCATCTAAACTGGTATATAAATCTATAGGATATACATGATGCTTAATATACATTAGTAATTGTCTTAAATTAACAATTCTTACAACATCTCTTGGATGATAACTTATTTTATTTATATTAGATTCAATTTTCATTTTTCCTCCTAAAAACAAAAAAGGGAGTATAGCCTTGAATAGTAGGCTATACTCCCCATATATAAAATCACTATTCAACGCATTAAATTAATATGCAATACTAAAATTATTTATTTTTTTTATACTTCTTTTTAAAAGCAGAAGCTTGAGATATTTTGTCAATATTATCTGATATTTCATCCGTAGAAATAGTATTATTTTCAATTACATCAGAAATTGTTTTAGAAGTAGTTTCATCTACTACTACATTATCTACAGCAACTGAAGATAAATCATCTGTTTTACTATTCACTTCTTTTTCAATATCTTCATCCGTTTCATCCATGATTCCATAAATTTTATTATATGTATTAGCAAAAGATTTTGTATAATACATATGTCTTGAAGTATCTAATTCTTCTAATTTCTTTTTTGCTTTGTCAGCGTCAATAACTTTATTCTCATAATCATTCATTACTTCATAAATATTTTTACAATTTTCACCACAAAAAATATTCATGTAAGTCGGAAGATGCTTAAACTTAGAGCATCCTGTACAATATTCATAATCTTTCTTACATAATAAACATATCTTTTTATATTTACCCATAATATTATTTCTCCTTGTAATTCATATAAAATATTTTATAAAATAAAAAGCCATAATATTATGGCTATAGAAATAAGAAAGTGGGCTTTGACACCCACTCTCCCAAATAAAAAAAATTAGTCTTCTTCGTCATCAGCGGCGGCAAAGATTTCATAAAGAACCTTTTCATCACCACAGTAGCCAATCTGTAAGTCACCATTAAAGTCAAGCTGACCATCAGTAGTCAGATTAATAGTGGTTTCAGGGCTAGGTTGGAAGGAAGGAAGTACGATGTAAAGTGCAGTCAGAACATCAGGTTCACAAGGAGTTACACCAACTGCTTTAAGTGTAAGTTTAACAGTCTTAGGATAGTTACCTGCTGTATTAACAATACGAACACCGTCACTAACTTTCCTTTCGAATTTGATAATATACTTTTCAGTATTAGAAGTATCTGTAGGCAGAGTCAGAGTAGTGCCAGAAACAGCAAACTCGGTTTCACTAGCCGCAGAACCAATAGTATAAGCCTTACCAAGAGAACCATCATTAGTAAAAGCATTAACAACAATAGTACCAGTTACAGCATCAGGAATGCTAACTGTTTTATCAGAAGCCTTAGTAACAATAATCTTGGGCATATTAATAATATTATCAGCAGTAGCCATAAAAGGGTCATTACCAGATTTAGCCCCAAGAACGTTCAGGTTAAGCATAGCATTGGTAGCAGTAAATGTACCAGTTTTTGCCTGCCAAAATCTCTTAATTAAGTTTCCTTCAGCATCAACGGCATCCTTAGATTCCGCAGTAACCTCAATAGAAGCATCAGTAAGCTGAGTCAGAACATACAGCAGTTCAGAACCGTCAGTAGTTTCCGCTGTAGCCATCTGGATTCTATCAATAATAAAATCGCCTAATTTGAAAGACATAGCTTTATCTCCTTTCATATTTCTAAATTAATATATATATATTTTTATTTTTTATCATGCGTAATTTCTCGCATAAAATTAAACTGTTCTGAAGGTATTTTACTACTATCCATAAAGCCAGAATAAGCACCTTTTAACAATGCTGTAGACTGTTCATAGATTTGTAGTCTTTGAACACTATCCATAAATTCATAAATACCAACATTTTTTAATTCTTTTTTTTTATATTTAAAACCAGAATGATTTAAACAAGATGAAATCAAAGGTAACAAAGTAGAAGTAGTTTCTTCATTTTTATGAAGATTATAATTCATTCTGTCTTCTTCAATAATCCATTTTTTAGTCGTCTTTCCTTTAGCTTTTTCAACTTTAGGAAAAATATTAAAAATGGTTCTATAATATAAAGCTATCATATTATAAGTATTTTCATCTATTTCTATTTCTGGTTCTAATTCAGTCTCTGTTTCTTCATCTAATAAAGCAGGTTTATATAAAACTATTGTCGGTTCAGGAACAGACACAGTTTCTTCCCCAGTTTCTTCATTAATTTCTAAAACGGGAGGAGATTGTTTAGTATAAATTTCAAATTTAGTAAAATCTAAATCACCAAGTAATATCTCTGTTGTTTTTTGTTCTAAATTTTTTACTAATGTAGCAAATAATTCAAAATCAGAAATTTTATTCCAATCTATGCCTAAGTCCCATAACATTAGTCTATACATAGTTGGATTTCCAATAAAAACATTTAATACTCGCCAAAATTCAGATTCTCCATATTTTTTATCATATTCTAAAATATCTCCTATAGTTGGTTGATACATTTTAATCCCATTATATTCTAGAGGTTCTCCAAAGAATAATTGTAATTCAGATAATTTAGTTTTTGAATCTGTCATACTTATTATTCCTTCCCATGTGCCCCTTATTAACATTTGGTACAGTACCCAAAAACTTTAATCGTCTACAATAATATTTTGCATCAATTATCATAGGTCTACTTTCTATCAGATGAACCTGAAAACCTAAAACATTGCTCCAGTTTAACAAATCTGTAACTATATAAGCTAATAAATCTGTTCTAGCCACATCATATTCGGTTTTCATATTATCTTCATGAACTAAACACATTACTATAACCTCTTGATTTTTAATCGTATCATTATAATAACCTGTTCCAGTATCATCAATGTCAAAAGCAATATAATTTATAACTTCAGTTTGGGTATTATTAAGTTTTAAATAAGGAACTATTTTATCATGTTTTATAGATTCATTATAATCCATAATTTCCTGTCTCTTCTGGAGTTCCTCTTCTGTGGGATTATTTATATCTTCATATTTATTTAAGGGTCTAGGTTCAAATTCACCTAAGATTTCTAATAAGTCGGGGTCTTGTTCAAACATTTCTTTCAATATTTGTTTTTTTAAAACAATATCATTATTACTATATTCGTCTAAAACCCTTTCAATTTCTTTTATATCTCTTTGCATATTATTCCACCTCCAATTTTACAGAAGTAGCATAATATCCATCTTTATCTTTAACAGATAATGTAAATTGATTTCCTGATAATTTTTTAGATTTACCAACTTTTATCATAATAGTATTATAATCATACTTTGTAATTTTAATAAGATTTTCAAGATACTCCTTTGTTGATTCATCATAAAGATTTTCTTCATCTGTTAAAGTAATTCTCCATTCAGTCTCAACATTATCCATATCAATGTCATCTTCTTTAAATTCAGCCATAAAATAATAATTTTTCCCTATTGTCACAGGTATAGTATCTACAATGTTAGGGTCTTTTTCAAGTTCATTATTATCATTAATTATAGCGGAATAAATAGTCGAAATCCTTCTATCTACAGGTATATCTGTAGGTTCTTGTAATCTTACTTCGCCCATACGATTATAATAATTACATAAAAGTAAATCTATATTATCAATAGTTTTATCAACTTCTGTTTGTTTGAATGTCATTTTTATTATTCCTAAAGGTACTAAATCTTGTACTTTAGTAACTTGGTAAACTTTGGGATTTATAATATTATTAGTAATCATGAATCTTTCATCATGTTGAATGTATCTGGAATCGCATAAATCGTAATCATATAACTTATCCCCATATAATTGATAGGTATCAGGCATCCATCCGTTTGTAATTTGGTCAAGCTGAGTCATATAGTCGGCTCTCCAAACACCACTCGTATAACTATTAGCATTCCTAACACTTCCCCATACATGTAAAATTTTCATTTCACCATGTACTTTATATACCCATCTAAAGTTCCAATTACATCTAATAATATTATATCTAATAAATTGAGTAGCATCATCTCTACCCACTATCATCCATAATTTATTTACACTAAAATTAGGGTCTTGAAAAGGATTATCTGGTTGATAATTATAAAATCCAATATCAGGGCTATCATCATCTGGAATAAATACATAAGTTCCTACTGGATAATGAACATGCGGTCTAAATTGTAAATAACTATCAACAGCATCCTTTAAAATAGAATAAGAAGCATGTTTGCCATATTTAGCATCAACATAATTCCATCCCTTTTCTTTATCTAAAATATAAACCCTTTTATATCCTATATCATTCGTAAAAGTCGCATTCATAATCATATCTGACTGTGCTTTTCTTACTTCTGATAAATTCTGTCCTTTATTTAATAAAGCATTCGTATAATCTTGTAACGTAATAATGCCCATAATAATCACCCCCTGTTAATCTTATCAACAAGGTTGTGTGCATCAAGAACAATTTTTCTATAAATAGAATAGTCAAAATTTTCTTTTAAAGATTCTTTATGTGCGGCTTCAAGCATTGACATTATACCAACTATTTCACTAGGATAACCTAGCAAAATATTTAATCCATCAATTTCTCTCATTAAATTATAAAAATACTTATCAAAATTCACTTCAGAATATTTTTCAGATGTTTTAGGGTCTTTATACAATAACATCCAAAACATTTTACTATGCAGTTGTTTTTTATATTGCTCCATTTGTTCTTCTGAAAAAGTACCATAAATAGTTTTCATAATCAGGTACTTCCTCTCAAAGTGGCACTTGCACTTGTACCATCAAGATAATCATTAGAACTATAACCACGGTCTCTAATTAAAGAACGTTGTTTATAATATAAGTCATCTCTTAATGCTCTAATTCCTGTTAAATGCGTACTTTCTGAATACCATTTTTCAGCAGAACTTCCAAACATTTGACATATATTAGTTAATGAATTAACTTTAGGTTCAATCCAAGCCAGAGCAATTCCATATGATAATAATTCTATGATAAAGTTTTTATCTGAATAGTCATCAATTGAATATACTAATTCGGCTTTAATAACATTATCATCATCGCTTAAATCTACTATATTATCTTCTATAGGAAGAGTAATAGTAGAAAATAATCTATAGACGTAAGGAGCAGATATAGCAGAATGCAACCAACTGCATAAGATTGCATTCTGCATTTTTACGTCTTTATATAAAGTCATAAGGTCATATGCTTCTACCTTGGTATAAAATCTTGAAAAGACTTCTTCATAACTAATAGAAAGCATAATGCACCCCCTAATTAATTATCATATAAACCTGTAAGTAACATAAGTTGAGTTCCAAAATAATCATCTATTGTTTTAATAACTTTAACGCTATCAAGTTTACCATTTGCTATATATTCAGATGCAAGAGACTTGATAGACTGTTTAGCCCCTTCAGGAAGTCGGTCAAGTTCTTCCACAATTTTGTTAACAGGAAGACGGAAAATTTGAGATAAATCATCAACTGAATACATATTGTCATAATATTTCTTCAGTTTAGGACTCTGATTAATAAAATCTTCATCGTCTACTACAATAAATGGTTTAAAAAGAAAAGTTGAATTTACATTAATTGCCGCAACTAAATCTTGATATTCAATTTCAGTCTCAGCTCCCATAGATTCAAATACATAAGTATTACCAGTTTTAATACCTGTCATAAAAGTTTTTCCAACCATAATAGAATGGCAAGGAATTAATTCTTCTTTATCAAAAACTTTTTTAGTAGGTTTTTTTTCAATTGGTTCTTTTGATTCTTCTCTTTCAACAATATCTGGAATATTTTTTTCCTCAATACTTTTATTGGTCGTTTTTGTTTTCATTGAACGTGCCATAATTTTCTCCTTTTTAATCAAAATAAAAATTTCTTAAAATTACGCAAGAGTCCAAGCACCGAAGTAACGTCCAATCTGAACGGCAGTACCGAAACTTCTTTGAACTTCATACTTCATGACATCATCAATTCTGCCATGCTCTTCACCCTTTTGAGTAATTTCATCAATTTCAGTTTCGCCTTGGTCAATAAATTTCACGAATTTATTATCTACAGCAGGCATAATTAAAAGAATATCATCATCAACAAGTTTCTTAGTAATATCATTTAATTCAAATCTCTGAGGAAGTTCAAACAGAGTAGTTCCTTCATAAGAGCCAAGCCTGCCCATACGAGCAACATCTTCTTTCTGAATTTCTGCTCTCCAATCAACATCAGATAAAGCACTAATTTTCTTCAGAGCAAGTTTAGTACCCATAATTACTACAGGGGCTTCATTAGCCATCTGAACATTAGAGATGATTTCATCAAAAGCATCCTTAGTAGAAGCACCAAGAGTACCATTACCAACAAACTGTGCTTGAGGTGTAATCTTCTTATAAGCATTCATCATCTGAGAGAAAATCTCATTCTGAATTTTAATAGTAAATGCTTTACCAATCATACCAACCAGAGTAGCCCAATCTTCCTGACCAACCAGATAACGGTCAATATCAGCACCTACAGCCGCACCATATCTGGAAAGCGGAATAGTATAAGGCTGACCTTCGGCAGGTCTTTGGAGTATGAAATCATGATGTGAGCCTGAGACACGAGCAATAGACAGAATAATCTTTTCATCTGTCCAGAACTCTACGTCATCACCTGCGGCAATATTTCTATATTCTACATAATCATTGAAAAATTCATTCTCATGGAAACCAGTTTCCACTACCATATCAACAACTTCTTCAATAATTTCAAATAATTCTGTCCCATGCTTTTTAAAAGCCCTTTTACGGTCTCTCTTAGTGGGGTTCTCAGACAGTTCAAGAATAGCGTAAACAACTTTTCTTAATTTATCATTGGCTTCTCTCTTAGAAACTTTATTACCATCTTCGTCAAAAATATCCTCACCAGTAGCAAGGTCAAACATCAGATTGCGAACAGCATCGTAATCATATGTGTTCTCCGTACCATCATTAGAAAAGACATTAGAAAGATGTTGAGTAGAAAAATTCATAATTCTAGGCATTGTTATATCCTCCTTTCTTTAATGATGATTAGTTTCCAACTACGAACTTCTTCGCACTAGAATCCCAAGTAACAGTTTTATCTTTCGCAGGAGTGCCAGTAAAAATTACTTCTGACTCTTCAATAATATCCAGAACAGACAGAACATAACCCTTAACTACACTCTCAGCAGGATTATAAAAGTTACTTTCTTTTGTAAATTTACGAGTAAAATCTTCAGCAATAATAACGGGCTGATGAATGAAAACTGTAGGGGTAGAACCTGCATTAGTAACTTCAATGTACCAATGACCATTAGCGGCTTTACCACGAATAACACCTGCAAAATCACTAGGAGCAGTTGTTACATTATATTCATCATAACCATGCCAATTTGTAACACCGACAAGTTCACCATTATCAGTGTCTTCAGTAATGTAGCAATTCAGCACATGACCGCACATGCCACTTCTAACCTTTGAAGGAAAGGCTACATTATGGGAATCAATACTATATTTAATAGCCATGATTTATCTCCTTTCATAATATTAATATATATTTACCTATTTATTTTTTAAACAGATTTCCATATCTGGATTTCTTTGTACTTTTTACTTTAGATTCAAACATAGGAACAACATTTCTCCTTTTATTTTCTTCCATGTTTTCTTCAAAAGTTTGCCTATTTTTAGCTTTGGTAGCATTATTAAGAATCTCATCACATTTATCTATAACTTCTTGTACTGTATATTTAGAGCAATCAGCTAAAACCTCTTTAGAATAATTAATATATTCTTGATTATCTTTAATTGAAATATAATCACTTGAATTAAAGGTATCTTTAATTTTCATTTCATTCTCAGCATCTTTATACCCCTGAAGTTCAGACTGAATAGAAGAATAATTAGAACGCATTGTATCAAGATTATCAAGTTCTTCTTGTGTACAGAATGTCGGATAAACAGATACTCTATCTCCTGTTAATGAATAAACATCCTTTCTTTTCTTATAAGTCTGTTTATAATATTTTTCGTTCCAATAATCTGCCATCACAACGTATGAATCATAAACTATAACAGAATACCATGCATTATCAGATTCAGCATAGGTATCATTAACCAAAGTCGAAAGTGCCTGAATAGTATCATTTAAAGATAAAGAAAATGTTTTCACTGAACCGTCTGAATAATTAATAGAATAATTAGTGGCATAAACAGACTCAGGTTCAGAATCTTCTTCAAATTCTTCTATATTTACATCTTCTTCATTTACATCTTCTTCGACATCAGCTTCTTCATCAGCATTATCTTTTTCTACATTATCTCCAGACTCTTCTTCAAAACTTTCATTTCCTTCTACATTATCCTTATCTTCTTCAGAAGGAGTTTCTTCGACTTCGCCAAATAATTCATTAAGTTTTGATTCAAATTCTTCCTCTGACATATTTTCATAATCAAAATCAATATCATCAAAAGTTTTATTAAATTTTGCAAGAATTTCTTCAAATCCCATTTCAGATTTTCCTCCTTCCCTTAAAGATGAATTTATATTAATAGAAGAAAATGTATTATTAAGTTTTGTAACTTCTTCTAATAATTTAGAATTGATAAGACTATTGTTTTCTGCACTAAAATCAGCAAAAGTAATATTTGCGCCTTCCATACCTTCACCAATTTCATTACCCTCTTTATCTACACCAAGAATAGTAATACCAGAAAACTCAAAGTCTTCTATATTAAGAACTTTATTTTTAGCATCAAATGATAACTCAAATACATTAAGTTCGACACTTACTTTTGCTTCACCACCCATTCGTTCAAGAATTTGAGCGGAATGATTATATTGTCCATACAAATAACCATCTACATGAACATAAGTTTTGTCTTTATCTTCATCATATTTTAATTCTGCTTTACAAGACTCTGGAATTAAGCCAACAGGAATCTCGTCATAAATCATTTCTCCATCAACTTCATGCATTTCATGACCACCAAATTCTTCTATTCCATCTACTGTATGGATAAAAGCAAGAATAGGTTTATTCTTTAAAGTAGATAATTTTGATTTCATTTTAGATTCTTCTATATAACTCTTATTCCTATTTTCACCTGTATGACAAGCTTTTAAATGTACTGGAACAAGAGTTGAGTCATCATCTTCACTAAAAGTTTTAATAGTTGCAGGAATTTGTACAACAACTGATTTACCAGATTCTTGTGAATTAAATTTTACTGATTTATTTAAAGACACATAAAAATCATATAAATTATCAAGTGTTAAATAAATTTTTCCCAAAGTGCTAATTACCTCCTTTCTTTAAAAATATATATATAAAAAATAAGAGCCGTTAGCCCTTAGAGATTTAAGGCATTTGTATGTATTACTTTAATTTCTTTGCCCTCAAAAACAATTTTTGCATCATTTAAAAATGTCCAACCACTTGAATCACTAGAAACTAATTGGAAACCTTCTTCAATTAATTTCTTTTTAGTTTCTTCATCTGTGGTTTTAATAAAAGTAGTTTTATTATTCATCTTTTATCCCCTCGCAGTTTCTCTTTTTGTTCTACTAGCTTCTCCATCATCTGTCAAATCTGTATTATCAGAAATTGGTCTTCCACCTGTAACGGGGTCAGTTGTACCACTACTGACTTCATCAGAACCTGAAGTAAAGCTAGAGTTTAAAGGATAAATAAATTTATCTTGTAATCCTAAAACTTCATTTTCAAGATAATTTAAAGCTAATGTATCTAATTCACTAAATCCATTTAAAGTATTGTAAGCCAGTTTAGTAGGTAAAGAATATTGAGCCGCTTCTAATAAAGATTTTTTTAAATCATCCTGAGTATAAATAGAAGCATGAAGAAATTTTACTTTAGACGGATTAGAAACATAATAATGCATAAAAGTATTTACATAAGCTTGAGTTTGGGGAAGTAAGGATGCTATTGCAAATTCTGTGTCTACTTTTAAAGCAGTCAAAACTTCAGTCGTACCAGTTAGTTCTGTTGAATTAAGAACTTGACCACCACCACCAGAATTAAGAATATTTTTTGTAGCATTAGATACCCTGTTTACATCATTAGTATCATTATCATCAAAATTAATAGTCTGTAATTTTCCCGGCACAATAGCCGCAGAGGTATACGAAGGTAAAGCTTCATTTAACATTCTATTAAAATATTTAATTGCTAATTCAGGGTCAACTTTCCAATCATCAATATTCTTAGAACCTGTAATAGTCTCTAATTCTAACCATACTAATTTATAAATAGCTTGTGCATCAGCTATTGCCTGAATATCTTTAACGTCTTCTAATTGAATTAAATCAGGCAGTAATCCCATAAAAGGTAAAATATGAAGTTGCCAATCTTCGGCACTATATTTTAAACAACAAGAATATTCTTCGGGAACTATTTGCCATCTTCCATTCATAGTATCTTTTTGATATTCTTTATACATTGATTGAAAAGGCTCACCTAATAATTCAAGCATGTATTCATTAGTTCCTGTAAAATAATCCATCCTCATTGCAAAACAATAAGTTCCCCTCATATACCGTCCTTTAATTTGACAATAATCAGCAGGAAGTGGCATAATAAAGAATCCTGTATCATCATAAAAATGAACTCCATAAAAAACATCTTGAATAAAGCATGTAAGATATACCTTTAGCATTTCTCTACGCAATTCCATATTATCTAATGTAACCAGTGTTTCATAATAAGATGATAATATATCATCCGTATTATTATCTTCTGTTAAAGAATAATTAGGAATTACAGACCTTGCATCTAGATTAAACATAGAAGCATTATAAATGACCAATCTCCTGTAAAGCTGAGAACGATACAAAAGATACCATGAAAGATTTCTTAATCTGCTTTCATTACTTCCTACATTTCGTAAATAAGTAAGGACATCTTCTTTCGAAAAAGCATTTGTGGTTTTAGTCGGTGTCCTTTGTAAGTCTGTCAATAATTTTAATCCTTCTTCAGCTTTTTCAAAATTAATTTGAGTTAATTCATTAGCATGTTGACTAAAAAAATTTCTCGCTTCAGAAGCTGACATCCTTTTATTATTTTCATTGATATTAGAAGGTGCTGTGTTATTAACACCTTTTTTTCTTTTCATTTGTCGTGCCAAAACAGCACCCCCTTTTTAAATTTTTTTCTTTCCATATGTTCCTCTACGAATAGGCAAACTATTCAATAAAGAATCCACACTATTATTTTTAGGTTTCAATTCTAATTCTAATTGACGCATACACCAAAAATTATAAGCTATAGAAGAGTATCTATCTTTTCTATAACCACTAGGTTCTACTACAGTAATTTGACCATTTTTAACAAAGTGTTTTAATTTTATTAATTCATAAATAGCCATAGTAGTTTCGGCATAAGGCATTTTCATTTCGTCTTGCTGTTTAGGAAGTAATCTCTTGTAGGGCTTATAATCTTTAGCAATTATATCGTCAATTCCTATTTCTTGTACCAAGAAATTAATTCTACCATTTTTAATGCCATTACGTAATAAAATAGCAATTTCATTATTAAAAGCAGTTGTAGCTTTTACACACCAAACAACTTTATTAGCATCTTTAACTTTACATCTATCAGCCATATCTTGATTATTTTTAGCTGTTAAAGCTTTATATACTTTTCCTGTTTCTGGGTCATATTGGTCTTTAATAATAAAGTCGTACACACCCAAACCGTTGCCATTTGTATCAAGCACTAAATCTGTACAGTGATATTCATAGAAATATCTCATTACTATTAAACCAATTTCATCCGTAGTTTTTCCTTCAAATGTTTCACCAAAAACAAAGTTAGCCTGATAAGTTACATCTGTTGCACGTAACGCATCATTTATATAAATAGCTGTAGCATCATTTCTTTTACTTCTACTAGATGCCATTAAAGCTATATCTACTGACAATATTCGTTTATTCTGGAAAGAAACTTTTGGCGCAGGAATACTTTCATTATAAAATTTTAAAGGGTATAATCCCTTTTTTAATCTTCTAATTTGATTTAAATCATTAAATTTAAATAAACCACCATCAGTATCTCCAAACCATAAACATTCCATTTCCATTTGGTCAAGAATTTCATTATAATCGGCTTCTGAACGTTCATCTTCAACTTGTGAACGCATTAATAAACCTTCTTTTATAGAAACCTGATAAGGTATTCCACATATAAAATATTTTTTAGTATCATCAAAAAAGTTTACAGTATATGTCTTTGCTTTTTCATATAATTCTGAACTCTTAAAATAAGCAGAAGACATATATATTTCTTTGTTTCTTTCTTGAAGATGCGCATATTCAGGTTTATCTAAATATTTAGGATGTCTTGGAGAAGTTAAGAATTTTCTTAATACTGTATTTAAAGTATTTTTATCTACTAACCTAGCTTCATCAATAATTAATATATTTGCTCTAGCAGAACGAGCATTATCATTTGAAACTCTTGTTGTAATTATAGAACCATTTTTAAAAACTACTATAGCATCATTTTGCCCTATTTTACAAGCTAATATTTCTTGTCGTAAAATAGAAGATTGTTTCATAAAAATATTCTCTATTTTTAATAGAACTTCGTTAGCTTGTTTAATTGTACCAGAACTAACCACAATCATAGTTTGCGGATATAAAATCGCTCTGACACAGCAAAAGAGGGCGGTCAGGAAAGTCTTCCCTTGCGAATGTTATTAACTATAGGCTTTTTATCCTATACTCTGGAGGTTTCCCTCATTTTCATTAATTGGTCATTTCCAATTCAGTCTAGCATACATTTTTACCTTCGACTTTACGTTAAGGTAGAACGGACTCGTGGGATATTATATTTATTCAATCCTATGCGTTACGGTGAGCCACAACCTCTTCGTTATTTGTGCTTTACCTCGGTATTAGCATATATTCTCAATACTTAGCCTTTACCGATTTTCCGTTCTTTATTACCTACATATTTCTATGCAGGAGAGCCATTTGACCCCTCGCCGCCAAATACATTATATAATTATAATGCATCATAACGTACAAAAGAATTTTTTGAAACAGCTTTAAATGTATTTCTAAAACTTCTTCAACAAATCTATGTGGATTTGCTCTATAAAAACCCGCTCTCCAAGCTACAGTCTCCATTATTTTTTGGGCTTTATCTGCTTCTAATTCCTGAACAGATTTTTTTCTTTCTTCAATCATAATTCAGAGTTCCCAAATATTTTATTAAATAAACTTTCGGAAGTAGGGTCTTCTCCATTATATTCTGGTTTATTTACGGTATATTTCCCAATAAATTTATCATACAATGCAGAAAAACCATTTTTTAATTCCATCATCTTTGCTAAATGTCCTTTAAAGAATACATCAATATAAAGCCCAATTTTATCAATATCTTTAAAATCCCCTTCAGGTTCGGGAATGGGTTTTTCATCTTCCCATTTAGCAATTAATTGTCCAAAAGTTAAAGTATCAGTTAATCCATCTCCTTCAGATTGATTAGGCTTAATATTTAATGAACCCATCATATCCTGTAAATCTTTATATAATTTAGAAGTATCAGCTTCACGTTTCTGAGCCTTATCTATTTCTAATTGTTTGCAACAAATACCTTGAAACAATATTTCTTGACTTTTTGTATCACAAGGATAACGACTCACCCAATCTTCATATTCTTTTTCTAAAAATGCTAAATCTTCTTGTGGATAAGCCCCGAATCTTTTTCTACCTTTTTTAATTAATTCTTTTTTATTTTCTTCTTCATCTTCTCCATCTTCAGTTACTTTAGTATATCCAAAATCTGAATTTTTCCAAGTATCTCCTTTATATTGAGGAAGACTAGATATTTGAACTAAATAAACCTTAAAAGCTGAATTTTTGGTTCGTTCTCCAGTATTATCTATTGTACCCTTAACACAATCTTCATATAAGGAATTATAATAAGGTTTATTCATCATATGTAATACCATTTGAACAGATTCTTTTGTTTCATTTGGTTTATCTCTTTTATCATCTCTTTGTTCTACCATTTGTAAAAGACAATCTTTACAAATAGGAAAATAACCAGAAGCATATTCATTATGATGATAAAAAGCTGTTTTAGATTTAAAAGTATTACATCTATGACAATATGGAAAAGTTATTTCTTTTAATTTATTATAATAATCAGCAAGCTTAACATATGACTTTCTAACTTCAGCCACACCTGCTTTTTTAACTTCTTCTTCAGTTAAAGCATCCATTAAAAATGCCATATTATATCACCTTCCTTTTTATTCATTTTTAAAAAGCCCCTGCTCAGATTTGAACTGAGATTTACTGATTGGAAATCAGTGAGCCTACCATTAGCCGACAAGAGCATATAATAGTGGAAAGATTGTTACCTTTCCACTATATAATTAATCTATTATAAATTTATAAGTTTCATTATGTCCATATATTTCATTAAATCCAAATATCTTTACAGCCCCATGTGTTCTTTTTAAAATAGAGTGACTATAAGGGTCTGCTCCAATAAAAGATGGACATACTAACACTTCTTTATCAAAAGTTGAATAAGCACCAATTGTAATTTCTTTAGAACAGTGTTCGTGTCCAATAATAAGATAATCTACAGGTTTTGCTAAATAATTGCTAACATCATCAATAGCTTTATCTATATTTTTTAATTGATGCCCGTGTATAGCATAAATATCATGCGAGTCAATATCTAATTGAATATATATTTGATTTGTATTTGGCAATTTTACTTCTACTCGTTTATTATCACGCAACAAATCTTTAATATAATGACCAATAATATATTCTACGTCTTCTTCTGCTAATTCATTTACTTTAGCGTTAAAAGCACGTATTTGACTATGATTAGCTCTACCACAGTGATAATAAACAATTTCCGTTACAGAAGATAATTTATTTAAAAATTCTGCAATTAACCTACTTATCTCTACAATGGTTCTAACCATAGATGTTTCATTTATTCTTAAATCATTTAAATGAATTAATCCTTGTATAGTATCACCAAGTTCTAACACATGAAAGCGAGTGACCTTTTTATTCTTTATAAAAAGAATCATTTCATTTAGAAGATAATCAAAACGTTCTTGTACAATTTCCATTGAATATTCATCGCATCCCTCTTTAAACTTCGCACCTGCATGAATATCTGCTAAACATAATATATATTCTTCTGTAAAATTATCAATTTTTTCTAATTCCTTTTCTGATAAAGGTGAAAAAGAAACTACAGGTAAAGACAATATATTATCAGCAATTTGTTCATAAAATAATTCCCGTCTAGCTTCTTCTCTATCATATTTATTTCTTTCAACATTTAAAGCTTGTATTTTTTTTCGCTCTTTTTTTAAAGCATTAATTTTATCATCTAAATCTGGATATTCAGAATTATTTTTTTTCAATCCTTCTTCATAACCTGCCTGATAAGCCTTATACCACTTTCTATACTTAGATTCAGAATAGCTTTTGTTCAATAAATCATTTAATATATCCTTTACATCTGTCCAAGTACCAAGTTCATCTTTTAAAGAACACACACGATAAATCAAAGACTCATCAGATTCATTAGGTAATCTTTTTATATCTGTCATAAATCTGATTACTCCTTTTCTTCTTTTATAATAACTGTATCAGGTTTATAAAAATCAGTGAAAGAATTAATCACTTCGCCAACATTATATTTAACAATTTCATCAGTGGTTAAATACCAATCTTTCCTTCTATTTTTATTAAAGGTTTTAGCATCAATAGTAGTATGTTTTAAAATAAAATCTTTCATACCGTCTATTTGACGTTGATAATTCTTCTTGGCTTCTTCAATTTGTTCTGCTGTTCCTTGAAGAACTCCACTACCACTATGAACTAAAAGTTGTGAATGATTAAATACAAATCTACGTTTACCACTTAAAAATATAAGAAAACCTGCTGACATAGACGCTCCCATAGCTATTGTATAAATAGGAATACGACTAGATTCAACTAAATCACAAAAGAAATTTGTTTGTTCTAAATCACCACCATAACTATGAATAAATAGATAAATAGGCTTTAATGATTCTTCTGGAATATTAATTTCATCCATATTAAATTGAATAATTAATTTACTAAGTTCTAATAATTCATAATCATCTTCAATTTCATAATCTATATAAAAAGTCCTATTTTTATAATTATTCCAATATAAGACTTCATCTGGACTTGGTAAAACAGTTTCATTATTATTTTGTAATAATGAAAGTATTTCTTTTGGAATTGTAAAGTTAATTTGTTCCATATATATTACTCCTTTTTAATCTTTTTTTTTATTTTTATTCGAATAAATTAGCAAACATTTTACTAGTTGTACTACGAACATCTTCCCCTAAATAGATACATCCAAATAAAGGGTTCCCTCTTAATTCATTACACATTTTTACTAAAGGATTATTCTCATATCTTTTAAATTCATCTTGTTTATAATCCCCAGAAAAAACAATTCGACCACTTTCTCCTATCCTAGTACCTGCTAATTTAATTTGGTCTTCTGTTAAATCTTCTGCTTCATCAACTATCATAACCGCATTATTATATGTTGTTCCCTTTAAATAATAAAAAATATTTGATTCTAAAACACCTTGACGTTTTAAAACATCTACTTCTATTTCTCCTCCGTCTAATTGTTGAGCCAAAGGGAGAAAAAGTAAATTAGTCTTATCTTCTAAATCACCTTTTAAAAATCCGACTTCTTTGCCAGAACCAAGCGCTTCTCTAATAAGAACCATTCTAGAATACCAGTCTTTTTCTTTAACTCCGTACAATCCCATCTTCATAGAGATATAGCTTTTACCACTACCATATCCCCCTAAAATTGCACAAGCAGTAATATTTTTATTATTTAATAAGTCTAAACCGCAACGTTGCAAAGCATTCTTACCTTTAATATAATCACTAGGAGGAAGTTTTAATTTAATAAATTTTTCCCCATCAAACCGCATTTCCCTCTCACTATTATCATCTATATTTTGAATAAGAATATATTCATTAACAACAAACGATTTTATATATTTCTCGTCTGCCATCATTTGATTAATATATTCTGTATTACCTTTAAGGACTTTATATCCCTTGTAAAAATTTTTATCCATAAGATTTAAATCACTTTCTTTATATAATATTATAATATTATTTTTTAGCATAAATAGATTGGTCATCAGAATTAATATATGACTGAATTAATCTATTATTTCTATATTCATTTAAACACTTTACAGCATCATAATATTCACTCATATAATAAGAATGTCCATGTACTGTTTTATGTAAAGTAGAACCAAATTTAAATCCTTGTTTTTGTAAATAATTACTTTCTTGCTTACTAATTTTTATCATTATTTTTTCCCTTTTCTAATTAATTATAAATTTAGTCATAAGACTAGCGATTCTAACGGGATTTGAACCCATCTCTCTAGCGTGACAGGCTAGTGTTTTATCCTAATAAACTATAGAACCTTATACAAAAAAGGGCTAATAAAACATTTTGTTTCTAATGTTCTATTAGCCCATACACTCAAAAAAAACGAAAGGAATAGCAGGTGTGGGATTTGAACCCACGGTCTTTAGGTTATGAGCCTAACGAGATGCCGGACTTCTCTAACCTGCGATATAAAAAAAGACCTTGTATGTTTCAACAAGGTCTTTAAACAAATAAACAACGAATTATTAATTAAATGACATTTATTAATTATATTATATTATATTAACACATTATATTACCACAAAGCACAATGACAACCAAATTAAAACCAAATCAAATAAGGAGGAGGTGAGATGAAACATATAACACTAATTACCATAGCATAAAAAATAATTAATAATTCGTTTGAGAGAAAATCTATATTATTCGTTAACAGCTTCTTTAAGATGCTTGCCAATCTTACACTTAACCACTCGCTTACTAGGCACTTCTATAGTTCCACCAGTCTGAGGATTCCTACATGTCCTAGCTTCTCTAGTAACAGTAGTTAAACTTAAACCGTCAAAAAGTTTAACCTCTTCACCATCAGCAAGAGTATCATATACTACATCTTTAACATTATCCATCACAGCTTTAATATCTTTCTGTGAAAAACCAGTTCTAAAAGCAATAACCTTAATTAAATTCGCACTATTCATTTTTTTAATCTCCTTTTTATCCATTTTATTTTTTATTTATTTATATTTATAAATAATTATCAACCAAAAATATTGTTTGCAATTTCAGAACTTTTATCATCTAATACATTATAAGAAGTAATATAACTAACTCGTTCATTTCCATCTTTATCTGTAGTAGTAATTTTAATACCCTTACATTCAGGATTTGTACAAGTCATAATATTAGTATTAGGAATAAAGTCCATCATAGCACCACAAGCTTTGCACTTATGTCTTTTACAAAATTTTTCTTGTTGACTAATTAATTTATCTTTATTTTTTGTTTTTTTAGAGACAGGTTTACAACCAAAATCTTTAGCTACTTCTTCGAAAGAATTATAATGTGCAGTTGTATTCTTGTCTAATCTATAATTATTCATTTTTATTCTCCTATAATTTAATTTATTTTTTTATTATTTTTTATATCTTTTTCCCTTATCATTTATGGACAATTTTCATCTTTAAAAAATACTTATTTTTATTGATTTTTTTAAGGGTAAAATTTTCTTGTTGTTCAAAAAAATTAATTGATACTTGTAATATTTTTTGAAAAACATTTTAAAAATTGTTTAGAATTAACAGAATATAAGGTTTGTAATAATATAATCTTATTTTTATTTAATTTAGAAATCGTTTTATCTTTTTTCCCTTTTAATTGTGGAGTAATAGTAAAAGCCCTATTAATTAACCAAGACATTAATCCTAAATAATTACTAGAAATATTTATTCTTCGAATATCTTCAATCATTTCATCAAAATCATTTCTCATTAATAAAAATTCATCTGAATCTTCTTCATATTTATTAACTTGTTTAAACATTAAATTCCAAGAATATTTTTCAATTAATTCTTCTACAGCCTTACATTTTCTTCTATTAATTTCTAATGGATAACTAACAAAAAAATTATCCATAGAATAAGTAGGAGTATTTGGAGTAGAAACATTAATATTATTTTCGTATAAATAGTTCATTGGACAAATTAGTTCTGAATTATAAAAAACTTCTTTCTTTTTGACGTTTGTTTTACTACGCTTTATATAACGATTATCATTAAATTCTTTTATTGTTTTCCAAAAAATAGGATACCCATTTTCTGATATATTCATATCAGCTTTTATGCGATTTATTTCGTTATTTAAATCAATATCAAATGTCCTTTTTGCATTATCTATGGCGCATTGCGCAAGCGTACTTAAAATACAAACATAGTCTTTATACTTCTGGTCATCAAAATTATAAGTATATGATAAACATATTTGTGCTAAATTAGATGAACCACCTATAGCTATTTGACTTGATGCTAAATTATTATCTACTCTGGCAAAATCATATGAAGTATTACTATAAATATTTTTTTCTTTAGGAATATTATTAACTATAGTAGAATAATTTTTATAATATTGTTTAGCACAATTAACTATATCTGATTGATTAGTCGTATAAACCATATCTGAGTCTTGGTCTGAGCCATTTGCTCTATCCTGAAAATCTGTATGTAACAAATTAACAGCAATAATAACTTTACCAAGATTAAAATACTTACTCAATCTATCATCATAATGATTGTGCAAATAAAGCATATTCTCTTTACTATTATAAGGATTCCTAAATGATGCTAAATATTCATTATCTTTAAAACGTTCAGTATAACATTGAATACATCCTTCTTCCTGTAAGAATGTATCATCTTTTTCTACATCTTCTCCTACAGTATAAAGAAGCATAGCATAAGGAGAACCAACTATAGTAAGATTATCAGCATTATTTATTACTTTACCTACTTTTACATTTTTTACATAATTAGATAATATTCTTTTCCTTCTTTCTTTAAAATAAGAACTATATATAAAATCTGGGTCTTGTTCAACTAAAGCTATCAATACGTCATAATCATTTGAGAAATTATTATTTTTTCTAAGATAATCAAGAAAGGCTTTATTATCTGTTTTTAACATCTTTATATAATTAGCAGAACAAGCAATAATACCTTCCATTTTATTAATATCAAGAGCATTAATCATTTGATATGACATTTGTTGTACATTACCCAATTTACTTGAATGAGAAGTTTTAACAATCCCAAACATTGATTCATTATCTTCAATTACACGTTGACACCAATATTCGTATGAAATATTAAATTTTAACCATTTCATCGCATTATCTGTAGTTACTAGTTTAATATCTTTGATTTTATGTTTAATACCAAACATATCTTCAATTTCTGCCGTATCATATTTATCACCATAATAGTCTTTAAACCACAGTTGAAGATTAGTATCAAAACAAGCCATTTTACACATGTGTTGTCTTAATAACACATAGCCATCTGCCCATTCTGGAAAAATAGAATGGTCAATTAAACCCTGTCCATCAAATAATGTATTCTTTAATTGATAATCTTTTTTTCGTACTGCTATACATTCTTTATTTTCATTCGTTTCAATACTTACAACATCTCTATTAAAATAAGAATCAACATCTTTTAATATCAAAATATCATGTGGGTCGATTTTAATTTTACCAACAATTGTACTTGTGACCAATGAAGAATAAGCACCAATTTCCACAATAGGGGCATTTTTTTCTGGAAGTTGTATTCCCATATATAAATAATTTCTTGCAACTTCATATAATTCTTCCCTAATAAACATACAAGAACCTTTTTTAGCTTTTCCTGCTGTTCTATAAAGCATTTTATAATGAATTTTTTCAGACTCAATAATTTTCCCACTTTTATTATATGTCTTCCAAAAAATATCTACTCCATCTTTATAAAAAATATGACGTAATACATCCTTACTATTTTTTACATAATTATCTTTATTCTCTTCAGCTTTCTTTTTTATTTCTTCTAAGCGATTTAATTTTTCTATTTTTTGTTCTTCAGTTAATTTATCGTTTATTTTAGTTTCTTCAATTAATTTCTTTAAATGTTTACTTTCGTCTTCATAACTTCGTGAACCATATTTAAATTCAATACATATTATATCTCTGGTTGATTCACCTTTCCAAGTTTTTAATCCATGTTTATCCATAAAGTCTTTAAAAAGACTATTAGTAAGCATAGCAGGTTTCATATCATAATTTTCACGTACACCATGATTAACTTCATATATAGAACCTGCTACAAAATTCCAAATTTTAACTCCATAGATAGACATAAAGTAATACTCCTTATCTATTAAAATTTTCTAATACTTTTATATGTTGTATTAGCCTTTCACAAAAATAATCTATTTCTTCTTCAGTATTATTTTCATCAATACTAATTCTAATTGTATTTCTTGCTTCATTATCTGATAAACCCATTAGTGTTAATACTCTGCTTGGCTTATTTTCTCCAGAAGAACATGCCGAACCTGCTGATAATTTGATTCCGTCCAAGTCAAGTAATGTTATTAAATCTTTGGCACTAATACTATTAATTGTAAAAGAATTAATATAAGGACTACAACTTTCCACATCACCATTTTTATAAATGGCATGATGATGTACATCATAAGTTGCATATAAATGTTCTCTTAAATAATTAGAAAGGTATTCAACTCTTTTCCATCTTTCCTCTTCCGTCTTAGCCAATCTTTCAATATGATTACCCATAGCGATAATATAATGAATATTCTCAGTTCCTGCTCTCATATCATTTTCCTGATGTCCACCAAGCATCATAGGTGTTAAAGGAGTATCATTTCTAACATATAAAAAACCCATTCCCTTAACTCCACCGAACTTATGAAAAGAAGCTGACATAGTATTTATACCTAAGTCTTGAACATCAATAGGCATATGCGTTAATGCTTGTGTCGCATCTACGTGAAAATAAGCATTAGGGATAATATCTTTTACTATTTGAACCATCTGTTTAATAGGATAAATAGTTCCTACTTCATTATTTACTAAAGAACAAGAAGTTAGCAAATTTCCAAAATATTTATAATTTTTAATTTTAGTTAAAATATCAGGCAATCTTCCTAAAGAAATTTGGCTTCTATTTCCCCATTCCATAACAAAATTTTGAACCCAAACATCATGTTCTTTTACAAGTAGCTTGCGTTGTTGTTCTATAGATGGATGGTCTAAATAATTCATGAGTACATGTGTTATAGATTCTTTATTATGAATGAAATGATTAATAGCCCAATTATTTGCTTCAGTTGCTCCTGACGTAAAATAAATTTCTTCAGGAGAACAATTAATATAACTGGCTATTTGCCCTCTAGCCTTTTCTACTTTATCTTTTACATTTTTTGCAGATTGATAATTAGCAGATGGATTATACCAATCATTCGCCATAGAAAATACAATATCTGTCATTACTTTCAAATCTGGCTTTGTAGTTGCCGCATTATCAAAATAACAATCTCTATGCTCCATTTTTTACACCTCATTTATTAATACTATATATTTATATTAACACATTTTCCCCCATTTGTCAAGTCTTTTTTTCATTAATATTCCAATCTATAGCCTGTCCACAATCACAATATTTTAATTTATGAAAAAATATAGAGGAATATTTATTTTGTGTTCCAAAATATTTATTACAAGCAGGACAATAATACTCATAGTTTACATCTGTAATAACTTTGATAGGTTTAGTTGGAGTCAATCTTTTTTTTATGTCTCTAATTGTATATACGCTATTATTAATTATAATTTTACTATCATCATTTATAATATCACTCATATATCTTTTATACCCATCTGTAAAACCATCTGTATATCCTAAATTATATTGAGTAAAATCTTTCGCATCTTTAATATTATCCATTTTTTATCCTTTCATTATTAAATTGTAAATACAACAACTACAATCATAACTATTACAAAAATTATTGGGGGTAAAATTTCTAGAAAGAATATCAACACATCTTCCATTATATCTTTATCTCCTTATTTTATTCTAATCCTTGTTTCCAATCATATAAATGTCCTTCTTCATCAAAATAGAAAGTCCAATCTCCAATCCATACTTCACCTGTTGCCATTTGACCATACCTCGCATCTACCATCTCTTGTGAATAAAAATAATAAGTTTCGCCATCAATTGTATGCCAACCAACTAGCATATCTGCTTCAGACCAACCGCCATTATTAATATAACAAAATTTCGCATCACCTTCTTGAACCCAAGTATAAACCTGCTCAGTATCCCCATCAGCATAATCTTCATACTCTTCATAACCATAATCTGAAGCATCATAATCTGAAGCATATATATTTATAGATGGAATAAACATAATTAATATAAAAACACTTAATAAAGATACTATTACTTTTTTCATTATATTCTCCTTTATTATTCTCTTTCCATTAAATACATAGTCGCATTTTTCTTTTTAAAACCACACTTTTCATATACATGAATTGCATGTTCATTATCAGCTTCAACCCATAAACAATTAATTCCGTAATCTCTTATCAAAGATTCAACTGCTTCAGTTCCATATCCAATGTTTTGATATGGTTCATATATATACAATCTTGATAGCATTTTTCCATTGATTTCAATTTCTGCTTCGCCTACTTTTTTATTGTAATTATTAAATATTTCTAATTCTAAATATCTCTCATTCTTCTTGAATGTTACACTCATAATTTTTACTGCTCCTTTTTCCACTTTAAATAAAATTTATTTATTTTATTTATCCTATCATCTTTGCTTCATTCCGTAAAAATTCAAGGGCTTTATTATGCGCTTCTTCTGCTTTTGTTAATGTACATCCATATTCTTTATGTAAAGCCATAATATAATCAGCTTTAGTATATCCTAACTGCACAGATGGTAAGGCTTTAATAATTTCTGTACACCATACAGGATACTGTTTAAACGCATCAATTGCCATTTGTTTGCTTATTAACACATCCATTATTTTAATTCCTTTCCATAAACTTCCTTATGCCAAATTTTCTTAAATCTTTATCATTACATAATACTGTCTCTTTTGGTGTGTGCATATTATATCTATTACAATAGCCCCATTCACTATTTACTCGTTTTTTCCACATTTTACAATCTTTACATTTTAATATTTTTGTTTTGTCTTCTTGATATGGTTGATGATGCCGAATCTTAATACACGGAATCAATCCATGAATAAAATGTGCAAAAAAGTCATGCAGTGCATGAAATGCTACTTGCCAGTTTTTGATAAGGTGTTGCATGTAGGTCATTCCTGCTCACCACCTTTCACTGTTGCTCTCGGCTCTTCCATAATTTTCAAGCCGATAGGTTCCATGTAATATTTCTCTGTATATGCTTTAATTAATAAAAGAGCAGTATCAATATCCATGGCCCTTGCGATAATGTTGTAACCGCATGAAACGTCTGCTACAAGATATCTTTTTTCATCCATCCTGCCCACCTACTCTCCTATTCCATGCTTGAGATGCCAATAACACAGCATCCGAATAATTCCCACTGTTATATAACATCGTTCTTGCTCCACATTTTTTACACCTTACTTCTGCTGATGCAGAAAAAAGTATACCACTGAACAAAACTGCTTTTCCACCACAAAACGGACAAGGTTTTAATTCTACTTTTTCCATTTCTACTTACCCTTTCCTATCTTATATCCAAGACAAAATCCAAATACAAATGCTGATATTTCGCAAATAAGTGTAATCTCGTTAATCATTTTCCATCACCACCTGCCAATGCACCTGCAAATACAATTGCAAGCGCAAGAAACTTCATATCAGTGGATACATTTGTTAAATCAACCCAACTTAATACTATTATTGTCCATGAAACCATCGCTATAAGCGCATATAAAAATCTCATCCCCACTTCCATCCTTCCATCTTTCTTCCACAGTTTGGACAATAACTATATTCTGTGTCACATCGTTTATGACAAGAATTACACTCATATCTATTTTTCCCAAGTTCGTATAAATGTATTATCCAATATGCTGTAGGTCTTTCCGAAAATATTTTCTGACAAGTAACGCAATCCTTATTAATCATATTCTCTTCCTCTCATATCTGCATCACAATATAGACAAAATCGTGCATAATGATATTATTCTTCTGGAATCCATTTCCCCTTTTCCCGTTTTAATTGTACGGATGACAAACTCTCTTCATCACTTTTCATTTTTGCTCTAATCGCAGAAACATCTTTTGCTTCTGGCATATAAAAGTATTTATGATTACACATAAATGCTGTTCTAATAAGCGATACCACATATACCGCATCTTCCTTACTATTATACATCCCAATCGGGAAACCTTCGTCATTGCCTACGTTGCCGACATATATCTGATTACCTGCTCTATTATGGACGTAAACAACTGCGCCATCATAAGGCGTGTCTACCGTCTTGTTCTGTGATATAATTCTCATTCTTATTTACCTCTTTTATTCTATTAATATTAATCCTACAAAACTACTGATAAGAAATATTAGATGTAAGAAACATATACCAAATGAAGTGCCATCTGTCATATCTTCTACTATGCGCCATGCCCACCAGATTATTAATAATATAAAAAATACTTTCCACATTTTTACTTTCCTCTTACCCATCTTTTACATCTGTCTACTTCTTCTTCTGTCATCTTCCAATAAAGTTTCTGATAAATTTTTTTTGCATCATGGTATCCAATGATATATCCTATAACACTTCCTATAATTGGTAAGAAGATAAGTCCCACTATGATAATTTTTGTCATTCTTGTTCTCCTTCCCACGATTCAATTACTAACCCAGTTCGTTTTTTAATTAGCTTTGCTATGGATGGTTTATATTTTTTAACACATACCCCACCATTAAACATATATACCCAATAATATTGTTCCTTTTCGTTAGATTCCATTGCTTTATCCCACTCTGGGTCTATAATCGGTTCAATACGCTTATCATAATATGAACGTTTATCATGGACAATCTTATACATTATTCTTTCCTCTTTGCCATTCCGCAGAAAAATGTTCCCTCGTACACTTCTTTAAGATTGAGTGGACACTTGCTTTCAGCGTCAAATCCTCTCCTGTATACTCCATCACTGTCTTTCCAGTATTTGCAGTCTTTACAGTGGATAACGTCTCCGACATTTGCGCCTTGTGCTTTGATGGCTTCGATTGCATATACTAATGCCTGTTCCTCAAGGCTGTCCTCACGTATGATACAACGTATACGGTTTAATGCTCCAATAGCTTGCTTGTTCGTCATTCCTGTTAACCTTTCTCTGCACTTCCGCAATACCAGTTGTCACCAGTTTGCATATCCATACACGGCAACCATTTAACGGTTACTCTTCTCCAGTTTTCATCTCGATATTTACAATCCTTACACCGTATGATTTCCGGCTGAACGGATGGCAACGTCATTATCCTGCTGACAATAGTTTTACATTCATTGGCTCCATACGTGAATATACTCCCTTTACAAGTAAACGCATCAATCGCACCCTGTCTGCTGATTAAATCATCTGTCATTTCTGCTCTCCTTCTTTTACTTCAATCAACGGACACCATTCAGGTCTTTTTTTACAAATATTATTCAAAGACAGTTTTACCTCTGTCCAGTGTTCATAATCTTTCGCTTCACACATAAATATATCTTCTGATTCATAAAAACAAGGACACTCGTTACAACACGATGGCATATCTATATCAATTTGAATCATTTCTACTCATCATCCTCTTCTTCATCTTTATAAACCGTCAAGATAGTAATGTCATCAATATCAGACTCGTCAAAATTTCCTTCAGCTTCGTCTGCTGAATCCGCTTCGATGTAGCCTTCAAAAGTCCCTTCAACATAATATTTACTCATTCCTTCTTACTCCTCTTCTATATAAATTAAACATATGACGTTGATAAACAACAGTATCAAATACCAAAATGTTATCTGGAAATCTTCACCTGTAATTATACTCATAACAACAAGAATAAGTGTTGAGAATGTTGCAAATCTGAAAAATGGTTTCATTCACTATTCACTCCTTTTTTGATATGGTTCTGGTAAATTATACGGCATCCATGCAATAATGTTAGAATAAAACCATGCTAAATGTCCTGCATCAATACATTTTCTAATACCTATAAATCCATCTTTAGTCGCAACAAGCACTCTCTGTCCAACTTCAGGTAATCTCTCTGTTACAAGTATCTATCGTTGTTCTTCTAATGCTTTAATTGCCATACTTATAGCTTCATTTTTCTTTTCAGAAGCATTAAAACTATAGCATTGTATAAGTTCATTAATTGCTTCGTTAACTGTCATTTTTGCTCACCTTCTTCCATCTTTACTCCACAGTTAGGGCAAAATTTAGGATATTCCGCCAGAAATATATAGTCAGTCGAATATACATATTCGCTAAAATCTTTTCCGCATTTACTACATTTTATTTCTAACTCTGAATCACTTGGTATCCACTGTCCCGTTTTGTGTTTTGATTGTATGGATGGCAGTTTTTTCAAAGCTTCTTCTGCAACATTATATCCAGCTGATGGCGGTACGAAGAATCTGTCCATAACCTCTTCGCATACCGCTTCAATTGCCGCATCTGCATCAATCAATCTCATTTTCTCTCCTCACTTCTTCTTGTTATTTCAACACGGTAACTGCACCATTGCCATTTTCATTGCAACCTGAATTGTCTCGCACCAGTTTTTAAGATTATCTGATTCAATCTGGCTACATATTTCAGCAGGATTAATATCAAAAATCAGGTTGTTTAACTCTTTTAATGCTTCATCTGTCTTGGGTGGAAACCAACATTTCTGTTCCAATTCCTGTCTAACGATTTCTTCATTGTCCATGCCATCCACAACAAGACGCTTTGTAACCTTTACGGCATCCTCAAGTGTTAACATTAACATGTTTCTTACTCCTTTCTGTCCAATGCGTATTCAATTTATCTATAATGTGTCTATATTCTTCATCTGTCAGCATATTGTTAATCCACATTAACATAGCATTCGCACATTCAGAATATCCGATTTTATACTGTTCTGATTGTACAGATGGCATAGTATTTAACATTCCAACAATTGCATATTCATCACAATAACAATCGCCCATTGAAAATAATTCTTTAATTTCTTCAATTACCTGTTGTCTACTAATTAAGTCTTTATCCATTGCTATCTCCTTTATATGGTTCTGGGCAAGGTTTCCATGCAATAGGTTTTGCATTATTAAATATTACTTTCATTCTATATTCATCGGTATGACTTAATTTACCATTTTGAAAACTAATATGGTCTACAAATCGTTGCCCATCTGGGGCTTCAAATGTTACATAAACTTCATCAGAAATTGTTGTTCCAAATTGTTTCGTCCCAATCCATTCACGTTCTTCTGGCATACGCTTACTACATAAAATCCATTCTGGTTCTGGAACAATAGTGGGAGTTTCATCAATTTCCATAATCATACTTACACAAATATCTGTTTCAAATGGAAATTCCTTTTCTTCTTTGCCACACGGGTCAGATGGCATCCATTTAAGTACATTTTTTCTTAATTCATCTGCATCTATTAGTCTCATTTCTTCTCACCTACTCTTCTATTCCATACTTCAATTGCTCTTTTCCATGCCCCTCTTATTGCTTCGTATTCCTGATTTGGTTCAAGTTCTTTTCCGCTTTCGTAAATACCAGAACCTCGGCTATAACAAATTTTACACCTAACATACCAATACTTCCCAAGAAATTTATTTTCAAAAGCAGAGCATATTTCTGCTTCTCCACCGCAGAATGGACACGGTTTTAATTCTGTTTTTTCCATTCTTATTCTCCTTTTTTTTAATATGTTTCTGGCAAAGGCATCCATGCCACAACTTTTCCGTCTGTCTTTAAATCATTTGTTGTTGACCATTCTTTTGTGGATTTGTAATAATATCCAATCCCCATTGTTCCGTTTTTAGTAAAATACCATACCGCACCGTCAAGACATTCTATGCAAGATTTATAATCGTTTTCTTCGGGCAATCTTTCTGTCACTGGAATCCACCGCTGTTTTCCTAATGCTTCAATTGCCATACTTATAGCCTTATTTTTCTTTTCAGCAGTTTTAGAATTAAAACTATAACATTGTGTAAGTTCATTGATTGCTTCATTAATTGTCATTCCATCACCGCTTTCCATCTTTTCCCCACAATGAGGGCAGTATGGTGTATTGTTCCACGGTTCTACACTATACCCACATTTAGAACAGTAATTATTAGTCCAAACACCCTTCTTCCATGATTCAATGGTAGGGGCTTTTAAAATTGTGTCAAATACCGCTTCTGCTGAAACAAACCATCTTATTCCTGCATTGGGTAATTTTCTTATTTTTTCTATCAGTGCATCCGCATCAATTAAGCGCATTCTCTTCACCTCTCAAATCTGCTCCACAATGGGGACAAAATGATAATGTATGTATATCTTTTTCATACCACGGCTGAAATCCACAAAACGGACAACTTGCATCCTTTGTCCAAGTACCTTTCTTGCGTTCTGAATATGAGTAGGGTAAATTATTAATTAGTAATATAAGGTCATAATTATATTTTATATAATTATTTATGTATTCTTGATATTCATCAAAATTTAAATTTAAGTCTGATATTTTAGAAACCTGTTCTATCCAATAATCTTTTATAACTTTTTTAATTCTATCTATTTCAATTAGTTTCATCTTTTATTCTTCTTTCTGGTAATGCAAGAATTACTGAAATAGGGGCATATCTGTAATCTATTTTCCCACCTACACAACTTGCGCTACCCCAATCAATAGGGCATTCATCACATGGAATATAATCATTTTGATTTGCCCATTCACAAAGAAAACAATTATTACAATTAAAATAATCATGGTTATTACACCATTGCAGTTTATAAAGTTCTCTATCTTCACACGCAGGACAATCCCCTAATTCTTTTTGCATATCTGTCCATTGCTGATGAAATAAATCTATAGCTTCTTCTCTTGTTAATTTTTTCATTTTTTACTCCTTAATTTATTAATTTACAAGTTCGTATGCTCCAACATAACCTCCATCAAATTCAACTGTAATAATTTTAGGGTAACAAATATATTTTTTTGAACTACTTGAATGAGAATTTATGTCATATTTTGCGTCTATAATTCTTTTTATTTTTTTATGGGATTTTTCACATTGTTCACATAAAATCTTACTTTCATGTAAACCACCACAAATTTCACATTTATATAATGTAATTTCTTCCATATTATTTTACCTCATTTTCTGGTAATGCGAGAATATCACTTATAGAACTAAATCTCCAATCTGTTTTATCCGCCATAAATCCTTCACAATTATTATATTCTTTTTTATCCCTCCATTTAATAGGACATAATCGACAAACTTTATCAGACATCTCATAATAATAATTCTCACAATTATTTATGGCATATTCACAAAGAAAACAATAATGCGCTACATTTTCATTCGGAAAATGGTTATATATCCATTCTCTTTTAAAATCATATCGTTCATCTTTGCTAGGATTGTCACCAAATTCTTCTTTCATTTCTGACCACATTTGCCTATGTAATTCTAATGCTCTTTCACGACTTAAATTTTCCATTTTATTTTATTCCCTTTTATTTTTTTCTACTAAATCTCGTTCTTCTATTTCTTCTATAGGACATTGTTCATACTGGTCATCAAAGTAGTATAAATGCTCGCTATCTTTTATTAATAGGCAATCTCCATTTTCATTTTTAAGTCTACATTCCCAACAATTATTTGGTTTATGATTCGTGTTTGTTAATACAACCATTTTTATCTCCTTTTATTCTTCTATTACATCCCAAAATCCTGCGACATTATTCGCTACCCAATCACAAGCCATGTCATTTAATTCATCTTCAGAAATATCATCTGGTAGTTCAATAACATCACTTTCAATACCATCTGGATAAAATACTACTTTCATTTTTTCTCTCCTTTTTTAATTTCATCTGTTGTTATTTTTCCGTAATGAATAATACTACTAATCATCCAATCATAACCACAAAATCCTTTAGATTTCTTTTCAAATTTCTTAGCTTCTTTATATGGCATATGTTTTACAGTAATACAAGCTGTCCAACCATCATCAAAATCATAAATAAAATCTTTACCCCAATATTCTTTTGGAACATCACAATCTCTTCGACATTTAATATGTAATTCTTTTTCTTTTGACCATCTGCCATTCCATGAACCTACATTTGGTATTGTCAGTTCAAAAACAATCATCTTTGTTCTCCTTTATTATAGCATGTTTTTGTTTCTTTTGTCAAGAGGTATAATAATGATTTTTTACATAATCTACTATTCCCTCTAACGTCCATTCTAAACAGTCGGGTGTTTCTTCATCTGTAGCTTCTGTATAGTATTTATTATATTTATAAGTAAAAAGTTTTCCGACTTCCATTTGAATCCATGGATGAATTTTAGATACTTTATCTTCTTGAATAAAGCCAATAATAGGTTTATGTAATTCATAAGCTAACATAAGTTCTTGTGCTGTACCTACACTATTTAATTTATCTAAATTTACAATAATTATATCTGCTGTTCTAACGTGATATAAATTGTACATCATGGCTTCTTTTTCAAGTGTGTCAGACGTTTCTTCATTTGGATTAAAGTGACGCATTTGATTTACAATTATAATAGTATTTAAACCAAAGACACCATGAAACCGACTTTGTAAACAATCTCTCCATTTTTTACATTCTTTAGTATCTAAACCTGTAATACCACCAGATAAAAATATTTTAAAACTATTAAGCATTTGTTACTCCTTTATTATTCTTTTATTATTTCAATTGGACATTCTGAATAAGGTTTATATAATACACAATGTATTGCATCATCTATTTCATAGAATCCATCTCCTTCATCTATTTCATAATATTCTGTATAAGAAAATGGGCAATCATAACAACATCCTTTTTCAAAGTCATCTGGGACTGTTTCTGTTATTCTAATTTTCATATTTATTGTACTCCTTTATTTAAAATAAATATAGTGCAATAGCAATTACATAATGTAAAAATTGGTCATCTAAATAATCTAAAAGATTATATCTTGCTTTTAGCATATCAATAATAAAATGACTAATAAATAATATATATAATTTATAATCAATATTATAAATTACTGTAAATGGAATACAATATAAAGCACAATGGACAAAAAGATGATACCAATTTGAACCTTTTGTTTTTGCTATAAAATCTTGTTGTAATGGATAGTCACCAATAAGATGACAAAAAACAATAGTTATTAATTTTGACATATAATGTTACCTCTAGTCCAAATAATCAAAAAAGTTAATTCCAGTATTATGAGAGATACTATCAACATAAGTGTTTATACCCTGTTGTTCTTCAATTGTAGTATCTTTCATTTTATCTAGAAAGGATAAATATTTATTACATTTAATAATATCTGCATCGGATGTTATTTCTACGTCTTTACGACTAGCAGGACAATTAACATGTGTACATGTATCACATAAATTCATAATAACTCCTTTTATTGATATATCTCAATTTCATTACCATCTTTATCATATTCAGTTACACATTCAATATATATTTCTTTGATATTAGATAAATTATCATCATCAAAAATATCCATAGCTTCATTATAAGAATTAGCTTTAACCTTTGCAATAAAAGTTCCTTCTATTTTATAATTATTCATTGTTTAATCTTCCTCCCCATTGTATTGACCTTGTATTCCATTTATCAATAGCTTTTAACATAACTTCTTCTACTTCAGAAAAGTGACAAATGTCAGGTGAAGTAATAACTAAATGTGCAATTTTTGCTACATACCTACAATCAGGACAATAAACTGAAAAACTTATTTGGTCTTTATTGCCACCCATTTGTGTAACTTCTACTTTTGTTATAGGTGATTGTCCGCAAAAGGGACAGGGTTCTAATGTTTTTTCTTTTTCAGCTATCATATTTTATTCTCCTTTTATTTTATATTATTCTTCTTCGTCTTCATCTTTATCTCTAATACTAAATATCTGTCCAGTACCATCTCTAAATACTGTAATATCTAAAGCATTAACAGGAGGTTTAGGTGCATGTCCCATGCGAAAAGGATATAATGCACAAGTAGTAACTGCACATTCTTTTATTTCACTGGTTTGTCCACATGCACACTGTAAACATTTAGCCCTTATAGCTTTCATAGCTGTTAATTTTTTAAAAGGTTTATTCATACTTTCTCCTTATAATAATATCTTTTTATTTTATTATATCTATCTAAACATTCTTCTAACCATTTTGTTACATTTTGAGGATGTGCGCATCTTTTTCCCCAATATATACAAGCAGATAGGAAATCTTTATTAAATAATGGGTCATCTTCTTCATTAGAATAAATACAATTTGCTATTCGTCCTGTCTCAGTAGTATAATTTATATATACCGTATTTTTATCAGAATCAAATACAGGATTCATATCTTCTTTGCCACCTGCCATAAAACAAACCATTAAGATAGAATAATTATAAACATTATTAATTAAAATACTATTGTCAACAGGTTTGCCAATAAAAAAATTATGGTAATTTTTTTTATTATCGTAAAAATTTATAATCTCATTATCTCTTATAGTAAGAACAGAACCATCAGAATATCTATATATATAATCTATATATTCACATGTATATTCACATGTATTCATATAATTTATATATGAATTATTAAGTTTATATTCACCTTCTAATGATAAACATACAGGTAGTTTTATTTCTTCTTGTATAATATACATATTTCCACGAAGAATATGTTTTTTAAAACTGTCCTTACAAATTGTATAATATTCGTATGGATTTGATTCTTTATAAATAATTTTTACTTCTCTTTCTTTATCCCAATAACTCTTATAAATATTAGATACAATTTTCATTTTACTATCAAAAGAATTAGAAGAACAACAAAGTGCTTGAGATTTTATTTCATATGTCTCACTATTTGGATTTTTTAAAAAGGCTTTAAGGATTTCTTTAACAGTTGTATCTGCTATTGGTTCAAAAGGATTTGATATTTTATCTAATCTTTTACTTATTTTTATAGCTGTCATTTTTGAAATTTCTTCAATATCTTTACTAAACATTATACCTTGGTAATATTTTTTATTAGGCATTATTACTCCTTAACTTTCAATTATATTAATACATTTATCAACTATTTCCCAACATAAATCTGGTAGGGTGTCCATAAATATTAAATATAAATCATTAGTTGGTTTAATATCATTCTCTCTTAACCAATTGTCTACTGCTTCTTCTATTGCTTCTTCTAGTCCTGATGATGGACTATATAATAAATCATTAATATTTTCTTGCATCTTTATACCTCTATCTTATATCTTCTAAATATATCATTAATAGTACATATACTAATATTTTTACTATTAATTGGAATTGAAACTGTATTAACATCTTTTTTATAAATAATATGACTACCAGAAGTTCGAACCTGTTTATAGCCATTTTTTTTCATAATTTGTTTTATTTCTCTCTTATTATAATATTTCATTTTTCTTTCCAACTTTTTACATTTTTTAAAGTAGTATTATAAAATTTATGTAAACCATCATAAGCAAAATATCTGGTAATAATTCTTCCATTATTTAATTTAAGAAAATAATAACCATCTTTTTTAGGGAGTTGAGTAATTGGTGTCCATTCATTATTCATTTACTTCTTTCTCCTTAATCTTATTTAGTTTATCTTTCTTCTTATTAATAAGATGTCCATGTGGTCTTGCTTCATATTTATCACAATGCTGACAGTATCCTTTATAAGAAGCTTCACGATTTTTTAAACAAGGGTCAAGTGCAGATACATAATACTTACAAGGGACTTCTCTAAATTTAGCCATAATTTTTCCTCCAATTATTTAAATCTAATTCAGCATACTGTTTCGTAAATTTTTTCTTTAAGATTTTTCTAAGTTTTTTAATTAGATGTTTCATTAGTTGTTCCTTTCTTATTTAAGGTTTTATTAATTTTTATTATTTTATATTTAATTATATTAAATTTTTCTGGAAGTGTAAACATATAACCAGACATAACAAAGATGTTAAATAGGTTATTAAGTTTTTGATAATCTAATAAGTTCATTCTTTTTTTAAATTCTATATTGGTTAGGAATCTAACATCTGAACCTTTATATTTTAAATTATGTTTATTATACATAAGTACCCCCCTTTCTTTAAATATTACCATTCTTATTATAACCTATAGAGTCGGATTTGTCAATAGGGAATATAGGGATTTAAAACTATCCCCCTACTTTATTTTATTTAAATACATCCACCACAAGAACCATATCTAAAGTCTTCTGAATTAATAGCATAATAAATTTCTTCTTTAATATATTTATCTTCTGTAATTGTATTAAGCCAGTAATTATTTTCTTCAATCCATTCTGAACAGGATAAACCGTCACTATAAGAAGACCATTCTACGTCCCAATCTGCATCAAATCTCCATTTATAATAAGAATTATAAGTATTCATGGGATGATTTCTTAAATCCGTAGGAATTTTATCTGATACGTCTTTATTGTTTATAATTAGTGTCCAGTGACCTGAACAGACATTTGGATATTTACCACTCCATTTTGCTTCTACTTTTGTATTCATTGTTTATCTCCTTTTTTATTTTTATTTATTTTAGATTATTAAATTTTATTAGATATTTAAAATACTATTTTTATAATAACATATAGAGTAGGTAGTTGTCAAGTTTTTTTATTGTTTTTTTCTTAAAAAATAACTTAAAAAATAACTTAAAAAATAAAATTAAAAATAAATAAATTGTAAATGTAGACAATGTGGATAGTGTGGATAACTTTGTGGATAAGATTGTGAATTGGGAAAAGTGGCGATAAATAAGGCGAAATGGGATGTTAGAGGGGTTTGAGGATTAAATTGGGGATTAAATTGGAGATTAAATTGGAGATTAAATTAAAATTTTATAAGAATATTTTATAGGGAATAAATTGTTTAAATAAGCTGTAATTTAAGTCGTGATGCGTGTGTGTAGCTTCTCAGGCTGTTGGCTCATTTTTTGCGTTTTTTATGGTTAAAAGTGCCCCTAAAAAAATTGCGGAAAATTATAGTTTTTTGCCAATTAGCACTTGAAAAATATTTTATCCCTATGCTATAATTTAATCAAGTTAAGGAACGGGCACGACATGAGCGTTCTTAAAGGTAAGTCTCATGTATCCCCAATTACTTAGCCAGTCGGTCACCTTGTGATTGGCGCCGAGCCTGTGCAAGGCATAGGCATATATCGGGCATACTTTGAAAATCGAATATCGGCTAATCTCTGGATTAGTAGCATTATGGGCTAATTAGACTTGAAAGCGTATAAAAGCATTTGCGTGTCTGATAGCATGGTTCCAGAAATGCGGATTCAGGGTAAGGATATGCGCCACTACTCAACGTGCTTACACCGAGGTTTAAGGTGGTCATTGTGTGACAGTGTATAAAGAAAATGAGTGTCCTTGCTCTCCGTCATTCCCCTGACTTTGGCTTCACAAGACCCTAATTAGTCGGCTGGGCTGAAAAAAGTTTATGCCCAAACGTTCGGTCGGAAATGTCGGGATGACACATCCGCTCCCAACGGTTAGAAACGGTACGTGCGAAAACTGGGCGGTTATAGTTTGACGGCAACCGTTCGCAAGGTTGGCAACTTGCGGATACACGAAACGGCGGTAAAAAAGTAGAATCGGAGTAGTTGGCTATGCAGTTTGGTTTTTGTAGCACGAACGGTACGGGAAATGTTAGCGTGTTTCCCGTATGTTGGAAAATAAGGATTCAAGGCGGTAACGCTATGAGTACGTTTTATCACTCAAGTCTTGAATCCATGGTCGGTTGAATACCATGGTCTGAAAAATCAACCTTGCGTGTAGTAGCCGAAGATGCTACACGCTTAAACCTTGTAAGTCGGTACGTGTCAATAAAAGGCATGGTCGGGTTCGATTCCCGTGACAAGGTATCGGCAATAATGCCAAAACAATAATATGTTCAAGCCTAATAGGCAGAAAGGATTAATTATGAGAAACGAAGTACGCTTTACCCTTGCAAACCAGAACACTGTAAACGCTATGTCCAATTATCACTATGACCTGTTCCAGATTGACAAGGTCACAGTGGAATACCGTGAGAAAATTAAAGTGGAGCAGAAAACCATTGATGAGATTTCTGCTAAGATTAACGGCGGTGACGCGTCTGCTGAGACCGCCGAAAAACTGGCAAAAGCCGAAAGTGCCAAAAAGGCTCTGGCTGATGCAAAGCGTCTTGAGGTCTCCGAATACAGTAAGTCCGCAAAGAAGAACGCTGAAATCTTCTGTCCCGATGAGGTGCTCAATGCGTTCATCGTAGCAGTTGAAAAGGGTAGTGTAACCGCAACTGGTTCGGTCACGTTCAGCAAGACTTACAAGTCTGGAAAGACCGTTGAAACCACTTACAAGACCAACTGTGGTCTTGTAAATGCTATTGGCAAGTGGCTTGCCCGTGTCGGCATTAATGCCGATACGAAGTCCGCAAAGAAACTGGCGGAGTATATCATTCTGGTATCTCCCCTGACCAAAAAGCAGAACATCGCCCAGACAGGTGAATACCTGAAAAATGTCAAGGGCGGAGCGTTCACAGAAGCTATCATGAGGTCTTTCTTCCAGTACATGGTAATTAGAACCAATCAGTTTGTCACAACTGAGGACGGACACCTTGAGCCTAAAAAGGCTGAGGTGAAGTTCGAGTCCGTATCCGTAGACGAACTGTTCTGAGCCATTCTCTATCCCCCATTCCCTATCCCTGATTCTCCCGACTTCCCAAAACAGGCAAGGTGTAGACACTTCCAGACGGGTGCAATTCCCGTCCTTGCCCTTTCAAGTCACGGGCTGACGCTTAATAGGTGCGGTCTGTGGCTTATTTTGTAACTTTATAAGGTCACTAAACATTCAAAGAAAGGTGGTAACATATGAAAGATGCAAGGATTTTCTACGAAATGTCCACATACGATGACGGTTGGATGACTGTTATTGTAGATGAGGACTACAATGAGTACAGTGAGGAAGATTTTGAGGACGGGGACATCCTCATCCTTGAGGATATGCCCTATGACCTGTGGGATGAATCCACATGGTCGTTCATCCACGCCACAGGTCGAGCTATCTGGTCAAGTACCAGATACCCGAACGGCGGATGGGTAACAGAATACGAGGACTAAGTCTGCCACGGAGTGCCTTGAGGTGGATGCTCTGGTCATATTCGCCTACTATCTGGCAACTGATACGGTGTGTTTTAAAGTCACCAGAATGTTCAAGAATTGATTGATTAAATTAGCTGACCCTATCGGCTATACGGGGAGATTGGAGAATAATATGGCAACATTAATCACTGTTCCCGAGGGCAAGGTCTGTGCAGGTAAAGTCTGCACAATCAACATCAAGGGCAAGGATATGCGTATCCTTGCAGTGGGTTTTGCTGACAAGCCCGACAATAAGACCCGTCAGACACTGAAAGACCATGGCATGAGATTCTACCCTAAACAGGGTACGTGGTCTTGCAAATATGACGGTAATGACGATAAACTGGACTGGCTTAAAAAGTTTGTCTCCAGTCAGAATCAGCAGACCAAAATAGGCAAGGTGGTCAGAGATTCTTCTACCACTAAGACCGAACAGGTGCAGGTCAAGCCCGTGTTCAAAAACAACGGGTTCACATCTGTTTCTGTATCCGCTCTGGCTCTGAATGAACCTGAATCCCGTGACGGGATCACTGTAGGAGATATTTTCTACAGTGTTCACGGATATAATATGACCTATTACTTCTTCTATCAGGTAATAGGTTTCTGCGGTAAAAAGTCCGTGAAGTTTCGTGAGATTGGTAAGAGTGTAGTGACGGGAGATTCCATGGTCGGAGAAGTTATTCCCGTCAAGGACAATTTCATCACCAAAGAGACCTTTTCCAAGGTTGTAGAATCTGGTGGTGAAAATCCTCGTTTCCGTAGTAAAGAAAGACTGTACAGACACCAGTATGGTCACAAATATTGGGAGAACCATCTGGATTGATTCTCCCAGTTTAAACAATTAACAATCAATTTATTATAGCCTAAATAAGCAGAAAGGAATAAACATGAATAGCATTGATTCTATCCTGACAAACGTCTGCGCAACAATGGCACAGAAAGGGTATACAGATTATACTCCTACAGAAGATACTTTGTGGGGTATTTATTCCATGGTTAAGATTGTGAATAGAGGGACTGTTCCTTACGACCCTATGCCTGTAAGCCCGACAGATTCCTATGATTTTGATTTCTACAAATTTGGTGTAAAGGCTGAAAAAGCCAAACACCGTAAAAGCCGTAAGGCAAAAAGATTAGAGGGAACTTACCATCAGGGAAAGTATTCTTTTCGGTGTTGCCGAAGATACAATCTTGAAGAATACCATAGACACGAAAGGCAGGAAAAAGCCAGATTTAAACAGAATTACCTGCTGATTCTGGATGAAGAGTATTCTGACTATATGGAAACATATTTCGGAGATACAGAAGAAGACTACTACGGTTTCGATTGGTTTGACCCTGATTGGGAAGAACCTGACGAAAATAACATCATTGTAGGCGATGATTGGAGAAAGTATGCTCATTTTGATGAGAATACTCTTGCAGAAATCGCAAAAGAGAAAGAAACAGATAAATACTGGACTTTTGATGAAGCATTCGCAGAGAATCTCCGTCAGTATAACATGGGGTTCGAAGACGGAAAAAAATATGTTCTTGACCTTTTAGAAAAGAAAGGTATCAAGATAAATCTTGAACTTCTTGAAAATTAACTTTTGATAATAGACCCTTATTTTAAAAAAAATAAAATAGGGGTCGTTTATGAAACGTTAATTTTCATAAAGAAAGGAAATAAAAAAAATGAAGAAAATGAACAAAACAAACGCAACTGCAAACAGCAACTACTCTTACACCTCTTACAAGAGCGGCAACCAGACCATTATTGTGTGGGATAACCTCGCTAACATGATGATGGGCAACGGACTGCCCGCACAGGGAGTCCGTGTCCTGAAAGAGAAAGAGGGTAAGGAAAAGAAATAATTAATCCCATCATAAGCAGACCGCAAGCCTTACAAAGTTAAGACCACTTGCGGTCTGAAATGTTGCGATTAATTTATTTTTCTTGAAAGGAGAAAGAATGAAAATGTTGGAACTTTATTACACAGAAGTAGTACGGATTATCCGCAACACTTATAAGCAGTACATTAGAGGACTGCTTACAGCTTCAGAAGCAAAGCAAATCACAAAAGAAGTAGGGTCGGAAATGTATTCTGACCTGAAATTGGATAATGAAAAATTATCCATTCTTCTCAATTTAAATATTAGAGAAGAGAAAGTAACAGAAGATAAACTGATTACAGATTGCATTATTCAGCTTTACATGAATAATGTGTACGGAATTGCCAAACAGGGTGCAGAAATCAGTGCCTTAATTTCCTATGCTTTGTATCTGGCAACAGATAAATTTTATTTATCCGAAGAGGATTTATATTAATTGTATTAAAAAAAGGAGATAAAAAATGAAAACTTATGTATTTTCTCGTGTGGGCATTTCCTTAAAGGAAGTGGTTCACGCTCACACACTGGATGAAGCATATAATAAGTTATATAAAAAGGGAATCCCCTTTTATGTGGTTAAACTGGAAAAGGAGATGTAAAAAAATGTTCATTTACATTTCTACAGCAGTCATGCCACCCTTTATTCTCATGGGTCTTGCATTTATGCTTATCCATGAAATCTATGGATACATGAAAGGAGATAAATAAAATGAAACCATTTTACATTTTCTTCATATCTTTAACACTATTCGTTGTAACATCATTGATGTATGCCGCATATCTGCCTTATATGCCTTATAAAGCAGATGCTACAGTTACAGAAATTGAGGGAGACCTAATTACTGTAACAACTGAGCATGGAAACATGTATCAGTTTTATGGAACAGGTTTCTGCAACGGAGATAAAGTTATTGTCTCTATTGACACTAAAGGTGATAATGACTGCACAAATGATGAAATCATTGATGTTGAAATAAAATAAAAAAATAAATAAAAGAAAGGAGATAAAATGTACACAATTATTAAGCACTTCTATTGGATAGAAGGGGATGGATATTTAGTAGACGAGCAGGAATGGGAGAAAGTATTTTATACTTCTCCTAAAAAAGCTTTTAATAAAGCCTTAGAAAAGGAAAGAGAAAGTTGGAGATATAAAGAATGTGTAAAAGGAGAGCGCATTTTGATTCCTTCTATAAAGAAAGAAGGAGACAGTATTTATCTCCGAATCTTACATGTTCCTGAAGATTTTCTCGATAGACATAGACATTATGGATTTACCTTAAAAGATTTAAGAGAATTGCTCAAAACCGAATGGGCAATAGGCAAATGTCTGATAGAGTATGAAGTTGTTAACGTAGATAATTTGCCTGTTGTATAAAGGAGAAAGGAGAATAACAAAATGAAAATTATTATGATTAAAGACGTAACAAGGTATAGTGGATGGGAAGTAAATACCGAAACAATTTTTACATACCGCACCTTCTCGTCTTTCAAAAAGGCAAAAAAAGCCTGCATGGAAGATTTTAACAAAATTTATCATTATTATGATAATAAACGGTACAACCCCTACGGGTTATATCTTCCATCTATCAGAAAAGAAAAAGATGGGATAGGCATCCTGTTTACGGTATACCATAAAATGGCTTCTTTTGAAGACGTTGTAGGAGACGAGAAAGAACCTGTGTTAGAAATTGGATACAGGTTAGTTAATATAGATAAACTGCCTTGTGATTAATAATATATAAAGGAGATAAAAGTAATGTACATTATAACCAAATGCGTAAATATCTTCTGGGATGAGGTATCCTACGAAGAGATTCCAACTCGATTTCCTAAATGTCTTTATACAACAAAAAAGGAATTAAAAGACCATATCAGTTGGATTATCGAAAGCAAATGGGTCAAAGAAAATCTGCTTTCAACAGAAATAAAAAAGATAGAAAATCATCTTTGGGAACAAAGAGGATATACTGTTGAAGCCAATTATGAATTGACCTTAACAGTTAAGAATTTTCAGGGCATCCCGACAAAAGAAACATACTTGATAAAAGTAACTAATTTAAAGAAATACCACATCAATTAATATATAATATAAATTAATATAAAGGAGATAAAAAAATGACAACAAGAGAAAACACCATCGCAACAATCAAGGAATACGCTCTTCTGGAAAAGTACGCTCTCAAGGCAGGTGATTATTTCCTTGCGGAATATTACTACAATCTCCGCAAAGAAATGGAGACTGAAATTCAGTAAGTCTTAACAATTAAAAACTAAATAACATGCAGTTAGGGTACTGTAAAAGCCCCATTTAAAAACTGAATATGGTGCATAAAGCAAACAAAAATTAAAACGAAAAGGAGACAAAAAAATGGCAAACAACACAATTATTACAGGCAACTTTGTAACTGGCACAGCTCTTAACACAAATCCTAAAACAGGTAAAGCACTGTCTTACGTTGAATCCATCAACGAAGATGGCTCTCTGAACTTAAAGGTTGTCGCTACCATTTATGATAGCGAACATGATAACGGCATCCATGATGACGGTTACTTCCGCAATCGTCAGGCAGATGCTTATGTAATCACTTCTATTTACGATTACGTAAAGGAAAAGAAAGATGATGGATATTCCATCTACTTTCAGGAGTGGTTTGAATCCTACGCTGTTAAAGAGAAATATGACAGCGTAAGAGAGGGCGCACTTGTCATTGGAAACAAATGGAATAGTTATTCAATTACAAATAATAAGACCCTTTGCTTTGTAAGAAGTGTAGGGAGATACGATGAAATGACTGTTACGACATTAACTAATTATTTGGGGGCAGATACTTTTGAAGTAGATGTAGACAAATTTGAACCCATTTCAGTTGAAGAATACTTTACAAAATTCCCTAATGCTCCCAAAAACACAAACTATAAGAAATATGTTTTCGGGGGTTATTATGATTATAAGCCCGAAACGGACGGAAACAACGGAATCATGGATTTAAAACATCGGGAATATGAAATTTCTGATGAAGTCGTGGCTCATCAGACAGAAGCACTGATGAAGGCTTTCGGTATGTACAAATATGCCGTCACAAAAGATGGCAGTGAGAACAAAGTAAGGCTTTGTAACGAAGCTAAAAAAGGATTTAGGAATATTTTTTCTAATCTTCCTGAATGGGACGCAGAGAAATGCTACGCAAGATTTAGTGTTAATTGGGAGCGTCCTATTGTTCCCGAAAGAATCACCGAATTTACCGAATGGTTCAAAAGGGAACTCAAAAATGTCTATGCCGAAAAGAATTTTGTTCCTTGTGGAATGACAAGGAATGAACTTAGAGAATCGTTAAGAAGAGTACAGGGCACAATTCGCTTAATGAGCGAAATGCTTAGTCTTAATAATATTACACCTACTGCTTATCAGGCTGTGACCCTTAGTGGGTTCAACCTGAACTACTACAAAGAGGAACTTGACAGACTGAACAAGGTAAAAGACCTCTTTTATCAGAAAGATTATCTCTATAATCGAGGAAAAGAAATCTTTCTGTCAAAAGAAGATGGGGAACTGTATTTTAATACAGTCTTTGTCCTTGACCACCTCGAAGGGTGGGTTCTGTCAGACGGACATAAACTGTCTGCACATCTTTCAGAAGTTATCAATCAGGCTTTTGAAAATTGCCATAAGGCAAATGGAAAAGCCCTGATTAGGGTAAATGAGGGAATGAAACTGTCCAGATTTATTGGTTTGCTCGGCAAACTTACTGGAGTTGACAAAGTTGTTTCCATGGAAACAAAATCGTGGTGGGAAAATGGGAACTACCACGAGAGACAGTTTGATAATGGTTGGAACGGAAGATTTGCGAAATTCGCAGATGGAATCAACCCGTTCTCCATTCCCAGACATACAATCATTTCCACTAACCCCGTGGATTATGTGTTCGCAAGTCATGGAAATAATTGGACTTCTTGCCACTTCCTGTGCAGAGAAGAACTCAATGTATCAGGTTCTTATAGGGCCATGTATAGTGGTGGGAATGACGGATATATGACTGACTCCTCGACAGTGGTCATGTACATGGTCAACGAGGACTATGACGGAAAGGACTTTGAGTTTGAACCCAAAGAACGCAGATGTCTTTTCCACATTGGAGAGGATAAGATGATTCAGGGTAGGGTTTATCCTGATGGTCGTGATGGGGGAGAACTTGGTGCATCAAGGCAGATGAGAAGCATCATGCAGGCAGTACTTGCCAAAGCGCTTGGAGTTCCGAACCTTTGGAAAGTAGAAGAAGGGACTTCTCCTATTTATCCTTATCAGGAAACAAAAGGCAGGAATTATCCTGATTACACTCATTACGATGATTGTACAATCAGTTTCCTGAAAGGAAATAATTCAGAATATGTTATCAATCCTGTGAAAATCACAATCGGGAGCAAAGCAACTTGCCCTGTTTGTGGTAAACGGCATACAAGAGCAGATTGGGTATACTGTTACGACCATGAAGACTATTATGACAACCGCCATAAGGGAGATAACTCTTCCTACATGGTTGATTCCATTGAAGGTGCAGATGTAAAAGTCTGCGAAAATTGTGGGTGCATTATTGAAGATGAAGATGATATGGTACAGGATTGCGATACTGGAAACTATTATTGCAATTATGAGTGTGCCGAAAACAACGATTGTTACTATTGTGACAACGTAAATGAATGGCACTCTAACCACGTATACTACGATGAGTATGAAGAGAGATATTTCTACGACTATTCTGATTACGACCATATCATTACAGTAGACGGAAGACATTATGAAAACGAAGAAAATGCAGAAAGTCATGATTATCGTTGTGCCGCTGACGGTGAATGGTATCCTGAAGATGAACTGTACTACTGTGAAGTGTGCAATGAGTGGTTTACGGAAGAGAATTGGGACTTTGACCATGACATGTGCCGTGATTGCGCTGAAGAGTGTGAGGAAGAATAAAGAAAGGAGATGAAAAATGGGGTATTATGAAAGATATATTGATAGATTAATCAATACATTAATCAATACAAATTATAAAAATCATCATCTGCCTATTGACAAGGCAAGAGAATATGCTGTAAAATTAATAGACATGGAAGTGAATATTCTTGAGAATTTAAAGTCCAAAAATATAGAATTAACAGAAAAAGAAAAAAGTTTTGAACAGGCTTATTGCCTGTTCAAAACAGAAGAAAATTATATTAAACATAAAAAAGAAAAGGAGAATAAAACTATGACAAACACAAACGTAAACACAGCAGTAGCAACAGCAACAAATAACTGGTCTTATGGAAAGGGATATACATATACAAGTAATCCCCCTGTAGGATTTACTTATCATGGAAGAAAAAATAAGACAATTCTTCCTGATTTTGTTGACATTTGTAAAATGTCTCAAAAAAAATTAAAGCAGTTTCTTGTAAAAGAATTGAAAAAATATTATGACAAAGATAAGATTCATGCCAGAGATGGTTTTCTTTTCGCAGAGGGAAATATCCCTGTCATGATTACCGCTCACATGGATACTATTCATATAAATCCTATTAAAGATTATTATGAATGGACAGAAGAACAGGTTGATAAGGAAAAGAATTTTAAATATGATATTCATGTTCTTAGCTCTCCACAAGGAATTGGGGGAGATGATAGATGTGGAATCTGGTCAATCCTTCAGATTCTTAGTTTCGGATATAGACCTTTTGTTCTTTTCAACGAAGATGAAGAGATAGGCTGTATTGGAGCAAAGAAATTCTGTAGGAACAAAGACCTTATCCAGAAATGCAAGGACAAGGGAATGAAATTTATCGTAGAAATGGATAGAAAGAATAAGCATGACCTTGTATTCTATGACTGCGATAACAGAGATTTCACTAAATGGTGTGAAAAAGTTACAGGATGGAAAGAAAATTATGGTAGCTGTTCAGACATTTCTTATCTTGCTCCTGAAATTGAGTGTGCCGCAGTTAATTTATCTTGTGGTTACTATGATGAACACAAACTTTGGCATACAGTAAAAATAGAAGAGATGTTTAATACTATGGCAACTTGTATTAAACTTATTGAAGCAAGCGAAAAAGTAGAAGCCTTTGAATATGTAGAAGCCTATAATTATTATAATTATAGCAACAGATATTATTCTGGATGGGGTTATGACTATGATTATGGTTATAGTTCTTCAAAGGTAAGTTCAACTTATAATAAGAACTGTGCTGTAGAATTTGAATATGTTGTTTATAATTCCAGTATTGATGATTGGCAGACATATTACAAAACAGAAAAAGGAAAAACATTTGATGAATGTTATAAGAACTTTTTCAAAAATAATCCAGATGTTTGTTGGAACGATATTCTGAATGAAGAAGAATATTATCTGGATTATTAATTATTAATCATAAGAAACAATATAAAATAAATTAAAAAAAAGGAGATAAAAGAATGAACACTTTCATGAACAAAAACGTAAACTACAACAACCCTGAACTTTATAACCATTACAAAAATCAGATTATGTCTGAACTTCCGAAATATAGGTACGATGAAGACAATTACTATACTCCTACGGAAACAGGTGTTGAGAAAATTCTTGACGTATATTTTTCAAATAAGGGATGGCTTTATCCCTTATTTGAAAAGCATCCTCTTTACAAAGGAAATGGGCAGATTGTCTTTTCTGCTAATTATCACAGAAAAGTTAATAAGGTAGGAGTCTGTGATTTTTGTGTATGGGCAAATGACGCTCTTTTAGATTTATATGAAAAGAAATCTCCCAGAGTATTAGGAATGACATACACAGAACTTGATACATATTATCATAAATTGGATAATATTGTGGATAGTATGTACTATATTAAGATGAATAATATTGGTCAGGGCAGATGCGAAGTACGTGTTAACGGAAAAACATTTGAAGAAATGAAAAGAGAAAAAATTCGAATTTATGATTTAAAAAGAGAGATAAGACATAATCTTTATGAAGTGTGTTCTTATCATAAATCTGTCTTTCTGTGTCGTGAAGATAGCATAAAAGCAAATGCTATCATGAATATCTTTGGGTTTATTTCTGATAATCCTGTTTCAATAGCAACAGAAAAAATTGCCTCTGTAATTAATAATTTTGGAGATATGGCAGGATTAAACATTCGGGCAGTTGCAGGACAGAAAATGTCTCGTATTATTAGCAAGGTATGTCGTATGGTAGGATTAGATAAAAATCCTAAATACGGAAACAGGATTGCCCAGTTGGGTGATGATATTAATGAAATGCTTATTAAAAGGCATACAATTATTAGTATTAATCCTTGGGACTACTTTAGTATGTCCTTTGGGAAATCTTGGTCTAACTGTTCAACCATTGACAAAATGAATGATAGACACATTAACAGTAATGGTGGACATATTTATAAGGGAGATAGTGGTTCAGGTACTATTTCTTATCTTTGTGACCCCTCAACCATTGTGTATTATATGGTAGAAGAAAGTTACAAAGGAGATGAATATGAATTACAGCCTAAAACTCATAGATGTTTATTCCATGTTGGAGAAGACAAGATGATTCAGGGAAGAGTTTATCCCAAATCCAATGATGGAGATAATACTATCTATGAAGAAATTCGAGCAATCATGCAGAAAGTTATGTCTGAAATATTTGAGGTAAATAATCTTTGGACATATAAACAGGGACACTCAGCTTGTAAAGCTGTAACAGAAACATATGGTACACATTATGCTGATTATATTGAGTATGATTGTTGTACAGTATGTTGGCATAATAACGGAACTCAGGTTTATAAAAATAATAAACCTATTATTATTGGTCATAATCCTATCTGTATCTGTTGTGGCGGAACTCATGAAGAACATGGGTATATCCAGTGTGAATGGTGCAGATAATGGAAACAGAAGAAATACAAAGATTAGGTGAAAAAATTATTTACCAATATATTAAACATTGTGAAAATAAAAAAATGGAAGATATATTGGTAAATAATTTTCCTAATAAAAAAATAAAAAAACACTTGACAAGAGAAAAAAAATATGTTAAAATTAAAAATAATAGTATGATTTAATCATAAAAAACTAAAATTTAATATGATATAATGGAGGGTGGACGTGGGAGGGTTATATATTATATTATTATATATATAATATATATTATTAATTATATATAATATATATTATTAATATAATAAAGGAGAGAAATGAATTATAGATACGGAAAAACTTTTAATATTTCAAATTTAGATAGAGAAGAAGCAATTATTCTTATTAATGGAAAGTTTTATAGTAGTACTATTCATCAATATGCTGTTCTCCAATATAAAGAAAATTTTTATGAGGGAAAAATAAAAGGAAAGATTACAGTAGAAAGTTTAGATGAAGATTACCTCATATATGACAAAGCCTGTGACATTACTGATGAGTGTTTTAAGAAATGTGAAATGATAGGTCTTGATTTATTCTGTGGAGACAATGAAGATTATTTACTTTTCCATTATCCTCAATCTATTAAAGAACCTAATGTATTAGAACTATGTAAAAAGTATGCTGATGTTCACGGATATAAATTAGGGACTTTTATAGATGAAAATAAATTATCTGATATAGCACAATTAATTATATTCAATTAAAGAAAGGAAAAAATATGTACACAGTTATTTGGACAGAAGATGGAAAAGACAGATGGGACAGATTTGAAACAAAAGAAGAGGTAAAAGAACTTCTTAATACATTAGAAGATACTAATGTATGTATTGAAGATGTATGGGTTTTTAGTTATGAAGCTGATGACTATGCAGTTACTGGTGATATATTTATTAATTAAAATAATTTAAATAAGAAAGGAAAAAAAGAATGAAAAGAATGAACAACAACACAAACTTTGTAAACTATGCTTATCTGTATTTAGTAGTAATTAAACCTAATTTCACAGACTTTCCTGAAGAAGATGAAATCTATGTTTGCGATACTCTTGAAGAAGCAAACAATATTCTTAAAGCATCTTATGACGCAGATATGGAAGAACTTGCAGGATGGATTAAACTTGATGAAGAAGTAACCTATTTAGACAAGTATGACGGTACTTATGATGGACGTATTACTTTAAATAATGAATCGTGGTATAGTTATACAATTACTCATCCTGATAATTTAACATTTAATTTTTAATAAAGAAAAAATTAAATAAAATAAACTGTTGACATGGAGTAGATTCTGTGGTAGCATATACATAGAGACAGGGAATTACAAGTTTTAATACTTGTTTTTCAATATAAAAATTTCATAACATGCCATTCTTGATAAAGGTATCCAGAGTGAGAAAAGAAAAATAATATGCTAAAAAAGCACACAAAAAAAGAAAGGAAAAGCATTATGACAAACAACGCAAACGCAATTGTAACTGTAAACAACGCTCCCTCTGTACAGATTGGTACAGATAGCAAAGGTAAACAGACAGTAATGCCTATTATCACTTCTATGGAACAGTATTCTTCCCTGTTCCCCACTCAGTCTTGGAGTGCGTGGACAGAAAGAGACCTGCTGTGGAATGGTGTAGGTAAAGACGTTAGCCATTGTCTTTCTACAGATACAGTTTTCGAACTGGCAGGTCTTAACTACGGAATTGCAAAAGTTCCTACCTATATTAATAGGTATGATTTCACTGGAAAAGCCCTTACAGGTTTTGACATTGTAGCGAATGGAAACGATTTTATTCAGATTCCCATGTACGCTGTTGTCAGAGATGACAATGTTACATTCCTTGGCTCTGGTACAGAAAGACTGAACCCTCTGGCAAATGAAAAGACAAGGGAACTGTGTGATGCACTGTTCTCCCTTGGATTCCGCTATGAAAACGCAGGTGTATTTGATGGCGGTAAGGTAACTTATGTTTCTATGAAATGGAAAGGAGATGTTCTTTCTGGAGAAAAGATGGACTACTATGTAGTAGTCATTAACTCCTTTGATGGAACTAAACCTTTTGGAGTATATATTACTCCTATTCGTATTTCTTGTAAGAACACCATGAATCTTGCTATCAAAAAGGCAGTTAGATTCTGGAAGATTAAACATACAAGGACAGCAGAAATCAGACTGACTGAAGTTCAGGAAAGTCTGATGGCTTTCGACCATTACATCAAAGGTCTTGATACGGAAATTGACCGCATGAAGATGCTGACAATGCACGATGACAAAGTGCTGAAGTTCTTTGAAACTCTGTTCCCTATTGAGAATGGAATGACACAGAGAATGATTGACAATTCTATGCGTCAGAGAAAAGAACTGGCATACCGTTACCTCAATGCCCCTGACCTTGATGGAATGGAAAAGAGTGCCTTCAGACTGATGTGTGCAGTAACAGATTATGCTGACCATACACTTCCTCAGAGAAATACTGAAAATTGGAAAGCAAATCGTTTCCTCAGAAATATGTCTGGTGCAAATGACCTTACTACCCAGACACAGGCATATATTGATTCTATGTTTTAATACATAGAATTAGTATTAATGATAAAGGGATACAGAAATGTATCCCTTTATTTAAAATAAGATTGACAAATAATAAAAGGAGATTTATAATGAATATGGATTTTAATATTAATGATTGTTTACATGTAATTAATCCTTTAGATGAACGTTCTTATTTAACAGAACAGGAAAAGCAAAATGAATTAAAGACATATAAAAAAGAAGCTAAAAAGGTAGCTAAAGATTTTAAATATAATATTATTATGCCAGATATATTTAATAAAATTAAACAAGCAGATACTTGTGATAAAGTTGCTAACTTACTTACAAGATGTAGATTAGCTTTATAATAAGAAAGGAGATAAAATGTATTCAAAACATTATTCCAAAGGAAGAAAAAGAAGACAGAACTATATTGATAAATACATGAACGGCGATGGAAATGTATTGCTGAAATGTTATTTGGATAAAGGACATAAGAACGGGGCAGAAATTCATTGTCTAACAGATAATGGAATTATAATTATTTATAATGCAATTACTCATAAAATGGTAACAAAACTCGTTGCAAGACCTGAACAGATAGAAAAAATATATAGAATAAAGAAACAAACTGCTCCGTCTTATTTACTTAATCTTGCATCTTGGCATGAAACATGCGGATATAATTATCTTTAATTTAATTTAATAAGAAAGGAAAAAAAATATGACGTATAATATGACTCTCCAGACAATTACTATGGTAGAAAAAGCAAATGAAATTTTTAGAGTTAAAAATATAAAAGAAGATGACCCTCTTTTTACTTTTTTCTCTGTATTGTTAAGAAACGCACAGGTTTTTGCAGGTTGTGGCTGTTATAAAAAAGAAGGGAATAAACTTCTTTCAGCTACTTTAAGTGATTATGATTGTATTCAGTTTTATATAAAAACTACTCCGAATAAAAGTAATAAAAAGAAATAATATATATAATAATCAAGAAAGGAAAAAAATAATGGTAGATTTAAAAACAGTAATGAACTTAACAAAACCTGAAAACAATTATACATATCCCACTGAAGAAGAAGTGATGATTCTTTTAAATGAAGGTTGTTGGTCTATTCTTCAGTCTGTACTTGGATTTGGTATTTTTGATTATAATGGATATGGTTTATTAAATGTAGAAAGTATTGGTTTATTTAATTGTGACGATGATGCGGCAAGAGAAGCAGAAAGAATTGGTTATTGTAAAATTATTCCAGTTGATGAATTACCTTACAATTTTTATATTGATGGTCATGATGCACATTTCTTTGGTTGGGTAGATACTCCCGATAACAGAAAAGCAATAAAGGAATATTGCAAAAAATTAGAAGATGAAAGCAAAAAGAAATTTAATTTAGCTACAGTATGGGAAATTCTTGATTGAAAATTTAGGTACCTTTTTGTGTACCTATATAATAATTATACCCTTATATAGATACATAAAAAGGTACCTATTTATAAACTAAAATAAAATAAGAAAGGAAATTAAAACTATGAAAATCATAACAGAAATTAATAGTATTGCAAATTTTGAAGCATGGAGTGGTGGAGCAGATACTTTAAACAAAATAATTGATTTAGGATATGAATATATAGATATGCTTGATGAATTAGCAGAAATAACATTTGGAGATGAATGTTCTGAAACAGAATTAAATGATTGGCTTTGGTTTGATAGCGATTCTATTTATGAATATCTCGGACTTGATGAAGACGGAAATATTCCAGACGAAGAAAATGACGAAGAGGAATAATAAAATAAGAAAGGAATTAAAAATGGCAAGACGAAGCAGGATTAAAATGTATCCAGACACTAAAACATTTCATTATTATAATGCTAATCCTAAAAATAGAATAACAGGAGATTGCACTTTTAGAGCAATCTGTACAGCCTTAGAAAAAGACTGGAAAGACACTGTTATGGAAATGGCAGAATTTTCTTGTCAAACAGGATATGCTATTAATGATGATAAAGGTATTATGAAATATCTTGAAAAGAATGGTTGGATTAAAATGAAACAGCCTAAAAAGGTAAACGGTACTAAATATACTGGTTCGGAATTTTGTCAGTATTTAAATGACCATTTCCCTAATGGAAAAGGAATTAGTAATATTGTAGCAAATATTGGTTGTCATCATATTGTTTGTATTAGATTCACTGACGGTGAATTTAAGGTAAATGATATTTGGGATAGTAGTCATAATTGCATTGGTAATTATTGGATTAAAAAGAAAGGGAATTAATTATGACGGAAGAAAGAGAATTTGTAATAGAAATAGAATATGATAAATATCATATTAATTATTTTAAAGAATTAATAAGGTCAACAATAAAAAGCAACAATAAATCAACTAAATTAAAAGAAGGAGAAAAAACGTGAGAACAATTACAGAAACAATTACAACTACGGTTTATAATTTTAATGAGTTATCAAACAATGCAAAAGAAAAAGTTAAAGAATGGTATTTAAATGGACAAGATGCTGAATTTTTCTATGAGGATTCTATGGCTTATATTAATGAATTATTCCCGAATAGTAAATTAGATATTCAGTTTTCTTTAGGATATTGTCAGGGAGATGGATTTAATATTTATGGAGAAATTTCTTTCTTTGATTTAATGAAAAATTTAAAAGACAAATTTACAGAAAAAGAAAAAAGATTCCTTGAATGGGCTTTTAATGAATCAGGGATTAATTCTTATACAATGCAAATGAATAACCATTATTACTATTGTAATGCTTTTTTACATGAATTTACAGAAGATGTTTTTTATGAATTAGATTATTATAGAATGAAAAACATCAAAAAAGATATATTAGATAAATTTAATACAGAAGCCAGATATTATATTGGATATATCTGTAAAGAATTTGAAAATGATGGTTATGATTATTTTTATGAAGTATCCAATGAAGAATTAGAAGATTGGGCTGATGCTAATGGATATGAATTTACAGAAGATGGTAACATTTATTAATAATTAAAAAACCCTTGACAACTGAATAAGACAATGCTATAATAATAACATAAACAAAAACAAATTTAAACAAAGAAAGGATATAATAATATGACGGCTTTAGTTGTAATACCAAATGGAATTGATGAGGATATTGAAGTATATACTTTTAAAAAATGGGAACAGGCAATTGATTATATGAAAGATTTATTTTATGAAGATTTAAATAATGAACCTGAATTTAATTTAAATAGGAATGATTCTTGGCTCTATTCTGTATATGGTGAAGCTAAGTTATCTTATAATGATGGAAGTTATTATAGTTATATTGTAACTTATGTAACTGAAGTTATTAAAAAATAAAATAAATAAATTAAACAAAGAAAGGAATTAAAAACAATGGAAAACATCATGAACACAAATGAAGCAACCATAAACACAGTAATTGAAAACACAGAAGTAAACACAACAAACACAGAAAAGGAGATTAATACTATGACAGAAACAACTATGAACACAGAAATTAATGCAACTGAAATGACTGATGAACAGGTACTGGATATTATTAAGGAAGAAAGGAATTTTGATTTTGACAATCTTGAGCGTTATGACAAGCGTTCTCTTCCTTGGTCTGTAAAACAGCTTGTTTCTTCTATGAATAAAGGAACTGCAAGATTCGATAATACTGTACAGAGAAGTCTTGTATGGACTAATGAAAAGAAGTCCAGACTTATTCATACAGCTATTCTTAATCTTCCTTGCCCTCCGCTGTATGCAAATGTGTATACTAATGAAGAAACAGGTAAAAAGAATTATGATTTCCTTGATGGTAAGCAGAGAAGCCATGCTTTCAAAGAATTTCTGGAAGATGGTTTTGAATTGGTAGATGTACCTGTACTGACTTTCAGTGACGGAAAAGAATTTGATATTAATGGTTACAAATTCTCTGAACTGCCTGAAGAACTTCAGGATATGATTAAGAATTATAGTCTTAACATTGCTACAATGGAAGACCTTAATGACGATGAGGTTGCTGACCTGTTCTATATTCTGAATAATGGTGTAGCACTTAGTAAGATTGAAATCAGTAGAGTTAAGGCGGATAGTCTTGATTCTATTCATAAGGTTTCTAATCATCCTCTGTTTGATGTATGTCTGACAGAAAAGGCAAAAGCGAAATATTATAATGAAGATATTGTAGTAAAAGCATTTGCACTTCTGTTTAATGCAACTGATTCTCTTGAAAATAAGGATATTCGTCCTTATATGGAAACAATGGAATTGACAGAAGAAGATATTAATGGAATGAATAATCTTCTGAATATCATGTATGATATTTACAATACGGAAATTGCGAAGGGAACTCCTGAAGCGAAGAAAGTCGCTAAAAAGATTACCACAAGAACACATTTCATTGCACTGATTCCTTTTATTTACAGAGGATATAAGGAAGATAGAACACTTGACCAGATGACAGAATGGATTGAAACATTCTTTAATACTGGTACAAGAGCAACAACTGTATCTGAGTATTATAATGACGCTTGCCGTTCTAATGCAAATAGTTCTATGAACGTTCATGTTAGAAATAGGGAAATTGAAATTTCTTACGAGGGATTCTTCTTTGGGAAATCTGAAGAGGAATATCTTGAAGAGCATCATTATCAGTAATTAAAATGAAATAGCAGGAGTCTTAATTGACTCCTGCTATTTTATAAAAATAATACTTGACAAATTAGATAAAATCTGATATACTACAAACAAGTCTTAGAGAAAGGAAACAGATTAAATGAAATATAACTTTCCAAAACATAAATTGAAAATGGAATTTACAGTAGGTACATGGGGAGAAAACGATTGGGAATTAGGCGAATCTGCTTGTGTAAATGATGTTTTTTATGTATTGCCAGATGGCACTGAATATGCAATTTATAAATTTGTAGAACGTACAAGAACTGGTAAAAAAAGATGTAGATGGGAATTATGGATGAACGGAAAATTTTGTAATAATTACTTCAATAGTTTCGATGAAGCATCTGAAAGAATTGATAATCATATTGATTTTTGGGGGTTCTCTAAAAATAAACAGAAATACAGAGTATATTAAAAAACATTATTTATTATTAAAGGAGAAAACATGGAAATTAAAACAGTAAAAAAGATGGTAGAAACAGAAGTCACAATTTATGTAGCTTATGACGGAACAGAATTTGATAATCCAACTCTTTGTAAAGCATATGAAAATATTAAAAAAGAATATGAGAATCTTCCTTATATGAGTTTTAATGTAGATGAAATTTTCCCTGATGCTTATAGTCTTGTTGATTATAAAGTAATTCCAGTAAGGGATAAAAAAGATATAGCAATTATTAATAGTTATCTTGAATTAGCAAGTAGTAATTCTGAATATGTTTCAGAATATTATATTGGAAAAGCAATTATGATTGCCGAATCTGATAATGAAGTGTGGTTTTGTGAAGATTTTTTTATAGAAGATATGAAAAAAAGTATTATAACTAATTTAGATACTCTTATTTCTTCTATAAAATTTATGAAAGATAATTATATTAAATAATTAAAATAATTATTGACAAATAATAAAAAATTTAATATCATTATATTAGAAAACAAATCACTGTTTATTAACATTTATAAGAAAGGGAACAAAACGTATGAAAAACCTCAACGAACTTGTAGCAGAATGTAAAACAGAATGTGATACCCTTGGAATCCAGTATGGAAATATTACTCAAATTAATGTTAATACAAGATTTAAAAAAACATGGGGACAGACAAAAGTTATTAATATTCATAAAAGTAAAAATAATAAAACCCATTATGATTTTGCCATTGATATTTCCAGTAGATTATTAGAAGATAATGTAGGTGATATGGCTACTAAAAATACAGTCATGCATGAAATTCTGCATACAGTAGATGGTTGCTTAAATCATGGGGCAAAATGGAAAGCCGTTGCTGATAAAGTAAACAAGGCTTATGGATATAATATTAAAAGATGTACTTCTTCTTCTGAAAAGGGACTTGAACCTATTAAAATTAAAAGGAATTATTCTAAAAATTATGTAATGGTTTGTAAAAGATGTGGGGCAGAAGTTATTAAACATAGGATGTCAAATTTCGTTCGGTATCCACAGTTTTATAGACATGTAAATTGTAATGGAACTTTTGAAAGAGTTCAATAAAAAATAATTAAAAGGGAGTATAATATATGGAAGTTTTTTTTGTAGGTATTGTTATATACATTCTATATGCTTGGGATAGTATTAAAGAAAGTATAAAAAACGGAGAAGATAGAAATAAAGCTATTGACAATAAGAAAAATTATTACTATAATAATAGAGGTATCGCTATAGATACAACTACAAAAGAAAAATTAATTCATTCTACAATTAATGGAGATAAATGTCTTATTTTTAAAAATGGAAAAATACATACAAATTTATCAGAACAATTAAGAAAAGAACAATATAAATTATTACATTAAAAATATTATAAAAAATAACATATAAAACATAAGAAAGGAAACAAAAAATGAATAACAACAGAAGAAAAGAAATTAGAAGTATTGAAAACAGTTTTAGTATTATTACTACTTTATCAGAAGCTGAAAAAATTAAAGACAAAATTATGGATGTCCTTTTTGATGAAGAATATGCTTTTGATTCATTATCAGAAGGATTACAGTGTACTGCCAGAGGTGAATCAATGGAAGAAGCTATTGATGAATTAAACGGAGCGATAGATGAAATTGATTCTATTATTGAAATATTAAAAAATAAAAAAGAATATTACGAAATTAAAGTTAAAGTTAAAGTTAGATTTAGAAGAAAAAAGATTAGTGCAGAAGAAATGCTTTATATGTGTTGTGAAGAACTCAAAGAACATTTACTTAATGCAAGGTGTTGTTGAAATTTATTATTAATATAATATACTTGTTATTAAAATTATTAAAAAGGAGAAGATATGAACGGTAGAATCGAAAAAGAAAATAAAGTTATTAAAAAAATTGAAAATCTACTCAAAACTCAAAAAGATAGAGAATATTTAGAAGGCTTCTTCTTTTATATTAGTTCTATGTCTATTAATTCTTGTTATAGTTATATTGTTTATGTAATTAATTTTTTAGATTTTATTAATAAATCTCCAAAAGATTTAACAGTAAATGATTATAGTGGTTATATGTTTTCTATTAGAGACAAAACTTCCGCATATAAAATAACAGTGTACTCTGCTTTAAAAAAGTTTTCCGTTTATTTAAAAGCAAATGATATTAATAATAAAAATCCTATGCAATATATTGAAAGACCAAAAGCTATTGAATCTCAAACTACAAAAGTAAAAAGAGAAAAAGGATATTTAAATAAAGAAGAATTAAAAACATATTTAAATAATGTAGAAAATAATATTTATAAGGATAGAAAGAAAAACAAGACTAATCTTATTTGGGTTAGCAGAGATTTTCTTATTGTCCTTTTATTTTTAAATACTGGAATGAGATGCTCTGCTTTAGCCCAAATTAATATAGAAGATATTAATTTTTCTACTAAAGAATTAACTGTATATGAAAAAGAAGACAAAATCATTACTTATATATTAAGCGATAATTTAATAGAAAAAATAAACATTTGGCTAAAAAACAGAGAAAGTATTATAGGAAATAATAGTGGAGCATTGTTTATTTCTTCTTTTCATAAAAGAGTTAGCGAAAGAACATTATACACTATTATTAACAAATATGGCTTTAATATTGAAGGCAAAAAAATGTCTCCCCATAAACTTAGAGCAACTTATGGAACACAACTTTATGATGCTACAAAAGATATTGTATTTGTTCAAAAGGCTATGAATCATAATAGTTCCCACACTACAGAATTATATATTCGTGGTAAAGAAGACGTTGCAAGAAAACAGGCTTCAGATATTATGGCAAAATTAACTTTTGAATAGAATAAGCTTGACAAAAGTAATAAAATATGTTAGTATATAAGAAAGGATAATATATGGAAATATCAATTGGAATAATAATTACATTACTTGTAACTTTACCATTCGCTTTAAAATTATCAGATAAATATAGAAACGATTATTAATTATTAAAACAAATAAAAAGGAGATAAAAAAAATGAAAACACAAATTCGAATGAACTGTTTTGAAAGTAATAGTTCTTCTATGCACTCTATTGTAACAAGTAAAACAACAGGAATGTATACTCCTGAAGAATTTCATGAAGATATATATATAAATAAAAATGGTGAATGGTATTTTTGGGACAATGACCTTGAGTTTGGTAGAAGTCCTTATAGCATTTTATGTACTTTTAATGATAAAATGCGTTATGCCATTGCATCTCTTTGTGGAGTTTATGTAAAACAAGAGATAGTAGATAAATATTTTGACGAACTAGAAAGAATTGCTTGTAAATATATTCCTGAATGTAAAAAGTTTAAATTTGATACAGGCACACGAACTGAATATGTAAGGGATTTTGACGGAAAGGTATTTGGTTATATTAGCGATAAAATTTGGGACGATGAAGAAGATTTAGAGAATTGGGGATGTACAGGCATTGCTTGGGATAGTGAAGAGAGACAGCATTTTACTTGTAGAGAATTTGATTACTATAAAACTGGTGGAGTAGACCATCAAAGTATGGGTCTTCTTCTTAATTTTCTCACTAAATATAATATTCCTCTTGAAGTATTTCTTACTAATAGGAAATATTGGGTGGTTATTGATGGAGATGAGTATTGTGAATTTAAAAAGCAATATAAGCATCGAATTATTAACGTGGATGATATTACAGAAATATTCCCTCATTTTTTGACTGGAAATGAAAGTGAAGAAGAATTAATAGACCATTATAATCAAAGAGAGAATATTTCTATAGAAATTGAGAATTGAGAGGAATAAAAAAAATGAAAACTAATATTAGGAATAGTATATTTGAAACTAATTCTTCTTCGGTACACAGTCTTGTACTTTTGAATCAAGAATTGTCAGAACCTAATTTTGAAGAACTTCAAATAAATAAAGATGGGGTAATTAAAATTCCCCTTGGATATTTTGGAAGAGAACATAAAATTTATTCTAGTCAGAAAGAGAAATTCTCTTATATATTAACTTTTCTATGGTGTTATTTTGGAGAAGATATAGAATGGTTTGTGGATAAAGACCATAATTATTATTGGCAAGATATAAAAGACGAAATTATTTTTTATATTAATAAGTTCTCCCCTGATATTTTATGTACAGATATTATTCCTGTATATCCTAAAAAAGGATTGGTGGGGTTTGACCATCAGACTTATCCTAATTATTTAGATGATTGTCTTATTGACTTATATTACCCTAAAAAGGTAGTTGAATTTATTTTTAATAAAAATATAGCGCTTGAAACAAATTCAGATTAATTAAATTAAGGAGAAAATAAATATGAAAAAAAATATTAGATTTAATGTGTTTGAAACCAATAGTTCTTCTGTACATTCACTTTGTATTTGTACTGAAGAGGAATTTGATGCTTGGAAAAAAGGCAAAATTTATTATGATTATTGGAATGATGAATTTACTAAAAATTCTGTTAATGGATGGAATGAAGATAATCAGACTTACGAGGATTTTTTTGAAGAAAGTTGGGGTTATCTTGAAACTTATGAGGAACATTTTACTACTCCCTCTGGTGATAAAATGGTAGCTTTTGGTCGTTATGGAAGGGATGGTTAATAGCTATGAAAATTAATATTAGAAGCAATGTATTTGAAACTAATTCTTCTTCTAGTCATAGTTTATGTGTTTGTACTACAGAAGAATATGAAAAATTTAAAAAAGGAGATTTGGTATTAGATATTTATAAATCAGAATTAATTCCTCGACCTGAAGATTTTGAAAAATATAATGTTTTTGAGGAAATAGAAGAAGAACCTCGATACATTGGATGTAATTATGCCCCAGATGCGAAGTTAAATTTTACCACTCCATCTGGAGATGAAATGACAGCTTTTTGTTATGAAATTTATTATGATTAAAGAAAGGTAAATAAATTAAATGAGACTTATTGGAATGTATAAAAATGGAAACGTAAACACAAGAATCTATTCAGATGGAACTAAAATTAGAACAACAATGGATGACGAATTTAAACCTGAGTATCCTGAAAACTTTGATTGTAATATTTCTACTTATTGCACTAATGGGTGCGATTTTTGTTACGCAGGTTGTTCTGAAAGGGGACGAGATGCTAATTTAATGAAGTTTACTAATATTTGGAATAATTTACATCCTTATACAGAAATTGCATTAAACCTTAATTCAGATATTCCTTATGATTTTGATAAATTCCTTGCAATGCTGAAAAAGAAAAGAGTTATTGCAAATATAACCGTAAATCAAAAACAGATTACTAAATTTTGGGATTACCTTTTATATCTTACTAAAAATGAATTAGTTTATGGTATTGGAATTTCTTTAGATAATTCTGAAAAGGGAATTAAAGAATTAATTGACTTAGATATTCCTACGCATTTCCCCAACGCTGTAATTCATACTATTGTGGGAATTACTTCTCCTGAAGCATATGCGAAACTTGCGGATAATAGGCATAAAGTTCTTATTTTAGGGTATAAAAAAGTAGGTAGAGGTTCTGCCCATCTTCATTCTTATCAGGAAGATTTTAATTATAAAACGAACTGGCTTTATAATAGCCTTGAAGATTTAAAAGATAAATTTAAGGTACTTAGTTTTGATAATCTTGCACTTGAACAACTTAAAGTAAAAAGACTTCTTACTCCTGAACAGTGGGAACAGTTTTATATGGGGGATGATGGCAGTTTTACTTTATATGTAGATTTAGTATCTGAAACTTTTGCAAGGGATAGTATCTCTAGTATTAAATATCCAATTGAAAATTTAACAATTGATGAAATGTTTAATGTAATACAAAAGGAGATAAAAGGTGAAAACAATTGAAGAGAATAAAAAAATAATAGATGAATATCCTTTTTTAAGAAGTATGTGGTGGGACAGAGATACACAATCTTATAAGTGGGATTATAAAACAACTATTTTGGATGATGTACCTAAAGGTTGGGAAGATTTAATTCTTTGTATGGCTGAAGATATTAAACCATTATTGAAAGAAAGTAATCAATTATTTGATTTTTTTGCTATAGAAGTTAAAGAAAAATTTGGAGGATTACGTTTTTATCATAATTGCAAATGTCCAGAAGAGGTTGATGAAATTATAAATGATTATTCTATTTTATCTGAAAATGTTTGTGTAAGATGTGGAAAGCCAGATGTCTTAATTGTTCCTACTGGATGGGTTTTACCTTGGTGTAGAGATTGTTATAAAGATAAAGAGTTATGGGATAAACTTTATAAAGAATCAGAAATAGAAGATAGAACATTAGCAACTGAAAGAAGTTGGAAAGTTTGGGATTTTGGAAGAGATAACCCTATTATTCTTACAAGGGTTATCTCTGATAAAGCACAAAAAATTAGAAAGAGATATGAAGAAAGGATAAATAAATGAATATTGATTTTTCTAAGAAATATAAATTAATCTATACTAAAAGTAATGCTTGTGGTTTTATACAAGGTCATATCTATGAAATGAATTTTATTCAAGATAAAAAAACTAAAATTATTACTGGTATAGCTAATTATGATTATACAACAGATGAAAAGGTTCATTTACAATATCCTTTATCTTCTGTCCTTTCTATGAAAAGATATTTTGTTGAATATGAAGAAGAAGATTTATGGACATAAATACAACAGACAAAGAAAAACAAGATATAGCTATTGATTTTTTTAAATTTAAAAAAGGAGATAAAAATAGATGGCAAAATTTAAATTTGAACTTCCATTTGAGCCATATGATACAGTTTATTATGTAACAGAAGAAGGTATTTATTCATTACTTATTACACAAATTCAAATAGTTAAATATGGAAAGAATGAAAAGACACACGTTTTTATATGTTTTCCTAATTTCCCTTTTGTTGCTCTTGAAGAATATGGAGTTAATCTATTTACCGATTTTAAAGAAGCAGAGGAAAGATTAAAACAAATTAGACGAAGAGAAAAAATAAAAAAATATCAAGAGATAGTGAAAAAAATAGAAAAAAATGAAAAAAAGACTTGACAAAAGCAATAAAATGTGCTAACATAATAATAGATATTAAAACAAATATTAAAAGAAAGGTAAAACAAATGAAAAGAATAAACACCGCATCTGAAATTATGATAAATGATTTCAAAAGATTAAAAGAACAGGGAATCACAGAATTTTATTGTACAGTTTCTAATTCGGTCAATAATAAAATCTATAAACCAGTTATAAAACATACTGCACAGGGAGTTAGTGCTTATGTAAATAGAATGTTTGATAAATATGGTGATATTATTCTTGTTTCAGTTGATTATTTTGATAAAAAATGTAATTTACATACTTATACTATTTACGGAGCATAAAAAAATAAAAAAAATGCTTGACAAAAGATAAAAAATATGTTAGTATATTAATAGTGACAAACGAAGTAAAAAAAACTTACATTATTATCTTAAAAAAATATTTAAAAAATGTTTGACAAAAGCAATAAGATATGTTAAAATAATAATGTAAGATGTTTAGCGGATTGGTGTAATAGTAACACAACAGACTTTGACTCTGTTGACACAGGAGCGTAACCTGTATCCGCTGTTTATAGGGTGGATTTCACATCCTTTAAGATAAACGTAGTAATACGGATAAAGCAATGACCATCCATACAGGTTGTTGCGACTTATAAAAAGAAATTTTTATAAGTTCACTGGAAAATCAATATGGCAGACATCCTACCTAAACCTGAGAGCCAATCGGTGTAAGGCATGGTAGGTTGGGAATCTTGAAATAGGTTCTAAATAATAATCGCAGAAATGCGTGGATTGCCAATTGCTTTTAGGTACAACTGTCGCAAACGGAAGTGCTTAACTGATTGTGATTTCATATCTTAAATCGAAAGATAGGTATTGTATTACAAATTATACTCGCAAAGTATAAAGGATTGCGGTGAGTGGGCTGTACTCAAAAGGTATAGATGCTCAAACGTATGCCCCGTAATTCATAAAGTGTGGAACTTCAATGCTAATGGAGATAAGAAGATAGTGTGAGCAAAAGTGCATACGGCTTACAACTGAAAACTGACTTATTCATCTGAAATATGATGACATGTGGAACTCGCAAAGTGAAACATGAAGGAGTACAAGTAGATGCAACTCTAACAGCCTGCAAGCTGTGAATCTCGCAAGGAAGAATGTGTTGAACGGAAACTTATGAAGGTGTAAGCAGTAGTTCTGCCTGTGACCAAAGTAGGTGTCAGTTCATAGCTACAGATTAATCATCTGTGTGACTGGCTTGTTCCAACGCAAGTAAATGCTATGAAAATAGGGTCAAAAGTCTCAGCCCTAAAATTTAAGGTCGGTTAGTCAAGTGGTTAAGACACAAGGTTTTCATCCTTGGAACAGGAGTTCAATTCTCCTACCGACTGTTTTTATGTTTGGTTAAAATTAGTTTATTAATAGAGAAAGGGGAAAACAAAACATGAGTAAGAAAGAGAAAAAGCGAAAAATTAAACTTTATTTTAAAGACGGAAAAACTGATACTATTCCGCAAAAACTTTGGGATGATTATGAAGTAAATAATGACCTCTTTGTGGTTAAGAAGAATGGTGAGTGGATAGCTTTTTATAAAATGGAAACTATTGACTGCATGGTAGTCGGTTAAAATTTTAAAATAGTAAAAGTTAAATCAATTATTAATTAAATATTATCAAACAAAGGAGAAAAAACGATGAAAACAGAAACAATGACAGTACACGAAGCACTTTCAGAAATTAAGGTAGCAGGTAAAAGAATTACATCTACTCTTTTTGAGATGGATGTAGTAACAGCTAATAGAAAGAATGCCACTAAAATTAACGGTATTGAACCAGAAAAGTTCAATGCACAAGCAAAGGCAGATTTTCAGTCTGTTACAGACCTTTGGGCAAGACTTACTGCCATGAAAGCGGCAATTGCTACTTACAATGCTAGTCAGAAAATTACCGTAGGTGACAAGGAATATACAATTGCAGAAGCAATTTATATGAAAGAATATGGTATGCCCCTGAAGCAGACTTTTGTTAATACGCTGAATAAGCAGTATCAGAGTGCTGTAAATAAGGTAACAACGGAAAACTCAGACTCTAAGCTTGGTGCTACGGCTGAAAGACTTGCAACTGCAAGCTTTGGTTCTAAGGATAAGGCTGATGCTGTAGAAATGGAAAAGTTCATTACTACATATAAGGAAAATAATCAGTTTATTCTGATTGACCCTATTAATGTAAAGGCGATTATTACAGAACTTCAGTCTGAAATTGATACCTTTGAAGCTAAAGTTGATTCTGCAATTCAGATTGCAAATGCAACACATACAATTACCATTGAATATTAATGGGTATTAAAATATAATAAAAGAGAAATCTTTAATATATATACCCATTAGTGACGTAAGCCATAAATAAATGTCTCTTCTTTCTTTTTGAACGGATTAGAATGAAGTAAATAAGTTAAATAAATCCGTTAGCAAGTAAGCCCTTCATCTTTGGGCAATGGACTTTTAATCCATTTTAAAACAATTTTAATAGACATTTTGCAATTTTTATTAAGAGAATGAGATAAGAGAAATAAGAACGCAAAATGTTAGATAGGGTTATTGATTACTTGTTATTGACTAATAATTATTGGTTAAAGATTATTTATTATTTCTTTACTATTAATTATTGTCTATTCATTATGGGAACTGTTTTTTCCCATTTAATAATTATAGAATCTACGAAGAAGGTTCTGTGCTGTTAGACATTTTGTAAGTCTTGGCTTCGTCCCGTAGCAGTCACTAATGGGTATTGTGCTAAAGTGGCAGAGTGGTTAAATGCACCTGATTGCTAATCAGGCAGTCACAAATAATGTGGCTCATAGGTTCGAATCCTATCTTTAGCGTTACACATTTTATTTATTTAAAATGCTTATTCTACATAAAGAGTTTGTAGACGATGAATTTGGCATCGTAAAAATCTAGCACACTGTTACAGTAACAAGATAAACTAACTGAGTGGCTAGACACTTAAAACCAAACAATATAGAACAAAAACTGGAGAGGTTTTTATGAGCCTTCGTACCTGTACAAGACTTAATTTTTATCTTGAGATGAACTGAAAGCTATAGATGAAAGGGAATCAAAAGTAGATTGCTTGGCATGTGCCGTTGAACATGCTATTTGGTCTGTTAGTTCAGTTGGTAGTAACACATGGCTGTTAACCATGGGGTCGTAGGTTCAAGTCCTACACAGACCGTTCCTGCTGACATTTTTAGTATCTGTCAGTGTTTTGAATATTTTTGTTCATTTCCTTTCTTTGTAGGCTTGGGGAGAAGCCCCTGTAAGTAGTTGATAGTTAAACAATAACCTAAAGTAAATTAAGAAGGGTAAATAATAAAAAATATAATAATGGAAGGTAGCGCAGTAGGTGAGAGCATTGGTCTTATAAACCAAAGGTCGTGGGTTCGAGTCCCACCCTTCCAATTTCAGCTTGTATGGCAGAGTTGGTCGAATGCACCAGTCTTGAAAACTGGCAATCCAAATGGATTCGTAGGTTCGAATCCTACTGCAAGCGTTAATCATTTTTATTTAAGAGGATAGAAAAATGAAGATTAATTGGTTAAGTGAAACATTACTTACTTATGAAGAAGCAATTGAATTATTAAATCATTCTCATAAGAAACGCTTAGAAATGGAAGATAAAAATAAATGGGACGCATATGTAAATGATTTTACATTCTACACATTTCTTAATGATACTTATGGATATATGCTTGATGAAGTTAAAAAAGAAATTGATATTAATAAGAAAAGTTATTATCCAAAAGTAAAAGAATTATTAGATTGGGAAATATTTTTAAATAAAAGTGATAAATTAATGGAGGATATTTTAAGAGATAAACCAGAAGGAAAAGATAATATTTGGGAGATTGTAGAAGATTGGTGGAAAATGTTATTTAAATTATTATATGATTATTAATTTAAATTGTTAATTTACTTACATAGGTTCAAATCCTGTTATTTCCCATTAATTTAGGTTGGTAGTACAATGGTAGTACAACGGTTTTTATTTAAAATTTTTAAAGTAAAAATCTTAAATAAAAATGTTAAATGAAAATTTAATAAAAGGACAAATTATTGAATTAAAAGTTCAAGAAGAATTATTAAGATATGGTTTTGATATTTCAATTCCATCTTATAACGCTTCTAAATATGATTTAATTGCTGACACTGGTTTAGAATTATTAAAAATACAAGTAAAAAAATCCATTAGTAATTCATTTTCATCTTTTACATTTTCTTGCACAACACAGAACGTAAAAAGTTCTACTAAAGCAAAACATAAATATGTTAAAGAAGAAATTGATTATTTTGCTACTGTATGGAAAGATAAAGTATATTTAATTCCAGTTGATGAAACTTCAATTCAAAAAACAATTCAATTTGATGATGAAACATATTTAGCATCAAATATTCTTAGTAGTTATGAAAGATTATCCGATGATGAATTGTATAATTCTACACATCAAGGAAAATATTATTGTGAAGATTGTGGTTGTGAAATTTCTCAAGGAGCAATTAAATGTTTAAGCTGTCGTAATAAAGAAAAAAGTAAAAATATTCCAGATAGAGATACATTAAAAAAATTAATTAGAAACACTTCATTTGTTCAAATCGGTAAAAAATATAATGTAACAGATAATGCAATTCGCAAATGGTGTGATAAATATGGATTACCAAGAGGGGCTAGAGAAATAAAACAATACTCAGAGGAGGAATGGAATTTACTTTAAAGCGTTTTAGATGGAAACCGAAAATAGGGGTTCGATTCCTCTCCTTCCTGCGCCCCCAGTGATAGAAATGGGTAACTTACTCTATCCGTGTGATATTTGATTCTTTTAACTACGATAACGTAAGAATTTGGTTAATCTTTTTACTGTTTTCTACGTCAGATAAGTTCACCAAGAAAACAGTTTTTAATTTTATAAGGATAATGTTTTTTATCACGGAATGTAGCAAAGTGGTTTTTCTGCACACGACTTTTAATCGTGTTTACGTGGGTTCGAATCCCACCATTCCGATTAGCCTCATAGTATAATGGAAGACGTTTTAAGCATGTAGTACACCCTATGGTTTTTGGGAGGTGCAGGTTCGATTCCTGCTGAAGGCTGTAAGAAAGGAATTAAAAAATGAAAAAAGAAGATTTGGATAAACGTATTTGTGATGTAGAACCTAATGAGATTTGTACGATGACTTATCGTGAGTATATAGATTGGGGATATGCCGAATTAGGTTATTCAAAAAAAACAATCGAACAAATGTTAGACTTGGATAAAATGTCGGAAGATATGTTAAATGATGTATTAGAAGAACTTGATTGGTTATTAAACAAATAGGTAAATATATAAAATGTGTTATAAAGATTTTCAAGAAAAAATAATTACAATAATAGATAATGATTATATATTAAATTATAATAATCATACTTTTGATAATAGTTTTATGGAAGTTAATTCTTATGAAATGTGGCAACATATGAATAAGGATAAACTAAAAATAATTGGAATTAGTTTTAATCCGCCTTATGGTCATTATAGTTATAAAGACGTAGCTTTTGTATTTAAAGATATAAACAATGAAATATTTTGGATACATCTTACAAGAATCAGTTGGGAACATTATGTTCTTAGTGCCTTTGGAAAAGAAGGTGGAGATAAAATTATTACTGAAATATATAATAAATATAAAGTATAAAATATAAAAGGAGATAATTAATATGGAATTTAAAAGAGACATGAGTAAAAACAAAAAGAAAGCACCGACAGATTATAAAGTTAATGATAGAGTTTTGGTGTTAACTGGTGATAATAAAGATAAAGTTGGTGTAGTAAAAGGACATTATGATGCTAATCTTATTTTAGAGTTTAAAGGAAATAATGAAATGCCGACTTATACGGATACTGTTCATTATGCTGAAGTAATTAGATGGTTTGATTGGAGTTAAGTGAAATAGATAAAAAATTTTAAAAAAAATACTTGACAAATCGTTAATTATGTGTTAACATTAATAGTGTCAGATGAAGCGAAACATCTGATATAAGCATCCATGTTGGAATTGGCAGACAAGACGGACTTAAAATCCGTTGACCTTGGGTCGTGTGGGTTCAAGTCCCACTGGATGCACTAAATTAAAATAAATAGAAATAATCGTTTTTGTTCGTTTATTTTGAAAGAGAGAAACGGAGTGAACATGTTATCACTGACGCTTGAATCTATTTATTTTAATTTTAAACTTATTTTTATCACACGATAAAAACAAGTTTGAACAGTCTGTACAAACAAATTTACAATAACAAAAAACAAAGAAAGGAGCAATATGTCAAACACACAAATTCTAACACGTAAATTTCAGATTTTTCCAGTAGGAGACAAAGAAGAGATTAATCGAGTTTATCAGTATATTAGAGATTGTCAGTATGTACAAAACAAAGCTTATAATATTCTTATTAGTAATGTTTATTCTGCTATTATTTCTGGTAAATCAAAAGAAGAAATTAATCTGATTTATAAAAAAGGTGGAAGAAAGCCTAAAGAGGATAATCCAGATTATAGTCTTTATAATTATAATGATTTTAAAGTACCTGTAGGATTAACAATAATAGGGGCGCTTCCTCAAGCAGTAAAAAATGATTTAAAAACTGCTCAAAAGGCAGGATTATTTAAAGGTAACTCTGCTTTGCCCAATAAAAGAAGAACAGCCAGTTTAAATATTCAACCTGTATATGTTAGATTAAGAGATATTAATTTACGTAATCCTAAAATAACATTTAAAACTGGTATTTATCATACCTATTCTTCTTATAATGATTTTTTAGATAATTTATATTCTAAAAGAGAATTAGATATTTATCTTGCATTTGCGAATAATATTACTTTTAAATTTGTGTTAGGAAATCCTTACAAATCCTATCAAGATAGAAATATTTTACAGCATATTTTTGAAGAAGACTATCTAATTAAAGGAAGTTCAATCTCTTTTGATAAGACAAATAAAAAAATTATGTTAAATCTGAGTATGGAAATACCTAAAAAAGAGATTGAATTAAAAGAGGATGTTGTAGTAGGAGTCGATGTAGGATTAGCCATTCCTGCTGTTTGTGGATTAAATATAAACTCATATGCGAGAGAATACATTGGCTCTAAGGATGATTTTTTACGAGTTAGAACACAGATTTCTAATGAACGTAAAAGAGTTCAGAAGAATTTAAAAATGATTAAAGGTGGTCATGGACGTAAGAAAAAAATGAAATCTTTAAATAGATTTACATTAAAAGAAAAAAATTTTGTTCAGACTTACAATCATATGGTAAGTAAACGTGTTGTTGACTTTGCCGTAAAAAATCATGCAAAATATATCAATTTAGAAAATCTTAAAGGATATGATGCCAATATATTTATTTTAAGAAATTGGTCATATTATCAGCTTCAGCAGTATATTAAATACAAGGCTGAAAAATATGGAATAGAAACAAGAATGATTGACCCTTATCATACCTCTCAGGTTTGTTCTTGCTGTGGTCATTGGGAAGAAGGTCAAAGAATTAACCAATCAACTTTTATTTGTAAAAATCCTGAATGTAAAAATTTTGGAGTAAAAATAAACGCTGATTTTAATGCTTCAAGGAATATAGCATTATCTACAAATTTCATATCTGCCGATTCTGCTGAATAAAATCGGCAGATATAAATAAATTATATAGAAATATATACGGCTTGCTTTGAAGCCGAAAGGTGAGGTTATTTTTACAATATAAAATTTATATTAAATATTTTTAATACTTAATATAAATAAAATGGCACTCACTAAAAACCTTGTAAAAATAAAATTATAAAATATATATAGTAACTTATTGAGGTTTTATAACCTATAAAAATAACAAGGTTACAAAGGCCTATGGATTGGGAAAACCCTCCGTATATTGTTTTATAACCTATAAAAATAACAAGGTTACAAAGGGCCCTCTGAACCTGAAAATAACAGGTCAGCGTTTTATAGCCTATAAAAATAACAAGGTTACAAAGGAGTCCTACAGATGAGCTGATTGAGTGGTGCGTTTTATAACCTATAAAAATAACAAGGTTACAAAGGGATGAACTGTCAGGTGAAGTCAAGCTGAAAGTTTTATAACCTATAAAAATAACAAGGTTACAAAAAATTAATAGAAAATAAATAAATAAATAAAAATAAAAAAAAACGAAATAAATAAACATTAATCATTACAGAAAGGAGGTCACTTATGAGGTGGAATGTAAATATTGTCATACAGTTTTTAATGAAACATCCTTGAATCCACAACCTAAAATATGGTGGGATGATAAAGGTACAGAAAGCGTCAAATTACTAAAGTGTCCTTTCTGTGATAAAATACAGGTAATAAAATATGAACCTATTCATAATCCAAATTATGATAAAAGGTATTATAAATAAAATAAAAACGAATAAAAAGGAGAAAACAAAAATGATTACAAAACTAGAAATGGGTACAATAGGTACAATAAGTCTTAATGAATGTGGAACAGATATAAATACAAATACGTATATTGCAAATATAAATACAGATGGATATACAATTACAGCAAGTTATAATACATATAATCCCATTAGTGATATGCTTAAACCTGATAATGATTCAAAACCTAGAATGTTTTATCAAGCTAAAAGAAAACAATATAAAGCAATTAGGTTTGGAAAGAATAAAGAAAATTCAATATACATTATGCCTGAATTTTCTGATGTTAAAATTATTAGAAATAAGGAAAATTCCCCTATTGGTGTAAAAATTAGTTTTGCAGATGGTACTGAACAGAAAGCTATTTGTATGCCAGATGATACTTTTAGTTTAGAACATGGTATTACCATTTGTTTATTTAAAAAAATGCTTACTTGTGGTTGTTATATTGATGAACAGTATGTAACAGGTGTTTATAATAAACTTGTTAAACATGCCATTAAAGTTAGGGAAAACAGGCTTAAAGCTGAAGAAGAAGCTAAGAAAGCTAAAGAAAAAGCTAAACTTCAGGAACAGCGTTTTCAAGAAAAAAGACGTAAAACCAAAGCTAAACGTGCAAAACGTGCATCTGAACGCAGAATTAATGAAATGGCTGAAGCTATTAAGCGAAGTGGCGTAGTGCCTAATATTGATAGGTTTGATGACGGAAAGTAAAAAAAACACTTGACAAATATAAGTTAATGTGTTAAAATATATATAATAAATCATAAATCATAAAAAAAAATAAAGCAAAGGAGAAACAAATTATGATTGGTAATGAAAAAACAAATTTAAGACAGGCTGATAGCAGAGTAACAGTTACAGGTTGGCTTGCTGAAAAAGATTTGAAAGTTGAAAAAGATGAAAATGGAAACGACAGAATTGTTGGTTATATTGTCGTTAAGACTTCTGATAAAAATTCTGTAAGGTTCGGTATTAGGGCTTCATCTAAGACTAAGGCAGGTGCTGATTCTAAAACATACCCCGGCATCAAGACTGTGATGGATGAATATAAGGCAATTGCAGATGTAGGTGTAGCTGATGCTGATTATATTACAGTTAATCGTGGTACACTTAACCTTTATAGAAGTAAGAATACTGGTAATGAAATTGTTGCTTTTCAGACTAATTTCATGAATCGGGAAAAGGATAGAGAAAGAACTCCAGAAGCAACACTTAGTCTTGAAGTCTATATTTCAGGATTTGCGCCTGAAATTAAGACGGTAGGTGAAGATGTAGAAGAGACTGGTAGACTTATCGTTAAAGGTTGGCATCCTACTTATGACGGTATTGAACCCATTGAACTTATTGCAAGTGAAGACATTGCTGATGCAATTGAAAACACTCTTGAAATTGGTCAGACTGTAACTTTCTATACAGAAATTGTTAATGAAAGACATGAAACTGTTAAAACTATTCCTATGTTAATTGGTAAGCCTAAAGTAGAAAAGACAGTTACTTATGTAAATGAACTTGTCATTACTGGTTGTTCTGATATTTATGAAGACAGAGAAGAGGGTGACGAGGGCGAATTTGGTACGAACGGTCTTCCTTGGGCATATAATACAGATATTATTAACAAGGCTATTCAGGAAAGAGAAAATCGAATTGAAGCTGAAAAGGCTAGTGGTGGTAATGTTAGAAATAACAGACCTTCTGGAGCAAGAAAGGGAAGAACACTTAATATTTGATTCTTAATATTAGCTAATATAATACAAATAAGAATATGGGACATCAGAAGTGGTGTCCCATATTTAATCTAAAGAAACTGAAAAAAATAATATGAACAATAAAATAAATAAAAATAAAATAAGGAGATAAAATTATGGCAGTAGCAGTTGATATTTTTAATCCACAAGAAACAGTAGTAGCAAAGGGGTTAGAAGGTAAAAGTTTCTTAGTGTATGGGTCGAACTCGACAGGCAAAACAGCACAGTGCGTAAGAATGTCTAAGCCTTTTGTAATCGCAACAGAGTCTGGTCTTAATGCTACAGTAGGTGTTAAATATATTCGAGTCCAGTCTTGGGCTGATTTTAAGAAAATTGTAAAACAATTTACAAGTAAATCTACTGTTGAAAAAGCAAGACAAATGTATGATACAATTATTATTGATGAACTTTATGCTACAGCACTTCTTTGTCAAGATTATATCCAGACTGTAGTAGGTGGTGGTGCTTTAACTCTTGGTGATACAATTGATGGTGGTAAAGTAAACTTATATCAGGCATATGAGAAGGAATTTTTCAAGACTATTAACACACTTCTTTCTTGTGACTATACAGTAGTATTTATTGGTCATGAGCAAGAAAAAGATGGAAAAGCAGTTCCTAAAGGAGACAAACGTTCTGTTGACCCTGTAAGGGATTTTGTTGACTATGTTATTTATGTTAAATCTAATGGCGTTGATGAAGATGGTAAGGTAATTCCTTCTTCAGCTTATCTTGCGGAAACTGATGAATATTTTGCACGTTCAAGATTTGATACAACTCCTACTTATCTTCCTATATGGAGTGCTGAAGCCCTTGAAGAAGCAGTTAATATTGGTATTCAGGGTCTTGTAGATAAAACTGGTGTTGATGCTGTGTCTTATGATGTTCAGAAAGAAATGAATACTACTGAAACTTATGACTTTGATACTGTAATGGATAATCTTATGGAAGTTGGTCAGAGATTTGCTGATGCTGATAAGATGGAAGAACTTACAGATATTGTTGAAGCTACACTTGGTGTGGGACGTAAGGTTTCTCAATGTACAAAAAAACAACTTGATGCTCTTGTAATTATTCTTGATGACCTTATTGATAAAGCGAAAGAACTGGGTATTTAATTTATAAATGAATTAAATACGAAAGGAGATATAAAAATGTATAATAGTTTTTTTGTTCCTATTGACCTTAAACCTTGTCCTTTTTGTGGAGAATCCCCTTATTCCAAAATATATGTGGTTAATGGTTTTAATGATGCTCCTCAATTGCGGGCTAAAATAGCATGTGAAAAATGTAATATAAAAAAATATAAAGATATAAATATCTTAGCGGAAGAACCTACTTTTTTAAATGTAATAAATTTAATGTCGGAAGTAACTAAAGATTGGAACACAAGAGCCGAAATTGAAAATTGAGATGGCTATAATAAACACTTGACATAAATAAAAAATAATGCTATAATAGAGATAGCTTCTGAGAGGAAGAAAGACAACAGAATACTGTTAATCTTTCTTCCTTTTTTAATCTAAGATTTAATAAAGAAAGGTGGTATTATGATTACACAAGACTTTAAAGAAAAATCAACAATGCAAAAAGCAAAAGATTTATTTGAAATTAATCAACTTAATTATGTTATTATCTCTGATAATTTGATTAGTTATAATATCAGGGAAGGTACTGATAATTCTAAAGAAAAATGGTACGCAAATTTATTGTCTTTAATAAAGAAAGGTATTATTAATGACGAAAAATAAAAAGCTTTTAAAACATATAATTGTCTTATTAATATTTACAATTATTTTTACAATACCAACCACTACTTATGCTGATAATAAAAAAAACAAAAACAAAAATAAAAACAAATATGAAAAATACGAGAATGAAAAAAAATACCCCATTGATGACGAAAAATATAAAATTTGGCTTGCTGAAAATGAAGAAAAAATTAGATGTGAAGGAGAAGAGGATGGTCTTCCTGTTAATCTGAATTTTACACATGGAAAATATAATACAAAACCAAAAGCAGATGTAAAATCTAAAGGACAAAATTTAGACAGTCCAACAATTCATTGTATTATTATTGATACTAGATATGGAAATATGTGTGTATTTGTTTATCAAGGTAGAAAAGGACATAGGAAATTGGTTAAGAAAGCCCCTTGTAGTTCGGCTAAAAATATAGCAGGAACAAAAATCTCTAGCACTCCTAGTGGTAAGCATCGAATTAATTGGAAAACTCCCAGATTGGTTTACACTAATAAAGATGGAAGAAAATGGCAATATTGGAGTTGTTCGATGACATGGCAAGGTTGGGGGATTCATTCGTTAACTTATGCTTTGAAAGCTTCAAAATATGAACGTAAATATCTTTGGGGTGGTAAATTAGGTGCGCATAATTCTCCTGCTTGTATTCGTACTGAAAACTGGTTAGCAGATTGGATATACAATAATTGTGGTATTGGAACTACAATTTATGTTATAAGTAGATAAGGAGTAATCAATAATCATGGCAAGAGGTAGACCTAAAAAATGTTGTGTATGTGGAAATCCGATAAAAGGTGAAGAGCCTGTTCCGTTTAAAAATAAATTTGTTCATTCGGCTTGTTTAAATATAGCTATAAAAGTATTAGCTGATGATAAACGTAAACAGTTAAAAGACAAAAATAAAGATAAAGAACCTAAAAAAGAGTCAAAAAAAACTTCTAAAGCGGAACTCAAGGATGCCCTTTCTGAAGAAGAATATACCGAAAAAAAGGCATATTATAATTATATCAGGGAGTTAATGGGTATTCCTATAGGTGAAAAGTTAGATGCAAAAATATATGTTATTTCAAATAATTATTATGAAAAATATGGAATGACTTGGAAAGAAATGTATCAGACTTTAGTTTACTTAAATGAAATTTTAGAATTTGATTTTGATAAAGAAAAAGGGATAATAGGTTTGATACCTTATTATTATTCTTCAGCCAAAAGATTTTATCTTGAACTTGAAAAAATAAAAGATAAAAATAAAGATTTGGATATAACTGATACTTTCAAAGAAAAAATTATTTATATTAATCCACAACAAAGAACGGTAAAACAATTAAGTATTGAAGATATAGGAGAAGAATAAAATGGATTTGATTAATAGAAATAAAATTAATTTTCATGCTACTTGTGATAGTCTTAATACTCCAGAAGAAACAACAGCTTATGCTCTTGGTGTTTCAGATACATTAGATTATATTGACGAACTTCCGTCTGTTAATGAGAATTTTCTTTACATCCCTTATCCCATAGGAACATATGTAAAAATAAGGGATAAGACTTATCGTAGAGCAATTGTAGAAGCTTATGGACGGATTACAGGTTATCGTTATACAACATTAACAAAACCAACTCCAACTGCACAGATTGAACTTTCTGGCTATGAAAACAGTAGTTTTTCTGGAGTAACGAAAATTTTTCATTCACTTTTTTTTCTTGATAATTTAGAAATTTATCCTTTAACAAAAGAAGAGTATAAAAAATATTGTACTTTATTAGTTGAAAAAATGCCGAAGAGTGAATGGACAGATGAAGATGAATGCTTCTTAAATTGATTAAAGAGGTAAATATATGTATGAAAATTTATCAGATAAAAGAGCATATTCTAATACATTAGGCTGTCTAATGTTAGATACAACATTAATAGATGACATAGACAGACCACTGGATAGAACGGACTTCAATACAGAAGCTTTTTATGAATTAATATATGTTGCGATTTATAATTTGTATATGAATGGTTGTCAAACTATTGACGAATTTTCTATTGATTCTTATTTAAAAGATTATAAAAAGCAATATAGTATTTTTCAAGAAAACAATGGATTGGAATATGTAAATAGTGCAAAGGCTATTGCTGATTTAGGCAACTATGATTATTATTATCATAGACTACGTAAATATTCTTTACTGCGCTATTATGAAAAAAATGGATTAAATACGAGCTTTATTTATGACCCAAGTATGGTTGATAAAGCTTTAGACGAAGAAAATATTAAATTTGATAATTATACTGAGCAAGATATAGTTGATGAAATTGAAAACAAATTAATCATTGATGCAAAAACAATGTATTGTACTAATACATTGACAGATAATATTCAAGCAGGTGATGGAATGGATGAATTAATTAACAGCTTATTACAAACTCCTGATTTTGGATATTCTTTTGCATCATTAGCATTAAATACAGTTAGTCGTGGGGCTAAAGCAGGACGTTTAATTTTGCGTTCTGCTTCAACTGGTGTAGGTAAAACAAGAAACTTTTTAATGGACGCTTTAAAATTTGCCTGTCCATATACATATGATTTGAAAAAAGGAGAATTTGTTTATACAGGTAATTCAGTTCCTACTCTATTTTTGGGGACAGAAGGTTCTTTACAAGAGTTTCAAACTATTTGTTTAGCTTGTGTATCTGGTGTCAATGAATCTCATATTATTAAAGGCGAATATAAAAAAGGTGAATTGGAAAGAGTTAAACAAGCATCAAAATATATTCAAGAGTGTCCCTTATATCTTGTGTATTGTGACGATTATAATATCACAGATATAGAAAATATTGCGAAGAAATATGTATTGCAATATAAAATAGAAATTTTTATTTTTGATTATTTGCAAACAAGTTTAAGATTGATGACAGAAATGCGGAACAAAACAGCAGTTAGAATGCAAGAGTATCAAATCCTAATTGTATTTGTAACAAGGTTGAAAGCTTTAGCAGAAAGATTACAAATTTGTATTTTAACAGGTACTCAGCTTTCTAATGAAGCGAAAGAAGCAAGATATAAAGATTCTTCTGTAATTCAGGGGTCAAAAAGTATTCCTCAAAAATGTGATGTTTGTCTTATTATTTCTGAACCAAATCGAGCAGAGCAAAGTAAGCTTGAAACTTTGACAAGGAATATGGTAGGAATGCCTACTATTAATTTATTACAGTGGATATATAAGTGCCGTAGAGGGGAATATACAAGAGTCGTTATAGCATCACATGTAGATTTAGGAACAATGAGAATTAAAGATTGTTTTGTTACTAATTTTGATTTGGATGAAGTTATTAATATGGATTTTACGGATATAAAAGCTGTGGATAAAATGATTAAGGAACATAGTATAGATGCTAAAGTTGTTGAAGCGCAATTATCAGATAATCCAGAAGAGAATAATATTTCTTCTAATAAGATTAAAGAAAGTAAAATTGAAGAGGAAATTTCTTCTGAAGAAGAGAATGAAACTAAAAAAAGAAAATTTGATTGGTAAAGGAGTAATAAGTTATGTACTTAAATTATAAAGCGATAATAAATTCCCTTACCGAAGAAGATGTAATAAAAGTTTGTACTGCTCTTGGAAATGGTGAATATACAAGGGGAAGTCATGATAGTTTATGCTTTAATACATGTTTATGTCATGGTGGTGATTCACCTAATAAATTAGTATATTATCCTCATGATGCTGATGGAAATGGTACTGGTAGATTTAGATGCTATACTTGTGGAGATACTTATGGTATTATTGAGTTGATAATACGTGCGCATAGACAACAGGGTAAAACATTAACTTGGTATAAGGCTTTATATTTTTTAGCTAAGACTACAAATAAACTTATTGAATCTAATCCAGAGGATATAAAAACAAAAACAATTAATACAGATTTATCTTGGATGAATCGAATTAAGAATTTAAAAAATAAAAGAATCCATGCCGTTCCAAATTTAAAAACAGTGAATGAAAATAATCTTGAACTTTTTTGGTATGACCCTGACCCTTTGCAATCATGGCTAAATGAAGGTATCAGTAAAGAAGCCTTATCAAGATATGAAATTGGTTGGTATAGTTTAACAAATCAAATTACTATTCCAGTAAGGGATAAAAATGAAAATTTAGTAGGAATTAGATGTAGAAATTTAAATCCAGAAGATGTAGCTGTAGCTAAATATGACAATATGTTTATTAATGGACAAAAATTAAAATATTCAACTGGTTCGACTTTATATGGTATTTGGGTAACACAAGATAAAATAAAACAGAATAAAAAAGTAATGCTAGTTGAAGCTGAAAAATCTTGTTTACTTGCTTATACATATTTCAAAGATAATTCTTATGTTGTAGCTACATGTGGGTCAGCTATTACATTAACACAACAAAAAATATTATTAAATGATTTAAAAGTTTCTAAAATTATATATGCTCCTGATAGGGACTATGAAGAAGCTGATTCTTATGAAGCTGAGATTTGGTTAAATAAACAAATCAAAAAATTAGCCCCATTTGTTCCTTATTGTCAAGTGTATTTAATTGCAGATAGTAAGAATAGATTAAGTTTTAAAGATAGCCCATTAGATTGTGGCAAAGATACATTTTTAGAATTGTATGAAGAAAAAATAGAAATAACAATGGATGATGTAAAGAGAATTAAAGGAGAAAAATAATGAATTATATATTTTTAAACATATTTTTTATTATTAGTGCTATAGTTTTAATTATTTGTGGTTATTGGTTTGGTTATTATCAGGGATTTTTAAATGGATATGACAAAGGATATAGTGATGCAAAAGCGCAAAAAAAAATAAATAAGAAAGGATAATATATATGAATGAAGCAATTTTAAAACCATATATAAGGGCAGTAGACCCAAAAAAAGATAAAGACTTACCAGTTTATTCTCACAGTGGAATTGAACAGTATTTGAATTGTCCTTATGCTTTTAATTTAAAATATAATGAGGATAAAAAGACGGATGATACAACATTAGCTTTAGAGTTAGGGTCGTTATTGCATAAAATCTTAGAAATTAAAGGTCATTGGGTGCATTTAGGTATTGACATTGACTATGATATGTTGTATAATACAATAGAAGTCGGTTATGAAGAGAAAGATGAAAAGACGCAAGAAAAATTAAGAGGTATCAAAGCTTTAAAACGTTCTTATTTTGATGATTGGTATGCAAGAGATAATGCGTCAGGAATGACATATGAAGATAAAATAAAATTATTTAAAGCAACTGTTCTTAAAAATGAAATGGCAAATAGTAAATGGAGACCAGTTTATTTTGAACTTCCATTTGAATTTGTTTGGAATGACAGATGTATTATACACGGCTTTATAGACCGTGTTGATATAAAGGATGGTGAGTTTAGAGTTGTAGATTATAAAACAAGTAAAAAAGTTTTTGATGACGCAAAGGTTAAAACCAGTCAACAGTTTGGTATTTATGCTTGTGCTATTTTAAATATGTTTGGGAAATTGCCCATAGAATATGAATATGATTTTATTCTTTTAAATCAAACACAACAGGCTATGTCAAAAGGTTGGGAAAAGCGTTTTATTAAGAAGATTGAGAAAGCTTTAGATAGCATTGATAAAAGTAATGCCACTAAAGTATTTAATCCTAAACCCTGTCCTTTATGTTATTGGTGTAATTATTGTGTTACAAATCCTAATGCTAAAGAATACAAAGATGAATGCGATTATTATAGTTTGTGGACACCGACAGAAAAAAAGTTTTCTGTGAATAAGGAATTTAATATTTTAGAATACAAAAAACAAAAAGAAGAACCTAAAGAAAAGCGTAAAATTATTTTTTAATTAAAATAAAAGGAGACCAAATATGAAAGATACAAAGCAGTATGAATTAAAACCTATGAATTATTCAATTAAAAGTACATGTGAAATTCTTGCGCATGATACATATTGTGGCTATGAATTTTGTATTATTAATCGTGGTACGCATCCTTGTGCATACATAAGGATTCCTAATGATAATAAGTTATATCATTTTTATAGTGATGTATTGGAAAATGTGATGCTTTGTCATGGTGGTATTACATGGGAATCAAATCATGTAAATGGTTTGCCTAAAGAAAATAAAAACAATAAAAAATGGTTAGGATGGGATTATGCTCATTGTTGTGATTATTTTCCTTATAATTTTATTCCCAATGATGATACCTGTAAAAAATGGACAACAGAAGAAATTTTTAAAGAAATAAAAGAAGTTATTGATAGATTAGAAAAATATAAAAAAGTTGAATTGAATTAATTTATAAGGAGTTAAGATGGGTAGGAAATATTTGGATGATATTGGGGAAGATTATTCATGGGTTTGGAAACCTGAAGGGTCTGAAAGGGATGAACTGTTTGAAAAAGAACGTGAAATCTATGGTTTTGATAGTCGTGAAACTTGGAGTTTAGATTATGTTTTTTATATGTGGTTATATGAAAGACTTAAAATGTTTGTAGAATATGCAGGAGAAATTGTGAATCTTAACTTTCATAAATTTATTTACAAAGAAAAAGAATATACACAACTTGAATTAATTAATATGATAATTGAAAGGCTTGAATTTTATTTTGAAAAAGGAGATTCATTTGATTTATCTGAAGAGGAATATGAATTTATTAAAGAAATTGGTGAAATTTGGGCTTTGGTTCTTCCTGCGATGTGGTGGTGATTTATGAGTTACATTGGGATACATAATCATACGGATATTGGTAGTAATCATGAATTTCGTGATTCAATTAATAAAGTAAAAGATTTAATTAATTATGCACATTCACTTGGACATAAAGGGATTTGTATAACTGACCATGAATCTTTATCTGCCCATTTTAAAGCTTTAGATTATTATGAATCTAAAATGGGCGAAGATGATTGGAAAGATTTTAAAATTGGATTAGGAAATGAAATTTATTTATGTCCTGATTTTGTTACAGCAGAAAATATAGGGAATAATTTTTATCCTCATTTTATTTTAATTGCTCTTGATGCTTTTGGACATAAAGGATTGCGTGAATTAAGTACAAAAGCATGGACTGAAAATTGTTTTTATTCTAAATGGAATAGAGTTCCTACTTATTATAATGATTTAGCTGAAATGTTAGATGTGTACAGAGGGCATATTATTGGGTCAACAGCCTGTCTTGGGTCTAGCATTAATAGACAATTGCTTCAATATAAAGAAAATCCTTCAGAAGATATAATTGTACGTATTCATCAATGGTTAGCATTTATGGTTGATATTTTTGGAGAAGAAAATTTCTTTATTGAACTTCAGCCCAATCCTAGTGAAGAACAAATTTTTTGTAATCAAAAATTACTTGAATTTGCACAAGAATATAATCTTCCTTATATTATTTCTACTGATGCTCACTATCTTAAAAAAGAAGATAGAGCGATTCATAAAGCTTATATTACAGCAAACAAAGAAGATGATAGAGAAGTTGATTATTTTTATCAGACTACTTATGTAATGTCAGAAGAAGAAATTCATTCTTATATGGATGGGTATTTAGGCTATGATATTGTTCAAAAGGGTATTGATAATACAATGCTTATTTATGATAGACTTGAATATTACTCCATGAAAAAGGATTTAGAAATTCCCTTTCTTCCGCTTGATAGGACTGAACCTGATAAAGAATTAATAGATAAATATAGTAAACATATTCCTTTATTACGAGAATTTGCTGAATCTGAATACGAATCTGATAGACACATGATTCGTGAAATGCTCAAAGGTATTGAAAAAGATGAAGTGTATCAAACAGAAAGAGGATATAACGCTACCAATGAATGTTTATCTTATATAAAACAATCTTCTGAAAAAATGGGAGTTAGATGGTCAGCATATCTTGACCAAATGGCAGATTACGTTAATATTATTTGGGATTGCGGTAGTGTTGTAGCTGTAGGTCGTGGTTCTGTTATTGGGTTTTGTATTGCTAACCAAATGGGAATTACACAAATTAATCCTTTAAGAGAAAATACAGCTACATTTCCTTGGCGTTTTTTGAATCCAGAACGGGCTAGTATACTTGATATTGATACAGATGTTAATCCTATTTTTAGAGATAAGATTATAAATAGATTTAAAGAAATTTATGGTGCTGATAAAGTATCCAAAGTTCTTACTTATTCTACTGAAAAAAGTAGGAGTGCTATATTAACAGCAGGTCGTGGTATTGGACTTGATAATGATTTAACTTCTTATATTGCTTCTTTGGTAGTGTTTGATAGAGGTAATCCTCGTTCATTAAAAACAATGTACTATGGTGACGAAGATAACAAACCTGTTCAAGAGTTTGTCAATGAAATGAATGACCATCCCGACCTTTGGGAAACCGCTCAAAAACTGGAAGGTCTTTGTTCAGGTATTGGTTCTCATGCAGGTGGAGTTATTATTTGTGACAAATCGTTAATTGATACTTGTGCGTTAATTCGGACTAAATCTGGAGATGTAATTACTCAATATGACCTCCATGAAGATGAAGCAATGAGTCTTATCAAAATTGACCTCTTGGCTACTAATGCGGTATCTAAGATTCAAGAATGTCTGAAATTGTTATTAGATAAAAATAAGATTGAATGGCAAGGCAGTCTTCGTAATACATATGAAAAATATATTGGTGTATATAATCTTGAAAGATATGCCGAAGATATGTGGAAATTATTATGGGAACATAAAGTTATTAGTGCCTTCCAAATGGAGAAAGAATCAGGAAAACAAGCACTAGCTTTAGTTAAACCACATTCTGTAGATGATTTAGCTGTTTTAAATTCAGTAATTCGTCTTATGGCACAAGAAAAAGGGGCTGAAACCCCATTAAACAAATTTGCTAGATTTCATGAAGATATTAATGAATGGTATCAAGAAATGAGAGATTATGGACTTACAGAAGAAGAGCAGGAGATATTAAAGCCTATTTTAAAAACTTCTTTTGGTATTTGCGAGTCTCAAGAAAAATTTATGCAATTGGTTCAATTGCCTGAATGTGGTGGATTCTCACTGTCTTGGAGTGACAAATTAAGAAAAAGCGTAGCTAAAAAAAATCCAAAAGAATTTGAAAATTTAACGAAAGAGTTTTTTGAAATTACAAAACAAAAAGGATGTAGCCCCGCTTTTTGCAATTATGTATGGAATGTATTGGTATCTGTTTCTAGAGGGTATTCGTTTAATTCTTCACATACACTTGCTTATTCAATGATTCTTTTGCAAGAATTAAATCTTAATTATAGATGGAATCCTATTTATTGGCAAACAGCTAATCTTATTGTAGATTCTGGTTCGTTGGACAATAATTCAAATGATGCTACAGATTATGGCAAGATAGGTATTGCGATTGCAAATATTAAAAAAGAAAATGTTAATATTGAAATTCCATTAATTAATGAAGCAGGATTTGGTTTTGAACCCGATGAAAATAATAATAGAATTATTTTTGGCTTAAAAGCAATAAATGGAATTAATACAGAAATATCTCAAGCTATTATTCAGAATCGTCCATATAGTTCCATGGAAGATTTTGCAAGTAAACTTTTAGATACTGGAATTATTAAAAATGCTCAAATGATTAAATTAATTAAAGCAGGTTGTTTTACTGAACTTCATAGTCCTAATAAAGAGATTACAATGGAATGGTATTTAAAAAATTATAAATATAATCCACTTAAAAAATTAACACTAAGTCAGTTACCTGCTTTAAGAGAGAAAAAACTTATTCCAGAAGCTTTTGACAAGTGTGTCAAGATATTAATTTTAAAAGATTACATCTTAGACGATGAAGGATTTTATGCTAATTATATTGACCCTGATAAGAAACCTTTAAAACGTGGTTATCATGATAGATATTATATTTTAGATGATAATAGTCAACCTATTTTTAAAGATTATTTTTCTGAGAATTGTATAGTTGGAGTACAAGGGGAATATTATTTAGTATCAGAAAAACAGATTGATAAAGAAGCCAAAGTATTTATAGAACCTTTCAGAGAGTGGATGAATAGTGCAGATGCGTTAAATAGATATAATTTAAGTTGTTTCTTAGATTTATGGGAACAATATGCAAGCGGAAGTAAAGCACATTGGTCTATGGAGTCTTTAACTTATTATGACGAAGAACACGAATTAGAAAATGTAAACGAATCTTTATATGGAATAGTTAACTTCTTTGATTTACCTGAAGAACCTATAGCGTATGATTGGTATACAAGATGGATTAACGGTGAAAGAAAAGTATTTCCTAAATATAATATTAGCCGTATAGCAGGTACAGTGATTAATGCAGATAATAATCATCATATGGTATCTTTATTAACTAAATATGGATTAGTTAATGTAAAAATGAATAAAGGACATTATGCTTTTTATAATAAACAGATTTCTCAGGTTGATGAAGATAATAAAAATAAAAAGCATAAAATAGAAGATAGTTGGCTTAAACGTGGTCAGATGATTATTGTTTCTGGTATTAGAATGGGAGATACTTTCTATCCCAGAATTTATAATGATACAATTTATAAACATACAGTTAGTTTAATTAAAGAAGTTAATAAAAATGGAACTTTATTATTACAAAATGAAAGGACAAAAATATAAATGAATAATACAAATAATGAATCTATTAGTTGTATTGCTACAGTTGAAAGAATCAGGTATTATAAAGATAATTTTGGGATTATTGTTTGTTCAGTTGATAGGATTGATTCAGGTGAATTAGACAAAGATATTCGAGAAGACGAAGTTGTTTTTAAAGGCACTATGCCTACTCCTATTGTTGGTAATATGTATAATATTACTGCGGATTATATTAAAGACCCCAAGTGGGGTGGGCAATATAACATTAAAGCTATGTTTACTGCGGTATCATTTGATACCGCAGATGGTAAAAAAAGATTTTTGTCAAGTATTTTTACAGAATATCAAATTGATGCCATGTATGAAGCTTTAGATGACCCATTTGACGCTCTTCAAAATGAAGACTATAATAAACTTGTACAAATTAAAGGATGTGGCTTAAAAACAGCTTCTACATGGGTAGAAAGATTTAAAGAAAATATTAATTTAGCAAAAATATTTCTTGAATTAAAAGATTATGATTTGACTAATGCTATGGTAGATAAATTGCTTGAAAAATATCATTCACCAGACCTTATTGTAGATAAAGTAAAGAATAATCCTTATGTTTTATGTACTGAAGTTAATGGAATTGGTTTTAAAAAAGCTGATGAGATTGCTTTAAAAGGTGGAATTGGACTTTATAGCACAGCGAGAATTGGTGCTTTTATTCAGTATTATTTATCTAACTGTGGAGAAAATGGACAGTCATGGATTACTCCTGACCATTTATTGGGTGCAATTCTTGAAACATTAGGAGAAGACGTTCCTGATAAAAATATATCAGAAACAATAAGCGAATTAATTGAAAATGATATATTGTGGCATAATGAAGATAAAACTAAAATAGGATTACGTTATTATTATGATTTAGCTACTAATATTGCTACAGAATTAATTCGGTTAAGAAATGCTAAATGTGATTTTTCTTATGATAATTGGGAAGAAGTGGTTAGACACAACGAAAGAATACAAGGTTGGGAATATACAGATGAACAATTAAGAGCGATTAAGTCTGCTTTTGATAATAATGTTATTATTATTACTGGTGGGGCAGGATGCGGAAAAACGTCTACGGCTTCTGCAATCTTAGAAATATTTAAAAATAATTCTCATGCTTTATGTGCTTTATCTGGAAAAGCTTCTTCTATTTTAGGTGAATATACAGGAGAAGAAAGTTCTACTATTCATAGATTATTGGGATTCAGGAATGGTGGATTTATTTATGATTCTGAAAATCAACTTCCATATGATATTATTGTTGTAGATGAAATTTCTATGGTCGGTGCGAGATTATTTTATTTTTTAATTCGTGCAATTAAATCTGGTGCAAAATTAATCATGTTGGGAGATGATGGACAGCTTGAAAGTATTGGGTGTGGTAATATAGCCAATAATATGCTTAGTTCTCCTGAAATTTGTCATAATATTTTGACAAAAATACATAGACAGGCATCAAAATCTGCTATCATTACTGAAAGTATTAAAGTTAGACAAGGAACTCAACTTATTAGTAAGGAATGGGCAGGAAAAGAAACAAGGGGTGAATTGCAGGATTTTGATTTAATATGTTATTCTGATGCCAATAATACTTATTATAAAGTTATAGAAGAATTTCAGAAACTTAGGGCGAAAGATGATTTTGATATTATGGAAACACAAATTATTGTCCCTGTTAAAAATAGAGGAATGGCTTGTACAAGTGAATTAAATAATATCTTACAAGAGTTATGTAATCCCTCTGATGGGAGAAAAGTACAAGTAACAGTACGTAGAAATGGACGTAATCAAATTATTCGTGAAGGCGATAAAGTAATTTGTAAGAAAAATAATTATAAAGTTGAGCCTAATATTTTTAATGGAAACACTGGTATTTTAAAAGCAATTACATATAATGATTTTGATGACGAAGTATGGATTATTGATTTTAAAGGAATTGGTATTGTAGAATTACCTAAAAAATATTGGGGAACAATAGAATTAAATTATTGTGGAACAGTACATTCAAATCAAGGTTCGCAGTATAATAATATTATTATTGGACTTGATTTTTCTTCCTATAGTTTATTGACCAGAGAACTTGTATATACAGCTATTACAAGAGCAAAGAAAAAATGTATTATGATTGCACAAAATTCTGCTCTTCGGTATGCTGTAGGTAATAAAGCATTGTCACAAAAACAAACACATTTAGTTGAAGCTTTACATGATGTAGCGCACCCTAAACTTGTGTTCTAATTGTCAGTCAAGTCTGTATATTTAACTAAAAATTTTAAATATACAGACTTGACAAATGACTCAAAATATGGTAGTATTAATATTATACACAACAATATATGGTAGTTAAAGGAGATAATATGAAAACGATATTTAATGCTTTTATTGATGATTGGACAAGGGTGAAGAATCATTGTCGTACTACTGATAATAAGGATTTTACAGAAAAAGAAGCCACAGATACTTTTAAAAAGAAGCTTCTTATTTCTGAGCATAGTCCTATTAGACTTCTTGAATTTGATTGGTCTTGGAAAGGGATTCCTTATTGGGTAGCTACGCATTGGGTTAGACATAAATTTGAAAAATTCCAATCAACACAAAGGACGGATAGAACAGGACATGATAGAAGAAAGAATCCGCAAGATGAGCCTGTTAATTTTGACGGGTATGCCAATGAACAGAACCTTATTGATGCGTGGAGAAAACGTCTTTGCTATTGTGCCAGTCCTGAAACTAGAGAATACGCTGAAGATTTTAAAGCAACTCTTCATAAAACTCATCCTTTTGAAGCGGATGTATTAGTTCCTAATTGCATTTATAGATGTGGTTGTCCAGAATTTAAAACATGTGGTTATCTCCAAAAATTCTGTCACGACCATCCAGATTTTGATTTAACTGATATTCAAGCAAGATATGATGCTTATAATGAAGATTTTTATTCTAAGCATGAAACAATTAATAAAGTAGAATCTTAATATAAAAAATATAATGGATAATGGATAATGGAAGAGGTTTACTTTTAATAATGAGTATAGTAACTGTATATCAGATTATACAAACTATACAAAATATCATACAACTTATACAAGAATTTATTAAAGGAGAATAAAATGGATAAAAAAAATACTATTCCTTATTTTAGAGCCAAAATTTTAAATAAGGATTGTTATGTTGAAGGGTTTTATATGGCTTATCCAGATACAACTTATTGTTTTATTGAAGACTATATTAGGTCTCCTGTAAAAATTATACATTGTATAGTTAATCATCGAATGACTGATTGGGGATTACCTAATGAATCAAGAATTATTGAAATAGATATTGATACATTAGAACAAATAGGCTATTTTGATTCTCAAAGAAAAGTATATAAAGATGAGCCTTGGATAGAATTAGTGGATATAAAGGAGAGTCAAAATGAGTTATAATGGAATATATTGTTGCACAAAAGATAAAAATAATTGTCCTAAAAAGGATACTTGTTATAGATACAATAATCCTGATAATAATCCTTGTGCGACTTTATATAAAGTAGCTTGTACAGAAGAAAATGGTCGTTTGTTGTATAAAGAATTTTTATATACAAAAAACGATATTAAAAAGGAAGAAGAAAGTGAGGTGAATAAGGTATCAAATGAAGGTTGATTATTCAAAAAGACCCATAAATTTAGATATGAAAATGGTCAAAAAAGGCACTGACGAGTATGACTACTACCAATCTAACTATGAAGAGGTTAGATTACCTGATGCAATTTATCTTGGTGAATGTGAAACAGAATCTGAAGCATGGAATTTATTAAAAAAATATTTAGAAGATAATGGGAAAAGGTGTCCTTACTATTATCGTTGTAATTATTATGGCAATTTAATTGAAATTGATTATGGCAGTTGGACATATTTTGCTTATATATATGATTTACCAGAAGATAAAAAAGAATTAATTAAACTTAATAAAGAAATTTTTAGTTCATACATAGAGGAGTAAAAGATGTTAGCATATAATTTAAATGATTTAAGTAATGTAAAACCCCTAGTTGATATTTGTGAAAAATATAAACCTTACTTTAATGTAGATATTATTCATGGACATTATGTGGTTGATGGTTGTAGTTATTTGGGGATTTGTTCAATGTGTCCCAATATTGTTTCTATTGTGCCTGTTCTTCCAGAAATTATTGATGAAGGAACAAGAACTAAATATTTTCAATTTAATCAAGAAATAATGAAATTGGGCAGAGAAAGTCATGAATCTAATTGGGCAGAGAAAGTCATGAGTCTAAGGAGCGTCTAAGGAGTAAGATAAGATATGTTATTAATTATTGGTGGAAAATCTGGTTCTGGAAAAGATAGTGTTGTTAAAGAATTTGAGAAAAATGGTTGGAAAAAAATTATTAAATACACTAATAGACCTAAAAGAGAGGGCGAAATTGATGGAGTAGATTATCATTTCGTATCCATTAAACTTATGGAAACAATACCTTTTATTTTTAAACAATCTTTTGTAGTAGCAAATGGTGATACATGGTATTATGGTTTTCCTATGGAACACATAATACTTCCCGATAATAAAAATGATAAATATATAACAATTATGACTCCATTTGAATATAATAGTTTTCTTAATATGACAAAGGAGTTTAAAATAATAGGAAAAGATTTTATTTCTGTACAAATTGATATTCCAGATGACATACGAAGAGAACGTTTAATTAAGCGTGGAGATAATATAGAAGAAATTAATAGAAGAATTAAAGCAGATAACAAAGATTTTGAAGGATGGGAATTAAAACATAGAAAAGAAAGTCAATTTCCTTTATTTTATATTCGTGATGGAATAGGAGATAGAACTCCTGAAAATATTTATAATACAATTATTAAAATGATGGAATCATAGAAAGGAGTCACACATGGACGTAGTTTTATATTCAACAGATGGATGCCCTAAATGTAATGAAATAAAAAAGGGACTCGATAAAAAGAAAATTGATTATATTCTTATTCATGGGGAAGAAGCTGAGAATGAAGTAATTAAAATGGGATATAATTCAATGCCTATTTTAAAAGTAGATGATAGAATTATGAAATATCCAGAAGCTTATAACTGGTTAAGAAAAGAGGTTTGATATGGGATTAGAGCAATATAGAAAAAATATAGAATATATACAAAGATATAGAAAAGCTTCTAATGCGGCTACAGGTAGTAAGTTTGATGCTAATGCTAATGTAGAAAATAAAAATATTACTACCATGATGGGAGAATTACCCAAAGAAGATATAATTGGAACTAATAGACTTCTTATGTATGATAAAATAACTGAAATATTTGACAACTATCTTGCTCAAAACTATTTAGAACAACTTAATGAACATTTAATTTATAAACATGATGAAACAAGTTTATATCCTTATTGTGTCAGTATTACCATGTATCCTTTTATTTCTAAAGGGATGAAAGATATAGGTGGTATTTCAGAAGCACCTAAAAATTTACAGTCTTTTTGCGGTTCTTTTATTAATTTAGTATTTGCTGTTGCCGCTCAATTTGCAGGAGCAGTTAGTACCCCAGAATTTTTAACATATATGGATTATTTTATTCGTAGAGAATATGGGGACGAATATTATAAACATACCAAAAAGGTAGTAGATTTATCTAAAAGAGGACGAACATTAGATGATGTAATTACAGGTTATTGGCAACAAATTATTTATTCTATTAATCAACCTGCCGCCGCAAGAAATTATCAAAGCGTATTTTGGAATATTGCTTATTTTGATGAACCATATTTTAATGGTATTTTTGAAGATTTTGTTTTCCCAGATGGTACTGCCCCTAAGTGGGAATCAGTTAATTGGTTACAGAAACGATTTATGATTTGGTTTAATCAAGAAAGACTTAGAACTATTTTAACTTATCCTGTTGAAACATTTAATTTATTAAATAATGAAGAGGATTTTGTAGATAAAGATAATGCTGATTTTGTTGCAGAAATGTGGAGTAAAGGGCATTCATTCTTTATGTATAATAGTAATAGTGTAGATTCGTTGGCTTCATGTTGCAGACTTCGCAACGAATTACAGGACAATGCTTTTTCATATACGCTTGGAGCAGGTGGTGTTTCAACAGGTAGTAAAGGTGTTATTACACTTAATTTTAATCGTTTGATTCAAAATACCATTAAAGATAAAGAACATATTGATTGGGATGCTTTAGATAAAGCAATTAGAGATGAAATTAAAACAATTCACAAATTCCTTATTGCTTATAATGAAATTGTTAAGGATAATCTTAAAGCAGGTATGTTACCTGTGTATGATGCAGGATATATTAATATGTCTAAACAATTTCTTACAATAGGTATTAATGGTTTAATTGAAGGAGCAGAATATTTAGGAATTGATATATCTACAAATGATAAATATTTTGATTTTTGTACAAAATGTTTAAAACCTATTTATGAAGAGAATAAAAAGGCTAAGACTAGAGACTTAATGTTTAATACTGAATATGTTCCTGCTGAGAATCTCGGTGTTAAAAATGCTAAATGGGATAAAGAAGATGATTATTTTTCTCCTAGAGATTGTTATAATTCATATTTTTATCGTCCAGAAGATGAAACTTGTTCTCCTGTTGATAAATTAATTTTACATGGTAAACAAACCACAAAATGGTTAGATGGTGGTTCAGCTTGCCATATTAATCTTCAAGAACATCTTTCTAAAGAACAATATAAAAAGTTAATGAAAATAGCAATTAAAACAGGCTGTTCTTATCTAACATTTAATATACCCAATACTATTTGCAACGATTGTGGAAATATTAGTAAACATCGGTTTGAAAAATGTCCTAAATGTGGTTCTGAAAATATTGATTATGCCACAAGAATAATTGGATATTTAAAAAGAGTTTCTAAATTTTCTGAACAAAGACAAAAAGAAGAAGCTAAGAGGGTTTATTGGGATGATACCAAAGTTAAAGTATGTTAATTATGGAATTGTACTTGAAGAAGTTCCAGATGAAATTAGTTTAGCAATTAATATTAGTGGATGCCCCTATAGGTGTGAAGGATGTCATTCAAAATATCTTTGGGAATATACTGGTAATTATTTAGAAGAAGATTTAGATAAAATAATTGAACCTTATAAAGAATATATAACGTGTATTTGTCTTATGGGTGGAGACCAAAATATTTCTGAATTATATAAAATATGTGAATTAATTAAAAATAAATATAATTTAAAAATTTGTATTTATTCTGGACATAATACAAAAGCTATATTCACTAAATTTATTGCTGATGAACTATTAGATTATTTAAAAATAGGTTCTTATATTCGTGAATTAGGTGGTTTAAATAATCCGGCTACAAATCAAAGAATGTATAAAATAGAGAATAGAACAATAAAAGATATTACAAAAAAATTTCAACATACTACTTGACAAAAGCATAATAATAAGCTATAATAAGAATATACCAAAGTTCGAAAGGCAGTATCTTGAACATGGTACTGCCTTTTATATTCACAAAAAAAGGAGGAAAAATGAAACCAATTAGCTACAATAGTCAATATAAGAATAAGTATTATGTTCCAAAAAAAGTTCGAGAAAATTTGTATAGAAGGGGTTTTAGATACAGCTTCTTAGATGATGGATATGTGCTAAAATTTCCAATTGATACTTATAAAAATATTCCAACTTTATTTGCGAGAATTGTGGTTAATGATTATACAAATGAAGTCAGAATTAATGTAGTTAATGGGTCTAACGAACCTTATCCTGCCTTTTATAAGTGTGAAAATAAAGGATATATTAACTATTTAAACAGAGTTTGCACTACAATTAATAAGCGTATGAAACGCATGGGATTTAAAGTAAAACATAAAAAAGAAAAAGAAAAAGTAATTTTTGAATATGAAAATCCTAAACAGATTTTTAAATAATAGAAAAGGAGATTAAATGTATAACGGTTATGTAACAACAATTAAAGAAATCCATAAACACTCAAATGCTGACAGATTACAGTGTGTTACAGTATTTGGCAACAATGCTATTGTTGATATGTCATATAAAATGGGACAGAAAGTAGTTTTCTTTCCTGTTGACGGTCAACTTAGTGAAGAGTTTGCTACTAAATGCAATCTAGTTAAAAAGTATGTTCCAGTTTCTGAACTTTCAGAAGAGGAAATTGGGAATAAACCTATTGTACAGAAAGATGGAATTGACGTTGTTAATGTAGGTGGATATATGGATGCTGAAAAGCGTAATATTACTGCATTAAAACTTCGTGGCGAAAAATCAGAGGGATTAATTCTTCCTATTGAAACTTTATCTGATTATACAGATATTAATAAGTTAAAAGATGGAGATACTATTTCTACATTAAATGGGCATGAAATTTGTAAGAAATATATTCCTATTAGGAAAAAAAGAGGTTCTCAGAATAATAATATTAAAGTCAATAAGAAAGAATTAAAAGAAGTTGTAGCCTATCCTTTTTTCTGTGAACATATTGACACACAGCAGTTAGCTTATAATCAGAACGCATTTAAAGAGGGGGATATTTGTTATATTACTTTGAAAATGCATGGAACAAGTCAGCGAACTGCAAATACTGTTCAGGTTACTACAGTTAAAAAGAATCCTATTTTAAAGAAACTTTTCCATCTTAAAGATAAAGTGGTTAAAGAATATAAATATATTTCTGGAACTAGAAGAACTACTTTAAGGGAATACGATGGTGGTTATTATGGTGATAATAAATTTAGACAGAAATATCATGATTTCCTTAAAGATAAACTTCCTAAAGGTGTAGAAATTTTTTATGAAGTTGTAGGTTATGCAAACGGTGAACAGACTATCATGGGTAAATGTTCTAATAAACTTATTAGAGACAAGAAATTCCAGAAACAGTATGGAGATGAAACGATATTTTCTTATGGCTGTGATGTAGGTGAAAATGATGCCTATGTTTATCGTATGACTATGACAAATGAAGATGGTTACGCTGTTGAAATACCTTGGGAGCAGGTACAAATTGAAGTAGAAAAAATGGGTATGAAATGTGTTCCTACTTTTGAGAAATTTATTTTTACTACTTGGGAAGATTTGATGGAAAGAGTAGAAAAATATTATGATGGAGTTGACCCTATTGGTAAGACACATGTTCGTGAGGGTGTTGTCGTAAGAATTGATAATAGACCTACTTTTACAGCATATAAACATAAGAACTTTAGTTTTAAATGCTTAGAGGGTATTATTAAGGATAATGCTGATGCCCCTGACATGGAAGAAGCTGAAGAAATTATTAATAATGAATAATTAAAAAAGGAGATTAAAAAATGAATATGGCAGATGGATTCAATAATATGTTTAATGGTATGTTTGGTAAAATTCAGAGTGGTCAGTGTAGACTTGCTATGAATGGACGTATTGCAGTAAAGACTTCTACTGGTTATAAAACTTATGACCTTAAAAAGAATAGGCTTACTAACTGTAACAATTTTGTATTTAATGGTATGGATGAATTTTTCTTTGTCATTCCTACTAATAAAGCCCAGAGGGGAGATATTATTCTTGTTCAGGGTCAGCCTAGATGCGTTGTTAAAGTAGAAGATAACCAAATTACTGTTGTTAATTACGAAAACAATACAGTAGAAACTGTTCTTCCTGAAAGACATGTATTTATGGGTAATACTTATTTCTACGGTAAAATTGTATCTCTGTTTGGTGGTACGAATTTTAAAGGTAAGAATGGTATGAATAACATTATGAAATACATGATGCTTTCTGAAATGATGAAAGGTAATGGCGGTAATAATAACAACATGTTTGGTAACATGATGCCTTTTGTACTTATGAGTAATAATGGTATGGATATGTTTGCAGGTCTTTTTGATTTTGAAGATTCTGTTATTGATATGCCTTTCTCTTTGACAGAAGATAATGATACAGATGACACTGATGATATTGATGACACTGATAATGATGTAGATGGAGGTGATAAGTAAAATGGGTAGCGGAAGTTATAGTAAAGACGATTTTATAAGTTATACTAGTGCGACAAAACGTGATGCAATTTTTGACGATTTAGGAAGAATTACTAATAGTTATTCTGAACAAGATGTTTTTAAACAGACTAATCTTTCTTCTGCATTAAATCCTTATAATATTATGCGTGAATGTTGTGACACGGAAGAGCATCCTAATACAATTCCTGTAATTCTTGCTCTTGATGTTACTGGTTCTATGGGTTCTGCTTCTCTTGAAGTAGCTAAAAGTCTTAATGTAATTATGGAGAATTTGTATAAAAATATTAAAGACATTGAATTTTGTATTATGGGGATTGGTGATATGGCTTATGACCGTTGCCCTGTTCAAATGTCTCAGTTTGAATCTGATATTCGTATTGCAGAAAATGTAGATGCCATTTATCATGAACATGGTGGTGGGGGTAATTCTTATGAGTCTTATTCTCTTGCATGGTACATGGGATTGCATCATACTAGCTTAGACTGTTGGAAACGTGGTAAAAAAGGTATTATTATTACATTAGGAGATGAAAATTTAAATCCTTATATCCCTATTGTTGGTTATAGGTCTACAATCATGGGGGTTCTTGGAGATTATGTTCAAGGAACAATTGAAACGAAAGACCTTTATGAAGAAGCATCCAAAAAATTTGATATTTACCATATTCATGTGAATCATTCTCATAGTAGTAATATGAGAGAAAGAGATGCTGTTACTACTTTCAGTGATGTTATTGGTGTAGATAACGTTAAAGTTGCTACGTTAGAAACACTTTCGGATACAATTGTAGATATTATTGTAAGGACTTGTGAAAATAGTTCTAATAATTCTAATAGTTTTGATAATAATTTAAAAACAACTAGTGAAGGTATTGCTTGGGTATGACAAAAAACATTAAGGTAATAATTGGTGCGAATTACGGTGACGAAGGAAAGGGATTGGGGACAGATTACTTCTGTTCCCTTAACCCTGAATCTACTATTGGTGTATTGACTAATGGTAGCGCACAAAGAGGACATACTGTAGATACAAAAGATGGACATCATCATGTATTCCATCATTTTAGTTCAGGCACTTTCAATAATATCCCTACTTATATATCTGATTCTTTTTTAATTAATCCTATGGCTTTTGTTAAAGAGTATAATGAATTAATGGGTAAAGGCTTTCAACCTAAATATTATATTCATCCAGATTGTCGTGTTGTCACACCTTTTGATATGATGTGCAATCAAGTTGACATGAAGAAAGAAGAATCTCATAATTCTTGTGGCATGGGAGTATGGCGAACTATTAACAGATATAGAAAAGATAAAGAAATAAATCTTAGTATTCAAGAATGGTTTAATTTAATTTTAAATAATAAAGAACAAGCCTTTCAAGAATTATATAATATATTTTTATATTATTATGAAGATATAGATGGGTATTGTACTGGTATTAATATTACTAATTTAATAGGACATTTTATACTTGATATTTGTTTTGTAGTAGACAATGCTATACTTGTTGTAAAAGATACTGAAATTTTAAATAATTTTGAAACAGTAGTTTTTGAGAATGGACAGGGATTAGCATTAAGTGATGATTTTTGTTCAGAAGACGAGTTCGAAAAAAACTACTTGACTTCTACTATCACAGGTGCTATAATACCTTATGAAATCATTGAAAGAAATTTTAATAATGCTAATGTTGAAATATGTTATGTAACTAGAACTTATTTAACTAGACATGGAGATGGATGGTTTATTGAACTTGATAAAAATAATCTGATTTTTTTATTCGATTATACCAATATTTATAATCCATTTCAAGGAAGATTAAGATATAGCTATTTTACTCCTATATTAATTGCAAATATGTTAGATAGAATTACAGATGATTTTTTTAAAATTTTTACTCACCAACTATTTACAATTGATAAAAATAATTATATATGCTCTATATTAGTTACACATTGGAATGAAAAGCTAGAGATTCATGAAAAATTAGCATCAGAAATTACACAGTATATAAATTATTTAAAAAAATATAAATATAATGGGAATTTTTATATATCTGATTCTAAATACAGAGATTCTGTAAGAATATATAATAAAGAAGAATTAGAAAAGGAGAACAAATGAAAAAGAAAGAAACGATTTACGTAATTCCTGCACATATCCTTGAAAAATATGCGAAAGCATATTACTTGGTAGAAGCTATGAATGAAGATGGGATTTTTGATAATCTGGGAGATAGTTTTATTATTGATTATATTGATAATAATTTCCCTAATAAAGATTACAATAACCTTGATGACGTAGTAAAACATGAAGATATGCTTTACTGGAAATCTATCAATGCAAAAGATTGTTATGAAAGAGAAGATAAGAAGAAAGGGAGTAAATAATATGATTAAAATGAATATTTCACTTGATAAAGGGGCTTTTCTTCCAGAAAAGAAACATCCTAATGATGCAGGTTATGATTTAAAAACACCTTTTGATTTTTCTATTGCTATGAATAGTAGAATGTTTATTAATACAGGAGTTCATGTAGAACTTCCCCCTAATACAGTAGGTATGGTTAAGTCACGTTCTGGTCTTAATAAAAATTATGGGGTTCAATGTGAGGGAGTAATTGATGAAAATTATAGAGGAGCAATTGGAATTGTCCTTTATAATCATTCTAATGAACCTGTTATATTTAAGAAAGGTGATAGAATTGGTCAACTTGTCATTCTTCCTTGTATTTATACTGAATTAAACGTTACTGATGAATTAACAGATACTGATAGAGGTGAAGGCGGTTTTGGTAGTACGGGAGTAAGTTAATGAGTTTAGAAGAAATTATTAATTATAGCCTTTTGTTTTTTTCATTTATTATTATAACTGGAAGTAGTATTTTAATAGTATTATTTTTTATTAGAACAGGTTATCGGTTATTTATAGATTTTATTATTGAACGTGAAGCATATAAGAAAAGGAGAAGAAAAACATGATTGTACTTGAAGTTAAAAATTTAATTGCTATTGTTGTTGCTATTTTTGTACTTTTTAGTGGTGTATTACTTTTTACTCCATTTGCTAAAGTATTTGAGAATCTTACTAAAAAGCATTTTATTGTAGGTTGGTTTCTTCTTATGATTTCTTTGATTGCAAATATTCTTTCTTAGAATATTAAATAAAGGAGTAAAATAATATGGGAAGATTACCAGAAAGATTAGTACCTATATATGATATTATAGGACATTATCATATGACAACTTGCCCTGATTTACGAATAGGACAGTTATTTTCTAATTTTGAAGTATGGTTAGAAAAAGAAGTTGGAACAGATATTTATTATTTAGAAGACTATAGATTTTTAGAATATTTAGAAAAATATTTAGATTCAATTACTTATATTAAAAAAAATAAGGATTAAAAAGGAGATTAATAAATGATTGGTTTAATTATTTTAGGAATTGTTATTATTGGTGGAGCATTAATATTTATGGGTCTGTCAGAAAATGTTAATTTATTTGGGGTTATTGGAGTTATTGTTGGTCTTATTACTCTTATATTAGGATTCTCAATCAGTTTTGTCCCTACAGGATATATTGGTATTAGAACTGCATATGGACAAATTGCAGGAAATCCTGTTTCGTCTGGTCTTCATTTTCATGTACCGTTCGTAGAAGATATTCATAATATGAACTGTAAACAGCAAGAAATTGTTTTTGGTGAAGGACAGATTTGGTCTGAAACTTCTGAACGTACCGAAGTATATGCTGAAAATATTGCAATTGATTATCAGATTAACTCTGAATATGGCGCATGGATTTGGTCGAATGTTGAGGAATGGGACACTAATCTTGTTAAAAGGACTTCTGTTGAATCTGGACTTAAAGCGGCTTTCAAACAGTATAATGATACTGATGTGACAGATAGAAGTAAAATTGAAAAAACGGCTAAAGAATGTATTCAGGAGTCTTTAGACACAAAATATAATAATCGAGTTGTTACTATTATTAGCGTAACAATTAGCAATATTAACTTCTCTGATGCTTATAATGATGCTATTGAAAAAAAGGCACAGGCTAAACTTTCTGCTGAAGCACAGGCTTATGAGAATCAGAAAGCTGTTGACCAAGCAAAGGCAGAAGCTGAAAAACGAAAAATTGAAGCTGAAGGTAAGGCTGAAGCTAAGATTATTGAAGCTGAAGCTGAAGCTGAAGTCAATAAAAAGATTGCCAATTCTATTACAGAAAAAACTCTACAAAGAGAATGGATTAAAAAGTGGGATGGTAAGACACCTGTAGTAGTAAGTTCTGACGGTAATATTATGTATGGCATTGAAACTACTGAAAATAAAGAAGAATAATTTTAACTAGAATATATTTTACTAAAACATAATTTAATAAAAACAAAAAAGGGGGATACCAACCTATTCGGCTAGTATCCCCCTAATTTTATTTCTGATTCTGATTTAATTGGTCTTGTAACCCCATTTCACTTAAATCAGCAAAATCAGCATTATGAATATGGTCAGAATATCTGCGTCTAATTTCTTTAATTGACGCTTCAATTACACCATTTTTCCTATTATATTTTTTAATATACTCTTCGTATTCATCACATTCCATTATCATAAAATCAAAAGCTTCTTTCGTATAACGTTTCCCACCCATACCGTCTTCAACAAACTGCAATATTCTTGCTCTTTTTCTTTTTATTGAACTATCTCGGCTTTCTTCTACGTGTTCTGTTAATTTAGCATCTAAACTATCAACTTTTTTTATGATATGTGAGTTTAATCTATCTCCTATCCAACCCAAGAGGAAATCCCAAGGATTTATTTTGATAGGAGCTATTTGAATTATTGTCATTAAAACGAGAATTAACGCTACTATAAAACCTGTTGCTCCTGTCATTTCTGATATATTTATCATTTCAAATAAGTCCTGTAAAGACATAGTAAGTTTCTTTACCCTTTATCCTTTCTTAATATAATTTGAACTTACAAATCCAAATTTATTAGAACACTCAATGTAATACCAAGTTGTCCCATTATCATCTAAGATAGCATCACAGACATTTACTTTAGAACCATTGGTTAAAGGACTAAAAGATACTTTATCATTTTCAGTTCCTGCCCATTCTCTAACATTTAAAGAAGACGCTGTAACTGTCCCAACAAATTTTGTCGTTTTATTAGGAGAAAAAGTACCAGATACTGTAAATATAGTGGCAGATTTTCCTTTTAAAGAATCAGTGTTATTAGTATCATTAGAAACTATAACAGTAGTACCTATGACACTGCTCCAATCAGGTCTTCCATATCCTGCAATTCTACTATAGCTGAGACTATAAGATTTCTTGGCAACACAACCACCATTTGCAACTACTCCTGAAGCACTAGAAGTATTACCTTCTATAGTATAAACTTTAGAAGAATCTACTTTATAAACTATACCAGTATGACAGATACCATTATTATTCTTAAAGAAAATTTGGTCTCCTGCTTTGGGATTTTTTGTAAACCATCTACCTTTTTTCTTATAATAATTGGCTGAATAAACTGTATAGTCATCAAAATTTCCGCAAAGAACTTTCTTAGCTTCTACAGTTCCTTTACCAAATGCTTTACAAGTTTCTAAAATAACCCAATCTACGAAAGCATCGCACCATGCCGCAGGAAAGTCCATATTACTAGGTTGAATCTTGTGCATTTCATAACCATATTTAGTATAATTATTATAACCTGCATTTCCAGTTTTACTATATAAATTGGAATTAGATTTCTTTTCAAGATACCCAACTTCATTACTGGCAATTTCAATCATTTTATTAATACAATCAGCTTCAGTAATCATAACCTTTTCTTCCTTTTTTTCATCTTTTATTTCATTAGTTTCAGTATTCTTAGAATCCTTTATTTCTTCTTTTTTATTCTCTTCTTCTACTTTTGAATTAGATTTTGTTTTAATTTCAGAATAACAATAACTGGCATCAACACCACTTTTAGAAAAACTCATAGGATATTTACTCGTATATTGCCACATATCTACTTTACTCTTATAAGTACATTTAGAGGAATATTGAGCAACCCATCTATAAGTTCCTTCTAATAAATCATCGTCATTTAAACAATCATAAAACCAAGAAGTAGAAGCATAAACTCCATAATCATATCCTGCGTCTTTTAAATGTTGATTAATTATATTAATAAACTTAGTTCTATTTGCTTTTGAAAGTCTATCTGCTCTACCGTTTTTATTTGCAGTATCTACAATTTCAGAATCTTGACAAACAGGAATAGAAGGATTGATGTCATTATCTTTTAAAGCTTGAACCAACCACTCACCCTCTTCGTGTGCTTCGTTTTCAGAAATTGATGTGGGGAAATAATAAACACTATAAGGCAGACCTCTTTTCTTAATTTCTGCTAAATATTCTTTAAATTTAAAGTCATAGCGAATTTTCCCATAATATTTAGGATTTGATTTTAATGAACCTCTTAATCCAATTCTAAGAATAATGCCACTACATTTACCGTCATTATACATTTTTTTAAGATTATCCCAATCAGAACTTTTAATTGTATTATGTTCTGAAAAATCAAAAACTATTTTATTAGCCATTATTTCTTGTACCTTTCATTAATAATGCTCTGTACTTCTGTATAATACCCTTTAAGATTTTCTTTACGAGTATCTCCGTTTCCTGCAAGACCACGAATTGTATAATCAGCCATTGCATTTAACATTTTATTTCTGTCATCAACAAATTCGCCAACTATTTTTTGAACATCCGTGTATCTTGTTCCAAGAGCATTTTTCCTATAATCACCATTGTTCCATTTTCCAAGCATAACTTCTACTGCTAATTCAGTATCAGTTCTTTGCCAATTTTTATAATCATCTAAAGAATAAGTTTTACTACCATTTCTTTTACTCTTGATAGTTACTTCTTTATCAGTAAATATCATATCTAAATCACCATGAGCATAATTATTCCAAATATCTATTCCCTTTTTAATTAATTTAGGGATAGTCCATGAAGTAAATCCTTTATCTTTTCCAATAGCACCTTTTACTTCACCATAATTATACCATGCGGCTTTAGGATTTAATTTATTAAAGGCTTCTGTATCTACATAATTTCCATGATGCGGTATTTGGGCAATAATAACCTGAGGTAATAATTTTCTAATTTCAGTATGTGTTAAATGATTATCACCTGCTGTAAAATATCCAAAATCAAATAAGAAAACAGGAGAACTATTGTTAATGTAAGTACCTGCTGTATTATCATCGTTAGGACTACCATAACTTGATTTTTGCCATAATACTTTACAATGAATATCTCCCATTCTAATATGTGTTCCTGTCTTTAACATACCTACTGGTATATTATTTTTTTTACATAAATCATATAAACCTTTTCCACATTTATTGTACATATTGCATAATTGTGTATACCAAGGTTTAGATTTATACTTATCAGACATATAAACTTTTAAATATTCATAATCTACACACCAAACTTTATCTATTTTAATATCAGGGTCATAAATCCCATCAATGATTCCGTTTACGTGGTCTGTGTGTGCATGTGTACCTACTGCCCATATTCTTTTAAAATTTTGTTTCTTTATCCATTCACGCAATTTGGCAGATGCAGGTCTTTGACCTGCATCTAATATCAATGCGTTACCGTGTTCATCATAGAAAACTGCATAATCACCACTTTTAGTGCCTTTATCTGTTGGAATATCCATTCCTATAATATGTAATTTTACAGTTCCCATAATTTATTTAACTCCTTTTTTACAATATTATATTTATTATTTAAACTTTAAAAAATTAATAATAACTAATAATGTAGTTAAAATCTTCAAGATGCAACTGTGTTTCCTGCTGTCCGTACTTTATGGTCAGAACAACATCGGACAGGTCAGTGACGGGGAAATCTTCTGCGGAAATGCTGATGAGCATCGTCTCCCCTCTGTGGATAATGTCGTTCATGCGGTCGCCCCCTTACAGTAACCAGTTCGCAAAATAACTGTAATTATCCCTGACGCATCGGCTGAATAACCGCCTGTTGGCACTTGCCATTCCGGGATACATATAGATGTCTGGATGGTTGGACAGGATGCCCCTGCGCCATTCTTCTGACCAATAAAACACATCGTCAAGCATGTCAATCACGGGGATTCCGTAATGCTCCCCGATGTCCTCAATAGCCTGATTGATAACAGGGATATTAGTCGTACCTGTCTCCATGTAGGAGTTAAGGGGATTATGGAACATGGCTTTTTCCAGTATCAACAAAGCATTGGGAGCATGCGCTTTGATGCTCTCAATGATGCACCCCATATTGCCCCAGAATGTGTCTGGATAGTTCGTATAGTCTCCTGTCAGGTCTGCCACAGAACCCAGATAAGTTGCGTCATCGTGATACCTTGCGCTGTCATTGATGCCGTGATTAATCCAGTACAGTTCACAGGCAGGAGCCGCAAGTAAGGCAGGAAGTCCCTTCGTGGTATTAACTCTCCATTCGCCTGAGTTGTCCCCTGATTTGGCAAATACGGAAACATTTACTCCCGTCTGCCGTCCAAGGCACTTGCCCCACGAATGATTGTCTCTGCCCTCTGAATAGCTGTCCCCGCAGATAGCGATCGATTCAAACATTTCAACGCCATAAAATGTATCCTTGACCGCATCATGCTCTGTCATCCTGCCAGATATGATTTTAAGTTTTGCTCCAAATTCAGCGGGATCTGGTCTTTCTTCTGTATCAATAACCTGACGTCTGACAACAATGTATCCAGTGCTTCCTGCTGGGAAGAACCACGACATACGGAATCCGCCGATGCCCTGAGAAGTTCCATCAGCGTAAAGGATGACGCCTGTTATCTGGAATCCGACATCTGCTTTGACAAGGGTATCTTCAGTAAAAACAACACCGCTTACGCTCCTCACAAGATAATTGTATCCATGCTTCTCGTCAACGCCCGTCCATGAACCATTCTCCCATGCCGTATCAATATAGCGGTATCCGTCCTCGTACACCTTGAGCATTTCGCCTGTGCCGGCTTCCAGAGCATCAACATCGGCCTTTACGGAGTCCAGCTCTTCTTTTGTCACGATAGTGCGGTATCTGATACCGTAAACCATAAGAGATGTGTAATAGTCACGATGCGCCGAAAATGTCACATATTTGGTATTAGCAGGAATATCTACCACGACTGACGTTTCTGTCGTTTCTGCTGGAACGAAAGCCCCCGTTACGGTCGATTCGTCAGCACTCAGGAACAGGGCATATACGTTGTTCTGCGGATGCTCAATGCCCGTATATTCAATCTGATTGAAATCAGAAACATCAATCAGGGCTGTCCGTCTCCACAGCTTTTGTGTTGTTACGGTTCCGTCAGCATTCCAATATCCCTGATTCGTGCTTGTCGTTGCAGGGTCATGCAGATTTTCGCTTTTGTAGCCGTTATATTCGTTGATAACGTCCTGCAGGTCGGCAACATCATCTTCAACCGCTGCCACCCTTGTATCAAGTGCCGTAATATCTGATGTATCAGCTTTAGTATCTAAAACTGTATTAATTGTTTGTATATTACTTCTTGCAGAAGCATCTTCTACTTCAAACGTTTTACCACCAATGGTAAACGTACTCATAGTATTATTTTCTATATTTGGCATTTAAGACACTCCTTTCTTTAAGTTGAAGTTGGCAAGAGTGCCATTTCTTCATTATATTTTTGACCATTTGGCATATATGTTTCATATTCAGAACCCTCGATTTGTTTCCAAATTATTGTACCGTAACCATTGAAAGTATTCCATCTGGTGTGATGGAGATAATCCAGATTACTGCCATCACCTAAATGGTCGTACAGTGCTTTGGGAATGTAAATATCACCACCAGAACCGCCTGATGCGAACGGCGTTTGTTCGAACATGCTCGCATTGCAATCCACAACCGAATCATATCCAAGTACGATTGTTTTCAAGTTTGCATCTCCTACAAATACATTACCTGCGTTAAGTGAGCGCATCGCAGGAAGAATAATAGTTTGTAGGTTTGTGCATCTCTGGAAACTGCCCATGCCAATACTTGTAGCACTTGGCAAAAACAAAAACTCGACAGCAGACGCATCCAGAAAAACAAACGCTTGGAGGTTAGTTCTCGGCAAATGCACAGTTGTCAAACTTTTGCACCCTTGGAAAGTATACTGACCTACGGTTGTAACAAACGGCAAGATTACTGATTCCAATCCACTGAACGCAAAACCGCTTGCTTGAACATCAGTTACGTTCGAACCTGTCACGGATGTTAAAGCTAATCGGTAAGACAGAGCATATTGCGCTACTGTTTCCGTATCACCTAAGTCCACCGCACCGCTCGGTTGTAGACCCTCTGCCAATTCTTTAATCGTGTAATCAGCAGACGGAACATCCACCACCACACTTGCATACTCCGTCACATCATAAGTGCCATTCTCCGTAATAGATAATGATTCTGTAACAGGTGCAGAAGTAGGGATACTACTAATAGCAGACGCATATTCATCTATTGGAGCATCACTTGATACAGTTCCACCTTTATTTATAATGGAGGTTCTTATATTTTCTTTCGCAGTTTGTATACGTGTTATTTCACTTGCAATACTCATATTTCACCTCCTTAAATTTGTGCTAATAAAGTTTCAATATTCCCTATAGCGTTATTAATGGCATTATATACTCCATTACTTGTAACTAAATTATTACTGTTTTCTGTAGGTTCAGTATCAATCAAAACCCCATAAACAGTTTCCATGCTAATATTTCCTTGCCCATCATCTGTCACTTGAATGAAAGAAGTCCCATCCCATTTAGGATTACCATTAGCATCTATTGTTAAAACTTGACCTTCTGTTCCAGAAGTTATAGGAGAGGTAATCTTATTAGCCAATCCTGTTCTTGCGGCTTCATCTACGATTTCATATCGTATATCACCGTTATCTAAAAATTTCATTTGTTTATTAACCATATTTCTTTACCTATCCTTCTATTTATATATTTTTTTAATATTATATTATATTATATTATATTATATTATATTATATTATATTATTTATCTATCATAAAACAAAAGTATATAAATACAATGATAGATAAATGATAGATATTTACATTTTAATTTTCATGTATAACTTTCCATTTCAGGTATTCTCCATAGCCACAATAATAATCATATCCGCTATGAGAGCCATCCGCAGACCATTGATAACCGCCAAGGATGAAGTTTTGTGTATCTTCGGTTATGTTAAGCACAAAGCGCATAAGCGTGTTTCCGCTCGTCCTGTTTCCGACATTATAGTCTTGTAGGTATCCGCTCGTCGGCTGACTACCTCGGAATGAGAATATATGTCCTCGACCCAATACTTCAATGATAACTGTATCTCCTGCATACAATTTCGGAATATATTTTGTGTTAAAAACATGGTCTGCATAAAACTCATCAGTTTCATCAGTCACAGGATATAAAACTCCATCCCACTGAATGTCAGTATTCACTATGGCTTGCGCATATTCAGAAATATTATAAGTTCCATTTTCAGTAACCTCTATAGAACCAGAAGGAACAATTCCTTCAAAATTTTCAATTTTATCAGGAATATCACTTAATAACATTTTTTCATTAGTTCCTGTCTTACTTCTAACAGCATCAGCAATATCAACTAAAGTCTGGTTATCTACATAAGCTATTGTATTACTCATATTTATCTCCTTTCTTTAATTAATATTCTGTAACGTTACCATCAACAATATTTATATCTGTAATATAATGTCGATTAAAAGAAACAACTCCATTATCATCATCTGTAATGGTATATTGATATAAATCTCTCCAAGCTGTTGTTTCATCTCCATTTGCGACTAATACTTGACCAGTTGTGCCAGTTGCAGGAGCATCGACTATTCTGACTGTTTTATTATTAATTACAAATTTCATTAGATTACTCCTATATTATTATAAAAAATACCGTAGGGGTATTTAATAATACCCCTACAGTATAAATCAAATTGTTAACTCTTCAGATATAAATTACATATTCTGAAGTTTTTCAATACATTGATGAATAGCGTCTTTCTCTTTGGTGGAAGAAGCATCATTTAACATTTCATGTAAATTAGCAATCATTTCTTCCTTACCATCATTTCTGCTATAACCAGACCCTCTATTATTCATTCTATAAGAATTATAATGTTCATTATAACGCATACCACCATTTCTGCCATTTCTATAACTATTACCACCATAATAGCTATTATCGTCATAATATCTATTACTATTTACAGTAGTAGAATAACCACCTTCTTTCATAGCAATAATAGTTTCAACAGATTTTAACGCATGTGTTAATTTATCAATCTGGTCTAAATTCATGTTTGTACTTTTAGTCATTACTTGCTCTAATTCGTCACAGAGCATATCTCTTAAATCATAAATTGCGTTCATCAATATGCCCTCCTTATGCAGTACGATTAATTACAATATTTGCATTCTGAACTTCAATAGCTTGTGTGCTAATATTTTGAACAGAAATGGTTTCACAGCATCCTTTAGGAACAGTTACATAGGCAAAAACATTTACATTCCAAAAATCCCCTACAGCCGCAGGAGTTACAATAGCGGAAGACGTAGGAACGGCTTCTCCATTAATCGCAATAGCAACTTGAAGAGGGTCTACAGTTCCATTTGCAGGAATAGCTATATTTGCTCCAAACTGTACCCAATATCTAGCAAAATAACCAGTAGGATTATTAACCGCACCTCGTAAGGTGAAGATACCTGAACCCTGTCTATGTAAAACATTACCACGACAACATCCAATAATATCTTCAGTAAAGAGAACATCCTGTCCAGAAGCTACAGTCTGAACAGGGTTACTTACAAACTCAGCCATTAATTTTTCCTCCTTAACCTTAAATTAGTTATAACTACCGCATCCACATCCGAAGTTTGTATTGCAATTGCATCCATTAGGATTGGCAACAATATAAGCAGGACGAGGAACGGGAGCAAGATACTGCTCTAAAGCTGTGGTTTGATTAGCATTATCTGCTAAAATCTGTGCTGTTTGAGCAGACTGAGACTGCGCAAGATTCATCATGTTAAGCTGTGTCTGTAAATTAGCGTTCTGAGTCTTCAGAGCGTCAATTTCTTGCTGACACATCTTATCAAGTATTGCCTGAGTGTTAGCTGTGTTGTTTGCAATAACATCACGTAATGCTTCGCTAATGGCGTTTCTGTCATTGCAAGCTTCTTGAGCTACAGTATATTTTAAATCAGCTATACTAGCACGATTTTCACAACAGCAATTCTGTAATCCCATGGCAAGGGTATTAACACCTTGTGTTGTAGCCATTTGATTATTGTTCATGGCTTGAAGAATATTAGTCTGACCATTGCATCTGGAAACTTCAGCATTTGCAAAGCCATTAGCAACAGCAGAAGTAAGACCATTAATTCCACTCATAACGGCAGTCTGGTCAAAACCTCTTTGAATATAGGCATCTACACCATTTCCACCACCGTTACCATAACCGTTATTACCCCAACCAAGGGCAAACAGGAACAGAATAATCCACCATGCTCCATTACCATTACCAAAACCATCGTTTCCATTAGTTACTGCGGCAATATCAGCGGCACTCATTTCAGAACTTGTTAAAGACATAATGTTTGTCTCCTTTCATAATACTAAGAATTAAAAATTTGAACTTTATATATTAAAATATCAAGATAACCTATGCGCACTTAGTTATTGATATTCAATATAACAATTTATTTTAAAATGCCTTGAAACATTTTAGCCATTTGAGATAATTGGTCAAACTGTTGTTGAGACATTTGTCCAGAATTAAGTAATTGTCTTACTTGCTGTTCTGGATTACCACTAAAGCTTTGTTTGAATTGATTAAATTGATTAACCAAATTCATTACATTCCCCATAGGATTACTATAAGGATTCATGCCATTCATGGTATTATTCATTGTATTCATATTATTATACATAGGATTATTCATTCCCATATTATTCATAGTATTCATATTATTTAAAAGATTAAACAGAGGATTCATCATTATTTCTGCCTTTCTTTCTATTATATCTATTATTGTTACCGTTATTGGTATTATCTAATTTTATTTTAGAAAGTAAGTCTTCAAACTCTTTTCTGGTAACATATTCATCCATATTAATTTCGTTATTTGAATTAGATGTAATACCAGTAGAATTTTGAGTTTCATTGTTTCTTTCTGTATAATCAAAAATCCTTAGAGGGAGTGGCATACCACTCGCATCTGTAGATTTTATATAAAATACATTATTTTCTGAATCCATTAACATTACACTTTGACCTGCCATTACATTAAAAGATTTCGCACCTGCTTCACCTTGCACCCAATTAATACCTGTTTGTGAACTTTGAACAGGTTGTGGTTGAGTCATTGGTTGATTTTGTACAGGTTGAACATTTTGTTGATATTGTGGCTGTGTAGTATAATTTGGATTATATTGCCAATTATAATAAGCAGGTACTCCTGTAGTGTTATAAGGATAGGGTTGAGATTGATAAGCATTATATGTAGCCATATTTATTACTTCCTTTTAAAATAATAAAGTGGGATTTCATCACCTGAATCCCACACATCAAAATAATTACCGTCAATTACAGTTACAGCATGGTCAGCCGTAAGACTGCCCAAAGCTAATACATATATCCCTTTAGGATTATCTTCACAAAATTGTTTTACTGTATAACAATCTGGACAAGTGTTTGGTAATTGAATTTTTTCAAAATTTCTTGATTGTAAATAACTACCCCATACTCTATTAGATGATGGAAGGTCATACATTGTATAACCTTCCACACATAAATTAATATAGGCTCTTTCCCAATCTTGACCAGTTGCTTTTGCAACTGCTCTAATTACACAATCACCAGTTCTTTTTCCAGATGGATTGGGATTATAAAATATAAAAGACATTGTATTATACCTCGTTATATTTTTTTATATTATTTATATTAATTTAATACTATATATCTTGATAGTCTATGGTTGTTGTCTCCTCTACCCACATGTTAAGTGGGGATGGTTGGTTATGCGTATTGCGCTCTCAAAATAAAAAATACGAAAAGTGAAATTTTAATGCTGAAAACTTAAATTTTAATGTTGAAAAGTGAAACTTAAATTTGTTGTCTCCCTTATGATGTCCTGTTATATCCTGTGATTTTGATATGCGCTCCTGCGTTCAGTGCCCAGAACCACCAACCATAACCTGTGATTTTGTCATAACCGCCATTGGCAAGGACGTTTAGTCCGGCTTTTGTTTTTGTCGGGTCACTATTGTCCTGACCTGTGACGAGGAAGTTTATATATGCTCCATCTATCTCTATGGTCAGCGTCAAATCAAAATCTGTTGAGTTATCGACTGTCCATATCTGATTGCCGATGTTAACCATCTGAGCATGATTTCCTGTCATTGGCAAATCACTTCTCCAGTAATTTCTCCATCCGCTGTTGGTACTGCCATTGACATGCGAGATTTCAACGATGATTTTGTCAAAAGAAAATGCCGACCCGTCAGGTAAGGTCTTGACGTTCCATTCGTTTGTGGTTGCGGTAAAATCACCCTCGTATATCAGAGTGCCTTTGTCGTAACCAGCCGCAGGGACATCAACAGTAACATTCGAATACCCATCAAACCCATCTGGCTGATAACTGCCGTTCTCACTCACGGATAGCGGTCGCAGGTCGGGATTGACATTGACATTGACATTGACCTGACTAAATCCGTCAAAACCACTTTCAGGAACATAAGTTCCATTAGTAGTAACATTTAAAGAGGTAAGGACACTACTTTCCATCCCGTCAATTTTTTCAACCATTTCATCAACAGTATACAGTTTATCCTCTCCAGTTTTATTCCTAATTGCATTTGCAAGATTAGTTAATTTAGAAGTAGAAATTAAAGCTTTAATATTATCAATTACTTTTGCTCCCATATTTCCACCCCCTTAGAATGACGCTTCATCAGCATCAGTTATTTCAGTTGCACTATTAATATAAACAGTATTACTATTTTGAGAATAATAAATATAAGAACTTAAATCATTAATATAACCACTATCATTAGTAAAAGCTGAAACATTTGTAGGAACAGTTGGAATTTCTGACCTATCTGCTTTTCCACTAATATCTTGATGTTCTGTAAGGTATCCAGAGTCATTAGTCAATTCAGATGTTTTGGTAGGAATTTCTGATTTATCAGCTTTATCAGTCGTAATACTTTCAATTAAAGTTCTATTATTCTGAATAAAACTAATTAATTCACTAATTTGGTCTAATGATTCTTCATCTGTATCTAGGAAAGCGTTTAACCTTTCTGCTAAAGTAGAAATTAAACCCCTTATATCAGAATGCGCTATAGATGAATTATTATGTTCTGATATTTTCTCGTCAACAGTATTATCAAAACCATCAATTAATTCAATAACATCTGTTTTAAGTTGATTTGTTTCATCTTTAATTCCAGATGTCTCGTTTTTAATTGAAGCTGTATCATTTTTTAATTGAATTACATCTGTTTTAATTTGATTTGATTGTGCTAAATTATCAGCAATTGTAGAGGCTTGATTCTCTATATCTGTTTTAATTCCATCAATAGATACTTTATCTTCATCAATTTCAGTTTTAATATCTTCGACTTCAGATTTAATTGTATTAACTTCTGTCTTAGCTGTATTAACTTCACTTCTTGTTTCAGCAATTTCAGTACGTGTAGCATTTATATCACTTTTAGTTTCATCAATATCAATTTTAACAGCATCAATATCTGTTTTAACAGCTTCTACTTCAGCCTTAGTTATATCAACATCAGCTTTAGTTTCATCAACTTCTTGTTTAACTTCTACGGCTAAATTATACACATCTCTTGTTTCATTTAAGAAATTATTAGCATCAGCAGATGCTTGTGTGGCTATATTTCTAGCAGTTATAGTAGCTTGTAAATTTGCAGAAGCTGATACAGCGGATGATTGGGCTGAATCTCTATATTCTTTTGCTAATGCTAGATTACTATCATATTCTTCTTTTAAGCCTTTAGTTTCAGTAGCATAATTTCTAGCCCTTTCTTCTGAACCTAATGCACTATTAGCTGAATCTAAAGCATTATTTTCTGACACTAACGCATCAGAAGCAGATTGAGCAGAAGCTTCAGCAGATAAAGCCGATTGTTCTGCATAATATTTAGCATTATCTACATCTTCATTTTCTCGTGTTTCTGTTCCACCAATAGCATAAGATTTTGCCAAAGTAGAATTTTCTTTTGCTATATTTGCAAATTTGTTAACTTCTTCAACAGTGCTATGGAATAATTCTTCGTCTTCAGGTGTAACTGAGTACATAGGCTTGGGTTTAGCTTTCACTGGTATAATTATTTTTTTTAAAGTTTCTCCAGATTCCTCGTTTGTTGAAGTAATAAAAGCATAAATCGTATAATCTTTTTTAATATTATTCCATAACATATTTTTAGGAATAAGAACATCTAAAACTGTTTTAGTTTCATCAATTACATATTCCTCGCCATCACTTACTATGGTTGATTGATAATCAACATCTTTGACAACACCAATAGCAACTAAACTTTCAGTATTATCAGGGCTTAATGAGAAATGGACTTCTATTGAAATCTGATTAAAATCAAGTCCTTGTATTCTTAAAACTTGTCCATAATCCCATTGCCAAAGACCGTAAGCAATTGTATAATCCATTTTATCATTAAAGACTGCTGTAATCATATCAATCACTCCATTTTCTTATTTTATTTTAATTGTCTATTAATTTGATTCTGTATAATTTGATAATCTTTACCAAGATTTTCTTTACGAATATCTCCATCTCCATAAGGATTATCGCCAGAAAGAATTTCATTTACTACTTTTATAACATAATTAATTTTATCCTGTACTTCTTGATAATAATCTTGAAGTATAATTTTTCTAAAAGTTGAACTACCTGCTTCACCAGACAATACATAATCAGTTAATTGTCTAATCAATTCATCTCTGTCATTAACGTATTCATTAACTAATTTTTGAACCTCTTCATATTTTTTACCTAAAATCATTTTACGAACAGTTCCAGAACCTAATCTACCAAGTAAAACTTCTGCGGCTAAATGACCACTATCAATTTTAGAAAAATCTTTAGTAAAATTTTTATGCCAATATATTTTAGCTTTCTTATTTACAAGTCTACTAATTCCATTATTTGTAACGGTTTGATAATTTCTTTCAAGTTTAATAGGTATACATACACCTTGGTCAAACATAAATTCCATATCACCATTATACATAACAGAATAACAGTTTATCTTAGCATTTTCTGCTCTATTATAAGCTTCTTTAGCCCAAGACTTATAAATATTTTTATTTTCTCCACAACAATTACAAATTGCTATTGTAGGAGCAATTTTAGTAAAGATACTTTGTGGATTATTTTCTTTAACTCCATGATGCGGAATTTTCATAATAGTAATATTAGATAAATCATATTCGCTATTAAATAATTCATTAAAAGTAGGTGTTTCAGCATCACCTGTCATTAAAACTTTACAACCACCAATTTCTACTAAAGTAATAAGTGACCTTGCGTTATTACCACCAGAAGAACGTGCTACCAGTACACTATGTTTGGTAGCACCTACATAAAAAGTATCACCTTTTCCAACATAATGTACTGGTATTCCTTTAGATTTACAAAGATTAACTATTTCTTTTAACATAGTTTTCTCTGAACGTTTTTCATTTACAGGGTCTTGTTTGGATACATACAATTCTTTAATCAAATTAGCATTAATAAGCCTTTTAGCATTACCTACGTGGTCAATATGTATATGACTTAAAACTAAAGTAGCTTTTCTACCTTTTAATAAATTTTTTACAGGGGTTAAAGAATTACCTTCATAATAAGTATCATAAATGCAAACTTCTCCACAAGATTCAAATATAAATTGGTCTCCAAAATCTTGTGAAAATTTATATACTATTAATTTATCCATTATTTATATTATTCTCCCTGTGCAATTACCTCTTCAAGATTTTTAAGTGCATTATCAATTTCAGCATCAATATATGCAGTTAATTCTTCTTGATTAATAACTTCTTTTAAAACAGGATACTTATCATAAATCTGAGTAATTACTTCAGACCGTTTAATTCTACCTGCCTTATTCCATCCATCGTAATCACTTTCCGCTCTTGTAACAAGACTAAGTGCGATTTCATGAATTTGTCTTTTAGCAATTGCAATTTTTTCTTCTTTAGTTTTACCTGCATATTCTTTAGCTTTCTGGAAAATACCAATAGCAAGACCAATAATAACTGCAATACCTGTCCAGTTATTAACAACAAAAGTAAAAAAGTTAATAATTCCATTTAAAATATTCATAATGTTTCTCCTTTTTAAATTAACTTTCAGTAACGTCAGGAACTACGCAAGGATATACGATATGTAAATGATAAACCGTATTTTTAACTAATGCAGTAGATATTTGCACATTACCTGAACCTGTAACTTGAAAAGTAGTTCCTTGAACAGTATTTCTATGTGTCATAAAAGGTCTAAATCCAGTGGGAACAGTATAAATAGTTGTCCACGCATTAGCCGCCGCTTTAGCCCGAAACTCTAATTCAATTGCAACTACTCCATTTTTTCTATACATTTTATTAAGATTCTCGCTGTAAGAGGTGTCTATATAAGTAGAATTTGCCGTTAATGAGGTCATAGCATATCCTGAAGTCATTATATCATATTGACCAGATAATGTTCCTCTATATTGCGCACCAGTATGAACACTTGAAGATGGAATTACATGATAAGATTTTATATATAAACTCATTCCATAATCGCTATTTTCTTCAAGTGTTGTATCTCTAGCAGGAGTAGAATATATAGCTAATCTACCTGCATCATTTTTTAAGGTATATCCCTTTAAAGTATTATGTTTTAAAGAAGGTTGTAAACTAACTATTCCTCCATTTTTTTTATCTGAATCTGTATTATTTGGAGTAACAGTTAAAGCGGCATAATTACCGTATATATAAACTTTTCCTCTATCTCTTATTACAAAAGCATCTTGTCTATTACTATTATCTGTTCCATTACCTACAACAAAAAGACCGTTATCATAAGAATTATATTTACCAATAACCATACTACCTTGCCTTACCGTTTTAAGACCTTCTCCAAAGACAGAAGCACAAGAAGCATTTTGAGCTATTTCATTAGAATAACCATTCACGATAGCCCTATATCCTGCATTTTTATTATTTTGCCCCATAGATACACTAAATGTATTAGAAGCACTATTATTAAAACCAGTGATAAAAGAATAATTACCAAAACTTATATCAGAATTTCTTCTACCTAAATCAAAATGATATATATCATTTGTATTTGTAGCAAAATAACTAACCCATATATAAATATTATATTGAGTTCCGTAATTTGTCATAAAAGTCATTACTTTAGTTGTTTCATTTATAGTAATTTTATCAAGTGAATAATCTACTGTAAAATCATTACTACCTAAAACCCCTCCATATTCATTATCATAAGCAGTATAAGCCGTAGCATTTTCGGCAGTAGGCTTAATTTCTATAATATCTGTAGATTCGTCACTGACACTACTATCTGTATCTTTAATTATAGCCCTTAATTGAACTAATATACCAGATGTAGAAGAAGTCATATCAAAAGCAGTAATATATTCTGAAGACACTAAATGATTATTTTTATTTAATGTAAGATACATTCCATGTTCAGAAGACGTTTCATTTCTTCGGTGTACTGCATCACCATAACCTACGCTAAAAAGATTCGAAAAGGAAGAAGAAGATATTTGTTTATATAATTCCATAGAATTAGATGTAATTTTCATATATATGGGGTTAGGAACATCTGTTGTAGGAGTTTTATTTCCTAATATAATTTCATCTCCGTAACTTGCTATTATATTTCCATCTTTTCTAAATGTAATTTCATCTCCATAGCTTGCTAAAATTGTAGTATTTTTTCTAATATTAAGTGCATTATTAGTTAATTGTGTATTATACCCTGTGCTTGCTCCTGTATATGTTTGTGAACTAGCAGAATCAGATATAATTAATCCGTTAGTAGTATCATAATAAATATAATTTGTTGCTGTTTTTGCGGCTAAAGATGCTTCACCTCTAGATAATTCTCTAAAGCTACCATCTTTAAAAGCGTATAATTTATCACTAGAAATAAAATAAATACTTGTAGCAGAATACATTATGCCTAATGGAATATAAACATAATTATCTACAGCAGTAGGAGTGACAGTAGTTAGAAAAGGACTAGGAGCAATTGTAAATTCATTATCATTTACAGTGCCTTTAAGATACAACATTTTATTAGCCCCACCAGAAGTAATAGTACCATTACTAGACGCATTTACTCCATTTATTTGTAAATAATTATTATCTCCAGTTGCATTAGCATTAATGCCTGATGCGGCATATAAAAGTGGATAACTTAAATCAAAAGAAGTATTTACACTAATATTCTTATAACCAGAATTAGTACCACATATAATTCTACCACTAGTAATAGCAGTTACAGCCTTAATACCATTTTGCATTCTTACTCTATTATATGTGTTTCCAGAGTCATAAGCACCATCTACAAACCATCCTGTAAATGTACCAGTATATGTTGTCCCAGAATAAACTGCTGAGACAACTCTATTAACCCCATACGTCATAGATATTGAACTTCCTGCGGGATAATGTGTAGTAACTCTATTTGCAGTAACTACACCACTACTACTTGCTGAACCACCTTGCCTATATACATTAATAGCACCTGTTGTTGTACCATCTTTTAAGGTTAAATTTAACGTAGCATTTCCATTTCCTGCATATGGCAACCAATATCTAATTTGTGTGCCATCTTTTAATTCAATAAGAGTAGAAGATGTCCCTGTCCATGAACCAGTAGTAGCTGTTTGTGTACCAATTATATATTCGATACTTTGAGAAAGTGCAAGATTTATATCTGTTTGTAAATCTTCAGGAGCAGGTGTCCAATCTGTTGCTTTATTACCTTTTTCTAGTTTAACATTCTTTATAGTACAAGTTCCATTTAAAATACTTACACAAAAATAAATTCTCACTAAGGTTACAGTTTCTGGAATAATAAAAGTATAAATATTTTTTCCTTCTACAATTCGTTGGTATCCTGTTATGCCACCCCATGAAGCTGTTTGCCCTGGGGTTCTATTTCCTATTGCATAATTTGCATAAGTGCTAGAAATATCAGAAGCATAAAAAGAAAGGGTATAAGTTGTGTTAGACTCAACTTCTATATCATAAAATATACCATATCTCGCATCACCATATATATTCTTAATTGTACAAGAATCTTCAGTATATGTAACCGTAACACGAGCAGAATTTTCATTAGCAAATGATTTTAAATTTTTAGAATAAGGAATTAAATTTCTTCCGCCAACTTCAAGATTATCTAAATTATCTTGAACTTGTTGAATATCAGCATCTATATCTTCAGGAGCGGCAGACCATTCAGTTGATGCACTACCTCTTTCAAATTTTAAATTCCAAAATGTAAAAGTAGAACCTGCTACTTGTGCAGTTTCTGAACCTGCTATTCTAAGTCTCATTCGTTGTGAAGCTTTATTTGCCTGAGTTGCAGATAATTTAAAAGTAGCAACATATTTACAATCTTTACCCCCATTATTTCCACTATCGCCTAAACTAATTATAGATTTTGACCTTGTGGCATTTCCAGATGCAGTTACAACATTAGTTACTATATTTCCATCAATCTGTATCCATGCTTCACCTGTTGTAGATGTTGATGACCATTCAAATGATACTGTAAAATAATCTGTAGTATTTCCATTAGTAATACTTTTACCATAATCAGATTCAGTAAAATAACCATTAGCTTCAGAACCAGTAGGATAATAATCTTTATTGGCTTCTGTAAGAGTTGTTACAGTTTTTGTACCTGTTCCTAATAATAAATTTCTTCCACCAACTTTAATTGATGTTAATCTTTCAATAGAAATAGTACCTGCTGTAATATTATCTGCATTAATACCAGAAGTAACTAATGAACCACTAATAGAACCAGATGTAGCTGTAATTTTACCAGATATATCCGCATTTGTAGCTTTTAAACTACCATCATAATGAACGATAAAAGGATACGTCCAATCTCCATAAGCTCCATTTGTATAAGTTCTTTGTCTTACTCCATAAGCTACTGCTGAAGCTGTAATATTATTTTGAGCAGGTGCTTGAAGAATAGTTCCATATTGTATTCCACCTTCAGTAGTAGTATCTGCTGAATTTTTATATAAACTCGTAGAATTTATAATCCAACCACCAATATTACCACCAGTGGCTTGTAAATTACTAGAATATACAATACCATCACCAGTTACACCAAATTTATCACCAATAGCCATTCTAAGTCCAGTTCTACTTGTTCCACCAATTGACCTTGTAAAATCTGCCGTTGATAATCCAATATAATTATCAGTTGCACTTGTCAATGTACCAGTATAAATAGCTGTACTACCAATGGTAAATCCACCTATAGTACCACCATTAGCTATAATTTTACCTGAAAAATAACCGTTATTTGTATATATACCCCATTGATTAGAAAGTGTACTTCCATTAAATGTTAATCCACCTAAATTACCTATTCTTACATTTGGAGTTGTATATGTACTTGTAGCAGAACCACCATATATATCAATATAAGTAAGCCCATTAGTGCCATAACTATTCATTAAAATACCTACAGGATTACTACCTGTGTGATACATCATTACACAAAAATTATCAATATCAGCTTTATTGTAAGTTCCTGCTTGAACAGCATCAGCATTACCACCTGATACGCTTATTGTCATTGAATGACTACTTGTGTTAATATTCGTAACAGTACCATCCATTGTTCCTGTTGTTACTGTCCCAATTTTACCAGATGCTTTAATTTTTGCATTTGCTTGCCAGACTACACCTGCCATAGTTGTAGATGTAATAGTTGATGTATCAGTTATAACCATAGTTAAAGTAGAACCATTTTTAGTAACAACTATATTTGCATTAGAAGCCGTAGGAAATTTAACTGTTGGAGAAACATAAAAAGCCCCACCTAATTGTGCTACCGTTTGTAAATCATAATGAGTAGCACGTAAAGTATCCATAACATTTAAATTAGTAACTATTCCACTATCTATAGTAGCATTTGATATAGTACCTGTAGTGATTGTTGCTGTAGGTATAGTAGCAGAACTACCAACTACTAAATTAGGCATAATAGTAATAACTCCGCTACTTTTTTCTATAATTCTAGAAGTATAATCTGCTGTAGAATTATTAAAGTGAAAATCTATGTAGGGAGTAGTATAAAATAACTCAATACCCCCATTATTATATAAATTCCCATTATTAGTTAATTTATCAGTAACAATTGTACTAAAAGTTGAAGTACCAGTTACACTTAAATTACCTCCAACACCTACATTACCAGATGTTCCAAAAGTCCCACTTACTTCTAAATCTTCTGCATATATTTTGTTTAGGAATTTAGAATTACCTGCAACAATTAAATTAGAGAGATATGCCAATTTTGCTCACCTTCCTTTCATAAAAGGAAGATGCCATTAAGCATCCCCCTTGTCAAAAACTGATAACATTTCTAAATCTTCAAAAGTAAATTTAGTATCATCAGGTAATTTATCAATTTCTGCATCAATATCAATTACACTAATAGCTACATCATTATCTTCTGTTAAGATTTCATGTAATTTTTCATTAATGTCATTTAATTCTTTGTTATATTCTTCTAAATATTCAGATTTTACTTTTCTACCCTCGACTTCAACATCGTTACCATTTTCATCTTTTTCAATCAAAGTAGTGGGTTCAGATTTTTCGTCATCCATAAAATATTTAGTCCTAAGTTCATTTATATATTCTTCTCTAAATTCTTTAAACTTAGAATCAACTTCTACAAGGTCTTTCATAGATTTTCTAATCGCCCATTTAAATTTAACACTTAATTCATCAATTGCTTTAGTTTCAATAATATGATTAAGAAAACCTACAATATTAACAATTTCTGCTGTTGTAAAAGTCTTTGTTACAGTATTACTCATAATTCTAATCTCCTTTTTATTCAATAAAAATATATTTTTTTCATATTAAAAATTTTTAATCTATAATATGGTTTCTCACCAATCTTCATTATTTTCCATTCATACCAATCTGTAAAAATAATTCCAAAACATGAAATAATAATCCAAACAAATACAAATAACAAATTACATTGTCCCCAGAAAAAAGTAAATGGTAAATTCCTATAGTCCCATTGGCTAAAATCTCTATTGACAATTAGACCTGTTATACCCTCTAAAAAAGTACACATTATCCCACCTGTTAAACATTGGATAAAAAATTCTGTATCATAATCTAAAACTATATCATTTAAAAACATTAATAATATAGATACGATACCTGCTAATATATACATTGAATCAAATGTGTATCCTCTCCACCATGTTTCTAAAGTGGTATATATTAATCCACCAATACAAAATAAAAAGAAACATTGAATAATTCTTTTAAAAGAATGTTCTATAATTTTACTCTTCATCATTAGCTGTATCCTCATTTTGATTATCTGAAGCTGTTTCACCTTTTTTTCTAATAATAGCTTCAGATACTTTTTGCATAATATAAAGAGCATAATTATATATATAGTTCAAATTATCTTGAAAGGTTTCAGGTAATTCAGACTCCCATGTAATTTGCATTAGTTCTTCTTTTGTTTGAACTCCTTTTATCCACATATTTAATTGATTACATCTTGTGGTTAAATATGTAAGTCTAAGTTGTAAAGTCATATATATAGTTAACATATCCGCAGATGGCATCAAATAACAATTATCTTTACTAGCATGATATGGAACAAACTCTAATTCTGGAACAAGCATTAATATATTTACTGCTGATTGTATATTTGTTTGGTCTTCAGCTTTATATGTAAATTTTTTAATACCTGTTGAAGTTTCTATTTCTGCCCCATCAAATATTTCTTGTTGACATCTTTGGCTAATTACATTTAATAAATAAGTTCTATATTCTTCTGTAGTCATAGATTCAATATCAATAACATTATTTATTTGCTCTTGAATACGTTTGACCTGTTCAGCAATATTAGCTTGTGTTAAAGTAATTTGTATTGCTTCTGCAAAAATATTTTCATGTTTTACGAATACAGAACCTAAATAACTCATAGCCGAAAATGAATTAAATGTAGTATATTCTGCCGTAAGATTATCAGAAACAAATATTTCTATTTTAGTTATTGTTGAAAACGCTTCTTTTAAATATTTAAAGTCATCTGATTGAACAACTAAAGCTTGGGAACTTTCAAAACTAGGGGCATCCCAAGAACATAATTTAAAAGTATAATTATCGTTTTCATTTATACGTGCTTTAATTACCATTAAAAGCCCCCCTTTAATATTCTATAATTTCTTTACAAGATAAAAAATCATCAGCTTGTTTTACAATTGAATTAGTATCTATATAATATTTATCTGGAAAGATGATAGGTTTATACATAGTAAATTTAGCGGTTCCATTTGAATAATCACTACGAGTTGATATATTACATCCTGCATAACTTGTGTAATAAGTTTCTGAAATTATAAAAGTGGTATTATATATAAAAGTTCCGCTTGTTTGAGATAAAACTAAATCTTTAAGATTTTGATAATTATTCAAAGCATTCGTTAATTCATTAGCCCCTGACCAGACATTCCCACCAGTATCATTACGTTTTGCCCCTTGAAAATAAAAGTTAAAAGTTCCATCGGAATTAGAAGTATCAAATCCTTCATAACCTATTTTCATTATAATTCGCATTTTTTCTCCTAAATCAAAATCAGAAAATAATATATAATATGGATTTGGGGCAAATGTGCTATTTATCCCTGTAGTTGGTATATAAGAACGTTCCGTATCATTATATGGACTATAAGTTATATTTAAACCATATAATTCATGAAAGATAGGTGTAGTCCAAATTCCTTTTTTATTTATATTATTCATAATACACCTACTTTCTATGATTCTGTATATTCAGTTGCATAAATATTTCCAGACGAATCTAGAAAAGCTGAGTTATTGTATAAAGATTGTATATCTGATTCTGATAATGCGGTTGCATAAATACGAACATCTGATATATTTCCATTAAAATAATAACCCCCTACACTTGTAGCAGAATTAGTAGCTTCTGCTCCTATAAGAATAGAATTGTTACTATGATAATGAATTGGAGTTTTAGTAGTATAAGCATTACTAGAGCTGTTAAAAACTCCATCTACATATTGTTTAATTACAAATCCATCATATGTTCCTGTAAACATATGCCATCCAGATGTTAAATCTGCAAGAGCATAACCAGAAATGTTTTTATAAGTATTAGATGTAGTTCCTGTTCCTATGACGAAATGTATTTTACTTGAAGATGGTTCAAAATTCCATCCTCCACCTTCAGTACATGAAATTAATCTGCCATTATATTTAGTCCAATCATTCATATAACCCCAAAGATTAATAGTGATTTCATCTCTAACCATGCCCCCACGACCAATATTAATATATGATTTAACATTACTATTAAATTTAGTGGCTACTGAATATCTTGGAGTATCAGAAGTATAATCAGTAATATTATATTTAGTTCCATTATTACAATAACCCGAAACATCATATTCTATATTATCTTCTGTAGATAATAGAGTTAAGTCTGTTAATGTTATACCTGCTTGATAACAATTATTATAAGCAAAAACTCTAACATATTTTGCTACAGATAAACGAGTAGCGTCAGAATTAAATGTGTTTTCTTTATATGTCCAATCAGTTATAGTGGTATTACTTATTCCACCTAATGGATAATAATAAGTTGAACCCTCTGTTGATGCACAAACTTTAGTCCCTATAGGTTTATTATTTCCTGTGTAAGCAGAATTTAAAGTAATAATATTATTAGTTTTGTCTAAATTAGTTTTAGCACTTGTACTAGTTCCAAATATCCCCAAATCTTGAGTATATACACCATCTGGGTAAGTATAACCAGTGTTATCTTTATAACTAAACAAAGCCGCATAATTATAATAATGCCCACTATTTGCGTTCCAAGCACTTAAATCATTAACATATATTTTAGTATCTCCTTTTTTTAATTCCTTAGTTAAAGTTGTCATAGTTGTAAGATTAAAGCCATCCTTACAATGCATATTCCCAATGAATTTTTTATCAATGTCATAAGGCTTTAAAGAGGGATATGAACTCCCAGAAGAATTATAAGCTTTAATCCAAGTAGAAAATTGATATGTATGATTTCTATATATTGGAATATATTCTACACTTTCAACATTTTTAAAACTATGGTGAATTTCTGAATGATTAGCAGGAACATCATCATATATTCCAGAAGTATTTTGCCAATTTTCAGTTCCTAATTCGCCAAATCCATTTTTTAATAAATTAGTTGCACCCAAACCATTTCTATTTAAAAGATAATGAGCCACTAAGCCTTGAGATATTAATTTAATTTGCATAGGAGATAACGCTTCATCATATATTCTTAAATCATTCATCAAACAGTGTGATTGATATGATGTTTTATTATTTGCCGCTCCTACTGTAATAGTTGTTATTGCTCCAAAATTAGGAACAATAGATGTGCTGTAATCATGATATAAATCTCCATTAATATAAATTAAACAATGTCCTGATTTATATGTTAATCCAATATGATACCAAGTATTTAATTCTAACTCAGAAGTTAAATAATTTGAGCTACTTGCGGTATTTCCGTTTGATATTGTAAAACAACAAGTTGAATTTGAAGAATTTCTTAAAAAACCAAAAATATAATTATTCCAAGAATAACCACCCTTTCCCGCTTGAAAGTAAGTTACATAAGTACCATTCCAACTTAATATTTTTAGCCAAAAACAAACAGTAGCTTCTGTAATAGAAGTCATTGATTCTTTAGGAATAAGTAAATATGATTTAGCTGTTCCAAAATTATAACAACTACCAATCTTACCATCATCTTCTATAGTTGCCCCATCATTTGTTACAGAAACGTCTGCTAATCCTTTATTTTCTAAATTACCTTTAAGTGGCAACCAAATTTGTAATCCCATATTAATCACCACCTTTTAAATAAAACTAAAACATAAGGCTTCTATTGTAGAATCATAAGTCATTTTGACTTGTTTAGATTCACCTATTGAAACATAATTTTTAGACTGAAAGCCACCTGAACCTACCACAACTAATCCACCATTATTATTAAGAGATAATGTCCCCACAGTTGTCGCACTATTTTTAGCCATTAATTCATTATTATCAAACTCTAAATGCTTACCATTTTGATTTCCTATAATTAAAGGGGGAGAATTATTTATCGTTGCTTCTGCGTCTACATCTTTAGATAAAGTTAAAGTTCCTGTTACAGTACCACCAGATAATTTTAAATAAGTAGAATTTATAGCATTTCCATCACTATCTTGTGTAGCTTTAGTAGCTGTTGTAGCTGTAGTTGCATTACCATCAAAAGTATTAGCAACTATTGTTCCACCATTATCAGGTTTAAAAGTGATATATGCTTCTCTTACATTATTAGAATTATTATAATCATCGTCAGTAATATAACTAAAATGAAGATTATTGCTTTGGTAAGTCCCTATATCCCAACTACCTAAACTTGTCTTAGCACTTATTATAGGAGAATAAGCGTCACTTGAACTTGTTGTTCTAATTGAAGCATTATCCCTTCCTGCTCGCCATTGACTATGAGTAGGTTGTAAATCAATATGTGAACCAGAAGCCATAGTTCCACCAGATAATTTTAAATAAGTGGAACTAATCGTATTTCCATCTGCATCTTGCATAGCTTTTGTGGCTGTAGAAGCTGAAGCTACATTTAAACTTGTATCAGCAGTTATTTTACTCTTCATATATGCCCATAACGCTGACACAGGTCTTCTATGATAAGTCGTTGTAGTTGTACCACCACCTGCATATTGAGCAATATAATAATCTTCATCGTGTGGGGTAGAACTTCCTGTACTAAGCGCATTAAGAAAAGCGTTAGCCGCATTAATAGCACTTGTTTGTCCTGTACCACCCCTTGCAACAGGTAATGTTCCAGATTTAATTAATGAAGCACTAAAGTCAGTCCATACACCTGTAGTACCATTACTAATAATAGTTTGTCCATTATTTCCAGAAGCTGTAGGAACTTTAAATAAACCACTAATAGTAGCTACACCAGAAACAATAGAAACATCTATACCACCTGTACCTATAATACTATCTGCGGAAATAACGTCATCAATATCGCTAATTTTAATCGCATCTAATTTAGCTTTATCATCACTTGACATCCATCCGCTATCTGAACTTGAAGCATTACCACTTACATCTGCTTTAGACCATGTAACATTCCCAGAACCATTAACACTTTTACCTGTACTCCCTATTGTAATGGTTATACTATTAGTCCAAGTATTTGCTGTTGTAGCAAGTGTAGCTGTATCAGCATTACCCTCTAAATCTCCAATAAATCCACCAATAGCTCTTATCTTACCTGTACTTGGAATAGCATATAAGCCATTGTTTACTATTGTTGTTTTTGCACCTCTTGAAGATGTACTTGTAATACCTGCTGTAGCGGACATTAAAATTGGATAATTACTACCTGATGTACTGTAATCCTGTTTAACTAAAGTATCAGTATTTGTATCCTGCGTTGTAATAGTTGTAGTAGTATTATCACCTTTTGTGATAGTAATTGTTTGACCATCTACTGATAACCCTTTAATATAAGTTGTATTAATTGTATTTCCTGCGCTATCTTGTGTGGCTTTTGTAGCTGTGTCAGCATTACCTGTTAAATTACCATATAATCCATTATTAAATCTACCAACACCATTTACAATTAAATTACCAGAACTAATACTATCAGCTTGCAATTCAGCATTAATAATTAATGCACCAGATACCGTTCCACCTGTACTTTTAATATAATCACTGGCAGATTCATTAGCCATTGTGCCAAATTGTCCACCCTTCCAATATTGTAAATTACTGGCTGAAGCATTATATCTACCATTCCAATATGCAAGTGCATTTACATCAAGTATTTGCCCACCTGTTGAACTAGTCCAACCAAGATTACTAACACTTGTATAATCTTTAATTGCTCTAGTTGTAACAGCATTAGTTCCATTACCTATTAGAACCTGACCAGAAGTTAATGTAGTAGCACCAGTACCACCATAAGCTACTCCTATTGTTCCTACATTAACAGAATTTGTATTATTATAAGTTTTGCCATTAATAGATAAATTAGCTAATGTAGCTGTTAAAGTTCCATTAACTGTTAAATTTCCTGTAATAGTTCCACCTGTTTTTGGTAAATAACTACCATCTACATCACTAATTGAAGCGTATCTTTCTGACAGGGGGACACCCTTTTCATAAATAGTTCCTTGAGTATATATATCTCCTTTTTTATCTATTTTAAAAAAGTATTCCCAATCTGTTTCTAATACAGGAATATTATTTTTATGTCTTCGACCATATAAGAAAAGGTCACTAATTCCTGCAACATACCCACTTGATGTTGTATCTAATTGTGGGGCTTGCATTCCAAAATCATAGTAAGTATCTATAGCATTATCAACATTCGTTGTATAATTATAATAATATTCATAATGAGGGTGAGTTATTGTTCTATTCTGTGCATAAGATTGAGTATTTACCTTATCATCATGAATCATAAATTGTCCAGATTGAATATATGAACTACCATGCGCTATAAGAGCGGCAGATTGAGCCATATTATAATCTGTTTTTGTACCAATCTCCCAATAGTTTGTTGAACTATCTCCTATTGAACCAGAAGTCGCAATAATCTCACCATTAATATAAGCTTTGCTATTTGTATTATCTACAGCAAAATTAGGAGTTTCTATATTACCAGTTGATAAATTAAAATAACTACCAGTATTTGAATAAGCTGATGTATTCCCAGATACTTTAGTATAATTAGTAGATTTAATTGCATCTGTAGCAAGCATAGCCGTAGTAATAGAATTAGCATATATTCTACCACCAGAAATAATAGTAGAATTTCCATTAGGGTCTTTAACTATAAATTGATTAGTTATAGCTTCTAAAGCTTTATTTGTTAATGTGATTGAAGAAGTCCCACCTGCACCTTCTACATAAGCATAAAACCTATCAGATAATTGCTCTGCATAAGTTTTAGCTGTATTTAAAGTAGTTGCATTTTCTGTTTTTGTGGCATAAGTATTTTCTACAGTTGTATGAAATCCACTCACATCTTGTTCTAAAGTTGATACTCTTGTAGATATAGCACTAACTGTAGAACCATCAGCTTTATCCTCTAAAGAAGTTTCTATATCAGTTATAGATGACCTAATTCCAGTAATATCTGTTTCAGTTTGCGTAATTCTATCTCTAATAGTAGAATGTGTGGTATCTGTTCCATCATCAAAAGCTTCTATAGCAGAACTTATATCTGATGACCATACTTTATTAACTATATTATTTT